>Ga0351871_1074_pt1 | contig 35301 bp, 25 predicted proteins | sample TotcelHFGM3001N8_FD_206786 | JGI IMG/M metagenome (GOLD analysis project Ga0351871, IMG submission 206786) | Enriched cells from coal bed in the Powder River Basin, Montana, United States - Total cells FGM rep2 HSBNCT.FGM.300.1.N8 ...
CCATCAGGAAGATGTAAGGGATGAACAGGGCCTGGAGCAGGAGCGCCCCGCCCATGACCCAGGGTCTCCGGGCCTGCCAGCCCAGCCAGAAGAGAGCCAGGAGCGGGGCCGCAAAGGCCCGGGCCAGGCCGCCGGCCAGATTGTCCAGGAAGAAGGGCATCAGCCAGAAGCAGGCCACCATCGTCCACCCCAGGCAGCGATCTGCCAGGCGGGCCCCGATCTTAAAGAGGCAGAAGGCCAGGAGGACGAACAGGATCCCGGGGAGGAGTTTGGAGAAGACCAGGGGAGACACCCACCAGGAAGCCAGCCAGTAGAGACCCTTGACGCCCCAGGAAACGTAAGCCCTTGCATAGCCGGTAAGGAAGTCGCCCGGGAATAAGGCCGGATCCTGCCATTGCTGCATCCAGAAGAGCTGCTGGCGGACGTCGTCATTAATGATAAAAGGATTGGCCAGAGCTTGGAAGTGCGCTAAAACAAAGACGACCCCGGAAATCAGGACTACCATTATTTCGGGCCAGGGGTCCCTGGTCCAGCCTACCTGGTGCTCCATGATTTCAGATGGGTTTTTCAAAGACGCGGAAGACCTTGTAGCGCTGGCCGCCCAGGGCCAGGATAACCTTGATCCAGTGCTTGAGGTTGGCCGGGACCAGGGAAAGATCGGCCATCTCGCAGGGAGTGTGCTTTACCAGGTAGATATAGGCGCGCAGGAGTAAGGCCAGGTGAAAATACCGCCGCTGATAGGGCTGACTGATCCCCACCACCATGGCCCTGATCTTCGTGACCGGCCGGTACTTGGCCCAATAGAGCAGGCGGAGTTTGCCCCAGAGGGTCAGGCGTCCGTTTAACTGACGGATGAGCGGATTGAGATCGGGCAGGGCGATGCCGAAGCCGGCCACGCGGTTGTTGTCCAGAAGAACATAAGCCATTTCCGGGCGTAAGCAGGGTTTGACCATGGCCAGCATATCATCGAACTGGCGCCGGGTCAGGGGCACGTGTCCCCAGTTGGGCAACCAGGCCGTATTGAACAGTTGAAAGACCTCGTCGGCGCGGCGGTCGACTTCTTTGGGGTTGTAGGTCACGATCTCGATGTCCTGCCCGCGCATAATCTCGTCATAGCGCCGCTGCATGGCTTCCAGGTCCGCCTGCCGGTTGGTGATCTTGTAGGCATGCCAATCCATGGCCTTGACAAAACCCAGAGAGGCCAGGAGGTCTTGGTAATAAGGCGGGTTATGGGTCTGGAAGATGACCGGCATGGAGTCGAACCCCTCCACCAGCAGCCCCATCTCATCATAGATGCCGAAATTCAAGGGACCTACCAGGCGGGTCTTGCCATGCCCTCGCAGCCAGGCAACTGCCGCCTCAAACAGGGCCGCGGCCACATCCCGGTCCGGGATAGATTCAAAGAACCCGAAGAAGCCGGTTTCCGGGCCGTGACAGGTGTCATGGAGGCGATTGATGTGGGCTGACAGGCGTCCCACTGGCCTGCCGTCTTGGGAGGCCAAAAAATACCGGGCTTCGCCGATCTCAAAAAAGGGCCCGCGCCGGGGGTCTAGAAACCGGCGCTGTTGAGAGAGGATAGGGGGCACCCAGTAAGGGTCCCCTTGATAAATGTGCCAGGGCAGGCGGAGAAATTCCCAAAAGGACGCGTCATTCTGAACGGGAGAAACCGTAATCTCCCCGCTTGACTTCATCAAGGTACCTCTTACTCGGATTTACGCAGGACGACGCGAGCCTTTAAGCCTTCTTTTAAGTCCAGGTCGGGGTTAGGGACTTTTAACTCGACTTCATAGTAGGCAGGCTGGTCCGGGCCGGTGGCAATTGAGGACCAGGCAATACGGCTGACTGTGGCCTGGAATTTCTTTCCCGGCAGGGCGTCAAGGGTCACCTCGGCCTTTTGGCCGATTTTAACCTGGAGGGCCTCGATTTCAAAGGCCTGGGCCCGTAGGAGCATGGGGTTCATCACCCCCACGATAAAGGCGGCCGGCAGGGTGGTCAGTTCAGCGCCTTCCCGCATCTCGGGGTGGACCCCGATGACGTAGCCGCTGAAGGGAGCCTTCAGGATCCCCTCCCGGGGAACCTGACCGGATTTCAAGGAAGTACCCAGCAATTTGCTCAGGACTTCACCATCTTGCTGGGCCAGTTGGCGGGCCTGTTGCAGGTTTTCCCCGAGAGTCGCCTTTCCCTTGCGCAGGAACTCGATTTCTTGATTGACCTGGGTCAGGCTCTGACTGGGCGCCAGCTTTTTCTCGACCAGCTGGGTGAGTTCCTTTTGTTTAGTCACCATGGGGACCAGAGTGCGCTCCATTTCCAACCGTCTCGTCTCCATATCGGAAATTTGTGGCGGTACGAGACGCTGTTGAATCGCCATCCGCGCTTCCGGAGCCAGGCTATAGGTCGCCAGGATTTCCCCTTTTTCAACCCGTTGTCCGGAGTGGGCCCGCAGGGAAGTAATAATTCCCTTAAAGGGCAAATCAACATGGCGTTTCAGGGAGCAGAATAATTTAGCGTTGAAGATTATTTCGGACTCCCCGGATGCAGGCGGCGCGGTGACCTGAGTGACCGGCGTCTCTCCGGCAAATCCCGCTCCCGGGAGGCTTAATCCCAGCCAGATGGCCAAGATCCAGCCCCCAAAGCCTGCCCATTTACTTCTGCCAGGCACTCGCATCAACATAGGTATTCCCTAAATCTCCTGATATTTCCCGAAGCTTTAGAACTTGTTGGTCATAGGCCGCGCCGAACTTTATCGTGGTCTTTTGGGCTTTTAGAACCTCAATGCGACTTTCCAGGAACGCCGAGAGAGGGACCTCTCCGGAATGGTAGCGGACTTCTTGCTGTTGGGACTTGAGCCGGGCCAGTTCTTCCAGTGATTGGGCATTTTTCAGGGCTACATTAAATTCATTAACCTGCCCAAGGGCTTCGAACCATTTATCCTGTAATTTATATTCTTTTTCCCATTTTTTAGCCCCAATCTGTTTTAAGACGGCTTTTTGCCGGGAGACGTTACGGATCCGGGTAAACCCATCCCAGACTGGGATCTCGAGACCTAAGCCAACATAAAGGCCATAGGATGCGCCTGCATTCAAGGGGTCGGGGGTCTGGGCGGTATAGATGAGAGTGGGCAAGGACTTGGCGATGGCCAGACGGATATTATACTGCTGGAGCTGTTTATAGATCTCGTAAGCCTTTAGTTCGTAGGAATTGGTTTTGGCTTGCTCCAGCGTAATGGTGGCAGGATTGAAACTGCCCAATACCTGACGCCGACTGTCATAAAAAGCCGGGCTGATATCCTGGTTGGATGGCCACCCCAGGAGATTCTTCAGGCTTGACAGAGACCCTTTTTCGGCAAGGGCGATACCCTCCAACTCGCCCCGGGACAATTGCAATTGCTGCTGGGCCAACTTGACTTCCAGGGAGGTGCCCGTTCCGATAGCCACCCGGTTTTCGGCATAGGTAAGATTTTCCTGGGCTAACTTAATCAGGTCTTTCTGGATTCCTGCCTGCTTGTGCAAGGCGTCCAGTTGCAGATAGCAGCTTCCCACACCATGCAGCCCACCGGAAATTGTGCCGAGGTGAGCGAGAATCGCCGCTTGAGTAGCCAATTTTTTAGCCTGGAGGGTAAAGTACGCCCCTAAGGGATTATAGGGGTCCGTAGTAAAATTTAAACTGTAGGGCTTGCCGTAATTTGCCCCCGAGGGGCGGTTAACATAATAATAGGTGCGAAAGGTTAGGGGGGGAACCATCGCATAACGGCTGTCGGTTTCGTCCAACCGCCCGATGTCGATTTCCAGGGAACTTTTGGTGAATGCAGGGGATTGGGTTAGGGCGATTTTGACGGCTTCCTCAAAGGTCAGCGGGCTGCCAGGGGGCACCGCCGGGGCCGCAGGAGCCGGGTCGGCGGCCTGGGCCGGCCGGCACCAGCCCATTACCCCACCACCCATCACCAGCATGGCGATGATCAGGCAGGTCTGCATGGCTGCGATCCAGGAGGTGTAACCGGACAATATCTGCCGGGGACCCCGTCCCGTTCCGGCAGGGTCAACCATGGTGTTCACAGAGAAACCAGCCAACTTGATTATCATAGCCAGGCGCGATTGGGGTTTTCTGGTAGGGAGGCTCATTGTTCATACAGAACGCCGTCTCGTATCGAGCTGATCCGGGTACACCCGGCGGCAATTTCGGGATCATGTGTGACCACAATAATCGAAGTTTTTCCGTCACTGACGATTTCCGCAAAATGGTCCAGGACCGAATGGCCATGGCTCCGGTCGAGCTGGCCGGTAGGTTCATCCGCCAGAATGACCTGGGGTTGGTTGACCAGGGCTCGGGCTACTGCCACCCTTTGGCGCTCACCGCCGGAAAGGCGATTGGAAGAGTGGTGGATGCGATGTCCCAGGTTGACTCGTTCCAGAGCGATGGCAATGCGCTCCGGCCGGTCCTGCCGGTCAACTCCGGCATAGATTAAAGGAAATTCCAGGTTTTCATAGACGGTGGAGTTTTCCAACAGATCACAGCTCTGAAAGACAAATCCTACCCGATTGCGGCGAAATTCCGCCTGGGCGTTCCGGTCCAGGTTGAGCACATCCTGACCGCCTAAAAAATACGAACCGCTGCTGGGATGGAGAAAAATTCCCAGGATAAAGAGGAGGGTGGACTTCCCGGACCCCGAAGGGCCCATGATCGCCACGATTTCTCCGGGATAGACCTTCAGATTGATATTGCGGAGCACCTGAATCAGATCGACGCCATTGTCATAGGTCTTGCACAGGTCGGTTACCCGAATCAAGGCGCCGTTGCCCGGACTGGAAGAAGCAGATTTATTCATAGCGGATGGCGGAAACTACTTCCATGCGACTGGCCCGGATTGACGGGTAGAGGCCAGCCCCCACACCAATCACCACCGCGAACAGGATGGCCAGGGTTACTCCGAATAAAAAGAGATTCTCCGGCGGGCGACTCTCGATGATGTGACTCAAAATCTCCATCAGGATGCGGCCTATTCCGGCTCCCAAGAGGGCCGCGCCGACGCTCAGACAGAGAGCCTCGGAGAGAAATTGCGCCAAGATATCGCGATCTTCAGCGCCCATGGCCTTCTTCAACCCGATTTCCCGGGTTCGGGAGCTGACCGCGGCCATCATTACATTCCAGATGCCGACGCCTCCCAAAAGAAAGGTGGCGCTGGTGGCCAGGTAAACCAAAAACTCGATCCACCAGGCCAGCATCTGAACCCGTTTTAAGGCTTCCCAGGCGACTTCGACGTGAAGCTCTTCGGGGGATTGGTGAGATTTTACAATCTCGGGAACCGCCGCGGCTACGGCGCCCACATCATCCCAGGTGGCGCAACGCAGATAGAGCCGGTCGGCCAGCAACCGCCCCGGGAAACGGTCCGTGGCGGTGGTGAGGGGCATAAACACGGAGTTCGCTAACCCGCTATCGGTAACTCCCCCCAACACTCCGGAAATCCGATAAATCTCCTGGTTGATCTCCAGGTCTTTGCCTCTGACCTGGGTGTCGCCGAACATCCTTTTAGCCAGTTCGGCCCCCAGGACACACTCGCGTTTATGCTCGTTCACGGCGTCAAGGCCGAAGAGTTTCCCGGTGAGAGGCCAAAAATTGCGGACCTGCCAGAAACCTTCATCCACTGCCATGACCATAAAGGCGAAGCGCTGGCCTCTAAAGCTGCTGTTTTGGCCATGCCTCGCGGCCGTGAGACTTACTTCTTTGACTCCGTCGAGGTGCTTGAGGGCGGTGAGGGTTTGCTCCCGGAACCATTGGGGCCGGTAAGACCGTTGATTGTCGAAATAGATTCTTAAGACGGTAACCCCGCCGATCAGGTCAAGATTTTCGTTAAAGTTGTTTTTGACCTCCCGGCTCATGGTGACAATATTCAGGAACCCGGCCACGCCCAAGGCAATAGCCAAAACCACCCCTATATAGCGGCGGCGATGGCGTATCACCTGACGCACGCTAACCCGCATGAGGTCGTTAAACTGCATGAGGCGCCTTTTCCCCCTGGTTGGCCAATCAGTCGCCTAACATGCTGGCGATAGTGCCATTGGCACCGGTATAAGTCGTGGTAAACCCGCTTTCCTCCAGGAAAGAGTCCGGCTGAGTGAAGTCGCAAGCCCGGATACGATGTTTTTTGGCCAATTTTTCCAGGATTTCCAAGACGTATTTAATCTGACTATCCTTATGGGTGCTCATGTAGGCGGTGCGGATTACCGCTTGCCCCCGAGGAACAGCCGGATAGATGGCGGGCAAAGCAAAAACACCGTGCTCGAACATGTCACGCGCAAACAGAGCCGCTTTTTCTTCCCCCCCGATGTATATGGGGATGATGGGGGATTTGGAATTTTTGGTGATGAGACCGATCTCCCGGTATCCGGCATGGACACGGCGGGTAATATCCCAGAGGCGGGTAACCCGGTCAGGGTCCTCGTCCAGGATATCCAGGCAGGCCAGAACGGTGGCGGTATTGCTGGCGGGAAGCGCGGCTGAGAAAATGAGCGGCTTGGAATGGTGCCGCAGATACTCCAACACCGCCTCGTCATCGGCGGCGATGAACCCACCGATGGAAGCCAGGGCCTTGCTGAACGTGCCCATAATAAAGTCAACTTCAGGTGTGAGTCCGAAATGATCGGCCGTTCCCCTTCCTCCTCGGCCCATCACTCCTAACCCATGGGCGTCATCCAGATAAACGAGCAGGTCCGGATGACTTCGCTTCAGCGCCACCAATTCGTCCAAGGGCGCCAGATCCCCGGACATGCTGAATACGCCTTCAGTAACCAGGAACAGGCAACCGTTGGCGTTCTTTTGACGCGCCGCCGCCAACTTGCGGGCCGCCGCGGCCGCATCGTTGTGGCCAAAGGGAATCAGCCGGGCGCGCGAGGCCTGACACCCTTCAAAGATGCTGGCATGGTTTTCCCGGTCACACACGATGATGTCCTGGGGGGTCAGCATGCAGGCAATGGCCCCCAGATTCGTGGTGAACCCGGTGGCATGGACCACCGCCTTTTTCTTACCGACAAAGGCGGCCAGTCGATCCTCCAGGGTTTCATGCAAGGTCAAGTTGCCGCACAAGAATCGGGATCCCCCGGGTCCACTACCCCACCGACGTGCAGCCTTGCCCGTTGCCTCAATTACTCTGGGATCGTGAGTAAATCCCAGGTAGTCGTTGGACCCAATCATAATCAGACGCCGGCCCGACACCTCCACTTCCGTGCCCCAAGATCGGTCTATGGGCCGGAAGTAAGGGTAAAACCCTTGTTCCCTGGCGTCTTGGACCATAAGAGCAAAAGGTTGGCAGCGGTTTCGAAGTTTCATAAAAGGATCTACCCCCTCCCCCTCCGGTAGGTTTACACCTTTTTATTTCTATCTTGAGAAAATGTCAATGAGATTTGTATCAACAAAAAGACCAAGCCCCCATACCACCCATTGACATCAATGCATCTTACCACACTTAAACTCATTTTTTGACAAAAAAATCTCCTATATGGGGATATATCGGCAAATATTAAGAATCAAATCACTTTTTATCAATTGGCGCCCTCCTTAGAGAAAATATTTTTCCTGGCTTACGTACCGGCACCGGCGCGGCGGGAGGCGAAGTTTTCGCCCCACGTTGCAGGCGAACCCGGCCTCGGGCCTCTCTTCCCTGGATCTCAGATCCAGGAAATGCTTCAGGATCGGTGTCCATGGCCGGGGCTCTCGGCCGCAGCTTTAACCATTAGACCGCAGCCCCAGGTTAAAGTTAATAAAAATGCCCCGGGGTCCTGTTACCCTGCCCCGGCGCCTCCGGATGCCATCCACCCTTTCGCCCTGGCCCGGGGGCAAAATCCGCACCTGATATGCCTTATGAGTTCTCCGGGACCCCGCCCAACAGGCGCCGTATGGCCCGGGCCTGGCCGGGCGTAATGCTGGGATGGGCATCGGGACAAAACTTGCCATATTCCTTTGCCGTGAGGGGCTGGGCAACCGGGGTCCCGCGGTTGAGTTCGACATAGCATTTTCTGGCCAACCGGCTCATCTCCAGGTATTGGGCGCTCCAGATCGGTAGGCTGGCGAGCTGCCCACCCACCATCACGGCCAGGATAACCCCGGCCAGGACCTGGGCCCACCGCCGGGACGGCATCCTGGCCGCCAGCAGGCGCCACGCCGTCCCCACCAGCAGCAAGGCGCCGATCAAGGTAAAGATGTCGTAGCGGGCCACAAAAGCTTGACTCACCGACCGCTGATAGCGGGTTAGCGAGACCAGGAAAAAAGGCAGAAAGTTGACCAGCAGCGCCCAAAGGGCCAAACGTTTATCCGCCCGCTCGCCCCAGAACCAGATTGCCCCTAAACATGCGATCAACAAGCCTACCCCGGCGATATATGCCGGGATGGGAAAGTGGTAATGCCCCCAAAACAGGTACAGGAAAGGGGATACCAGGGCGCCGCACAGGAGGTGCAAGAGATAAGCGGGGCCAGGCAGACCGGAAAATACCTGAAAATTGCGGCTGGCGGCGGCGTTGAGACCGGCAAACCGGAAATAGCCGGCCGCAAACAGGACACACACCAGGCCGACTACCCCGGTAACGGCCCAAAAGGCCCTCCAGGAGACCTTCTCCCCCATAATGAGGATATAGAGGGGTAAAGACAGGAGTCCGAGCAGCGGGTAATTGTGAGACAGTATGGACAAGGCGGCGCACACCCCAAGGCCCCAGAGCTTACCGCCCGAGGGGGCGTGGAGATACCGGTCGGTTATGAGCAGCGCCCCCAGAAAGAACCCCAGGCTTAAAAGATAGCCGAAATAAAAGGCATTCCAGGCAATGGCGTGATGGGCCGCCGACACGGCGTAGAGCAGGCTCAGGGTCAAAGCCAGGCCAGGCTCCCAGTGCCGCCGACAAAAGCTATAGAGCAGAATCGCATTCACGCCGGTCCCCAGGCAATTGATCAACACCAGGATAGAGTACTGCTCCCCGGCAATTTTCACCAAGCCGTAGTAAAGCAGGTGAAAGAAGGGGAACCATTGCTCTCCATCCGGAGTGAGCAGGTATTGTCCGAAAGGACGCTCCGCCATTTGGATGAGGGCCGTCCAATCATCAATAATATAAAAAAAACCCGGTCGCCAAAAAATTATTACCGGCAAAGCCAGCAGCACCAGCAAGATCAGGAGCGATTGCCAACCTGTCGGAGCCGGCTTTGCTGCCCCAAGGTTTACTGCCTTACCCGGCTGTATGTTTGACGTGCTCTGAATGACGATTATCCAATCGGTGTTTTAGTAATATAACTTTAATTTCCCCGAATTTTCCCGGGCCGCGGTCCCGCCGCGGCCACGGGCGCCGCTGGTAAACTCCCGCTGTCGTGATGATGGGCGGCTGACCCGATCATCTCGGACAAATTGGTTTCGGGGAGCCCCGAGGCCCCGGGAAAAAAAAGGTCCAGATAATTTTTCCGGTCTGATCATCGCATCCATTCGCCGGGGGCCGTCACACTATTAACGTCCACCGGTTTGCATTTTGGGGAAAATCTTAGTATGAACTTCAGGCAATAGGCTGAGGGTACCAGAAAGGGCCTCCTTGCCCGCTTGGCGTCGAATAACCGGTTAGTGCTGATGTGCAGAAGATTCGTCGGGTCTATCCACTCAAAGCATTATTAATTTACATCTATAGCAGGTAATCAGGAGAAAGGAAAGTATGTTGGCCGGGAAAAAAGTGTTGGTAGTCATGCCTGCCTATAACGCCGCTCAAACCCTGGAGCGCACCTATCAGGACATCCCCTTTGATGTGGTGGATGAAGTCTTGCTGGTGGACGACGCCTCTCACGATGAGACGGTGCAGGTGGCCCGGCGGCTGGGCATCCGGTGCGTTTTACATGACCGGAACCTGGGTTATGGCGGCAACCAAAAAACCTGTTACACCGAGGCCCTGAAACTGGGCGCGGATATCGTAGTGATGGTCCACCCCGATTATCAGTATTCCCCCAAGATTATTCCGGCCATGGCCGGTTTGGTGGCCAGCGGCGAATACGAGGTGGCCATCGGCTCCCGCATCTTGGGGGGCAAGGCCTGCCAGGGCGGCATGCCTCCCTATAAATATTTATTCAACCGGGTGCTCACCCTGTTCCAAAACCTGCTCCTGGGCGCCAAACTCTCCGAATATCACACGGGTTTCCGGGCCTTTTCCCGGAAAGTCCTGGAGACTCTCCCCCTGGGAGAGAACTCCGACGATTTTGTCTTCGACAACCAGATGCTGGCCCAGGCCATTTACTTCGGCTTTGCCATCGGCGAGGTTTCCTGCCCCACCCGTTATTTTCCGGAAGCTTCTTCCATCAATTTTCCCCGGAGCGTCAAATACGGCCTGGGAGTGGTGGCGACTTCGGTTCAATTTTTCCTGCAAAAGCGGGGTCTGGGCCAGTTTCCCATCTTCTCACCCCAGGGCCGGAGGCTTATGTCCCGGGATTAAAGGCCGCCGGCCGCCTGACCGCCACCCAGTCTGCCGGTGCGCCGCCAATCCGCCCCTAATGCCGCCAGGGTCACCCCCTCCACCGGGCCGGTCTGCACCAGCCAGGTGAGGAAGGTGCGGATCTTGTCGACGAAGCGGTTGACCGCGGCCTCGGTGGGGAAGAGTGGGTTGGTTTCGGGCTTGAGTTCGGAAGAGTGGAAATACATGGTGAGCACCCGGCCCCCGCGGCGGCGGTGGAGGTAGGCCGCCAGTTTCAGAGAAGCCAGCGGATACATGGCCGGCTGGACCCCGACGACGCCCCCATAGCGGAATAAGCTCCGCACACGGGCGCCCCAGGTTGGTGGGGCCAGTGCCGCCAGGCGGTCAATCAGCTCCGGGGTCTTCCCCACAATGGGCACCAGGGTGATGGGGACCTCCAGGAGAGTCGTGCCCTCCGGCCCGATGCCGCCCAGAACAAAGGGGTCCGCCGGGGCCAGGAAAAAGCGGGGATCGGGATTCTTGCAGGTGAGCGGCGCCACGCTGCTGTCTACTTCGAGGCCGAATTCCGGCAAGAGGCTGAAGACCTGAGCCCCCGCATCAAACCGCCCCATGCGGAAGGACCGGGGCGTCACCGCTAATCCGGCCCGGATCTGGGAGACGAGGCTGGCGAACTTATCCCGGAGGAGTGCCCGGGGCAGGTTTTCCGATGCCACCGGTTCGGGGTCGGGCAGGTCGGCGAAAGGCGGGGTGTTCCAGTGGTGCAGGTGGGCGCCGATTTCCGCCCCGTAGAGGTCCCGCCACCGGCTCAGGACCCGGCAGGCGGCGGGGTCCCGGGCCACCTGGTAGGTGACCAGAAGCGTCAGGGGCAGGCCGAAATCCCGGGGAATGAAGGCCAGACGCTCCAGGGCCGCAACATTGGTCACCCCCGGCGGCGTGCGGGGATAGAGGCCGGAAAACAGCCCTTCTTCTTCCACGTCGATGGAGATTACCAGTTTCACGGGTGGTTGTGACACCCTCAAACCCTCAGGTCCAGTACCACCTTGAGGCTGTGATGGCGGCGCTTGTCGAAGGCCGCCTGGAAGGCCCGGCGGTATTCGGCCAGGGGGAAGAGGTGGGAAACCAGTCCCCGGCAGGGATAATCTCCCCGGGCCAGCAATTCCACCGCCTTTTCATAGGTGCGGACCGTCTGGCCCTGCCAGGCGGCGTGGGCGAACATGGCGGAGCCGGTTAGCTTGAGTTCCCTGAACCACAGGCTGGAGAGGTCAACCGGCCCCAGGGTCCCGGCGGTGCCCACCATGACGTAGGTTCCCCGGCCCTTCAGGGTCAGGAGTCCCTCTTGCAGGGAGCTTTTGCTGCCCACGCAATCAAAAAACAGGTCGGCGCCGCCCTCCAGGTTACCGCCCCCCAGGGTGGTGTCCACCAGCCGGGCCCCCACCGCGGCTCCCAGCAAGGCCCGGCTGGGGCTCGACATGACGACATCGGCGCCCCCTTCCAGAGCCAGTTCTTCCTGGAACCGGTACCGGGCCACCATCACCACCCGGGCCTTGGAGCCCAGGGCCCGAAGCAGGCGGAGCAGGTGCTGACCGATAATGCCGGCTCCCAGGATCACCACGGTGTGGGCGTCGTCCGGAAAATTATCCAGAACCGGCTGGAGGGCCGAGGCCACCGAATCGGTGAGCACGGCCACCTCATCGGGAACGTGATCCGGCACTCGCACCAGCCGGCTGGGGTGGGCGGCCATCATTTCGGCCATGCCGCCCCCCACGCCCCGGGTGAATCCCAGAATCACCCCGGGGGCCAACTCGCCTTCGAGGAAGTTTTCGCAGAGGTTGTAGGCCCCGGCGGCGCAGTAGCGGCACGGCGGCACCCCCCGGACGGCGCAGGGCAGGACCGGCTCCACCACCACCCGATCGCCCGCCCGCCATTCGGACCCCGTGGGGGCCTCCACCACTTCGCCCAAGACCTCGTGCCCCAGCACCGCCGGCATGGAGGCATACGGCTCCAACAACAGGGATTCGGCCCCTTTCAAGAGCCTCAGGTCCGAGCCGCAGATGCCGCACAGGCGGGGGCGCAGCACTACCCAGTCCGGCCCGGGGGGGCGGAATTCGATCTCCTGCAACCTGAGGGGCGCCATCCGGGCAAAGAAGGTCCGGGGCCAGAGGCGGCTCAAGCCTTTGGCCAGCAGGTAGCGGACTACGGAGCGATAGTAAACCAGCGCTTTCATGCGGTTTGATCCATGGGGGGACAGGTTCCATCCCCGGTATTACTAAGGACTTTGGCCCGGGAAGGGGCGCTTGTCAAGGCCATTCTTGCCCCGCTGGCGTCTCTTTCGTATATGGGTTGGGGATTCCGCCGCACTGGGGTATAATGACAGCACATTTGGAACTCGCCGGGCCTCGCCCCGCTTATTATAACAAAAATAACCTTTATCGAGGCACAAGGTTTTCATGGGTACAAGGAGCAGAATCGCGCTGGGGGTGGTGGTCAAAAACCTCCGGCGCCTGGCGAAACATCCCTGGATCGGCGCCAAGCTGGCGACCCTCCAGGGCGAAAAATGGCTCTTTAATCTGCTCTATCCCCGGGCTCAAACCGGAGAAGCCAACAAGATCCGCCAGTTGAGCTTCCGGATCACCGACCTCTGCAATCTGCGCTGCCATACCTGCGGCCAGTGGGGCGATCACGGTTTTCTCCACGGCCAGAACCTGCGTGACCTGAAGCGGAGCGAAGTCTCTCTGGAGCGCTACCTGGAAGTCCTGGGGGATCTGACCACCCACGGCCACCACCCCTTTGTCTACCTCTGGGGCGGCGAACCCATGCTCTACGAGGGGTCCCTCCCGTTGATCGAGGCGGCCAGCGCCCTGAAGCTGCCCACTGCCATCGCCACCAACGGCACCCGGATTGCCGCGGCTGCCTCCCGGTTGGTGGAGGCGCCCATGTTTCTCCTGCAGCTTTCCATCGACGGCCCCGATGCCGCCATGCACAACCAGGCGCGTCCGGGGGTGGGCGGGGCCGACAACTTCGCCGATATCCAGGCCGCTCTGGCCGCGGTGGGCGAGGCCAAGCGGGCCCGGCGCAGCACCCTGCCGCTGGTAGCCTCGCTGACCACGATTTCCCAGACCAATTTCCGGCACCTGGTGGACATCTACGAGTCCTTCCGGGACAAAGTGGACCTGTTTGTCTTTTACCTGTCCTGGTGGATCGATGCGGCGCGGTGCGAGGCCCACGAGGCGGATTTTCGCCGCCGCTTCGGATTTACGCCGGCGCGGCCCCGGGGCTGGGTGGGCGGCTGGAAGCCGGATGACTATGGGGAGCTGAACCGCCAACTCGAGGCGGTGCTCGAGCGGTCCCGGCCAGGGACGGCCCCGGCGGTCACCCTGATCCCCTCCATTACCGGGGAGGACAACCTGCGTTCCTACTACACCGACCACGGGAACTACTTCGGCTTCGACCAGTGCATCTCCATCTACCAGGCCGTGGAAGTCAACAGCAACGGCGACCTCTCGCCCTGCCGGGACTACCACGATTACGTGGTGGGGAACATCAAGGACGCCACCATCACCGAGCTTTGGAACTCCCCGGCCTACCGTAAGTTCCGGCAGAGTCTGGCCACCGAGGGGTTGATGCCCGTCTGCTCCCGCTGCTGCGGTCTGATGGGGTATTGATGGACGGGGGTCAGGGGCCAGGGTTTGAATCTCATAAAGAGTGGAGAGAAAAGGATGTTACTGACTAGACAAATTCAGGTAGTTTGCTTGACATGTATGTTTATCTTTCTCGCCTCATTTCTCACTGGGGAAATTTTGGCCGCAGAGAGTGCGGATAGTCAGCAGATGATGTTGGCCGCCAGGAACTTTGTCAAAGCCCATAGCGTCAAAGGCATGACTTTTAATCTTACGCTGAAAAAACAGGCGCGCGAATACGCTCTCATTCACGCAAATCCCACGGGAAAATGGAAGGGAAAGGCTGATGGTGCGATGGTGATTATGCAAAAAATTGGCAGCAACTGGGTGCCGCAAGACATGGGTTCTTATATGCCTGAATGGGAAGAAAAGGTCCCTGATTTATTTAAGTGAGAGAAAAATATTTCATCTATGTTTACCTGTTATACATCATGACAAAAAGCTTGCCACTTTTCGTCACTTGCCGGTGAGCCGGCGGCTCAGGAGCGACTACTTTGAAATTGCGACCCCGCCCGGCCCGCCTGGTCTTGCTCCTCCAGGACCTGAAATTCGGCGGCACCCAGCGCCAGACCCTGGAACTGGCCCGGCGCCTTGATCCCGCCCGGTTCCAGGTCGAGATTTGGGTGATGACCGCCGGGGACGATCTGACGCCCCTGGCTCGCGACTGGGGCATCCCCGTGGTCCAACTGGCCCGGCAAGCCGTGGTCGGCCCCCTGGCCCTGATGAATCTCTGGCGCCGCCTGCATCATCAGCCGCCGGACCTGTTGATGCTCCTGACCGTGGTGCCCAATATTTGGGGCCGCATCCTGGGCCGCCTGGCCCGGGTGCCGGTGATTGTGGGCAACTGCCGGGGCGGCGGGGCCCCCTGGCGTCAGCACGAATGGCTGCTGGGGCCTTTCATGGACCATCTGTTGTGCAACACCGCCGCCCTCAAGACCGAGCTGGTCCAACGCTACGGGATTCCCCCGGCAAAAATTACGGTGATCCTGAACGGGGTGGACACGGAATTTTATCGCCCCGCCCCGACGGGTCCGCGGCGCAATCCTCAGGTCATCTTGTCGGTGGCGCGCCTGGTGCCGGATAAAGACCATGACACCCTGATCGCCGCCTTTGGCCAGGTGTCGGCGGCCTTTCCCCAGGCGGAATTATGGCTGCTGGGGAACGGTCCCCGGCGCGAGGCCATCGAGGCCCTGGCCGCCAGGACCCTGCCGCCGGGCCGGGTGCGGTTTTGGCCGGGGCAGCCCGATATCCGGGCTTTTTTGCACCAGGCCTGTCTGCTGGTCTTGAGTTCCCGCTACGAGGCCTTGCCCAACGTGGTCCTGGAGGCTATGGCCGCGGGCCTGCCGGTGGCGGCCACCCGGGTGGGAGGGCTGCCGGAGCTGGTGGCCCCGGGCCGCACCGGTTGGCTGGTCCCCCCGGGGGACGCCCCGGCCCTGGCCGCGGCCATGAGCCAGGCCCTGGGCGACGCCGAGGCCCGGGAGGCCCTGGGGCGGACCGGCCGCGAGATCGCGGTGCGTGATTTTTCCCTGGAGGCCATGACGCACCGGTACGAAACCGTGCTGTCAAATCTTTTGCAGGAGGGGAGAGCCCCAAAATGCCCGGACCGCGTGTAGCCTACCTCCTCCTCTGGTTTCCCGAGCCTTCCCAGACCTTTATCCTGGACGAAGTCAATACCATGGTGCAGTTGGGCCTCGACGTCAGGGTTTACAGCCTCTATGGACCGAGGCCGGCCCGCCGCCTGGCCGGCATGGCCGAGGTGCTGGCCCCGGTGCACCATCTGGGGCTGGCCGCCACGGGGACGCTCGTCCGGGACCTGCTGCGCCTGGGCCGCACCTGGGGTCCCGAGGCGGCGCGGTTTTTGCGGCAGGTGGCGGTGCGCCGCTGGCGCCGCCTGGAGACCGCGGGCGAGGCCCTGTGGGCTTCTCTCACCGGGGTGCACCTGGCCGGGATCATGAGGGACGAAGGCATCGATCATATCCACGCCCCCTGGGCCGACGGCCCGGCTACCGCAGCCTGGGTGGCTTCCGGTCTGAGCGGCATCCCCTTTAGCTTTTGCGCCCACGCCCAGGATATTTATCCTCCGGATGGGGCGCTGCTGGAGAAAATCTCCGCCGCGGCCTTTATACGTACCGAAAACCGGTCCAACCTGAGGTATCTGAGCGGCTTGTTCCCCCAGACTGCCGGGAAGTTGGTGAATATTTACCCCGGGGCGCCGATGACCAAGGCTCAGAGGCAGGCAATCCCGGCCTCTCCGCCCTTCCGCCTGCTGGCGGTGGGACGGTTCGTGCGCAAAAAAGGCTTCTCGCTGCTGTTGGAGGCCTGCCGGCTGCTGGCGGAGGAAGGGGTGAATTTTCAGCTGACCCTGGCGGGAGATGGCCCGGAGCGGCCTCAGCTTGTCAAGCTCATCGGGGAATATGACCTGACGGCGCGGGTGGAACTCCCGGGGTTTGTGGCGCACCGGCAGGTCTCGCAGCTTTTACAACAGGCCCACCTGTTCATCATGCCCAGCCTGGTGGCCCCTTCCGGGGACCGGGACGGGATTCCCACGGTAATCCTGGAGGCCTTGCTCCATGAGGTGCCGGTGGTGGCTACGGAGGTTTCCGGCATTCCTGAAGTAGTGATCCCGGGAGAGACGGGCTGGCTCACCCCCCCGGAGGACCCCCAGGCCCTGGCCCGGGATATGCTGGCGGCCCTGTCCGGCCCCGCCGAGGCCCGGCGGCGGGCCCAGGCGGGAGGGGCGCTGGTGGCCCGGGAATTCGACTCCAAAACGAATTACGGCCGCTTAAAGGGGCTTTTTGAAGGGGCTACCCGGCCGCGCTTGGCCGAATAGCGCCGGGATTATAGCTTTTGCCAAAGTTTTTTTCCGATCCTTGATATCCACAAATCCAAGTTTCTGGTTCCCAAGCTCCCGCTTGGGAACCCCATTGCAGGCAAAGCTCCTGCTTTGCGAGAGAATCATCTATAGTATTGCACCAGGTAGCCCAAGCAGGGGCTTGGGAACGAGGGAAGGCGGGCACTGCCCGCCGATACCTACTCTCTTATGCACAGGCGAGACGCCTGTGCCACCATGAACTTTTCATAACAGTCGGACATAAACTTTTGGTTAACCCCCATAGTTATGAAAAGCAGATAATGAGGCTGGTGGGCGGTGCCCACCCTGATATTTCTGTTTTCCAGCCACACGCCTCGCCGCACCGTTAACTCAACGCGCTCAATAATCCAACTTTTTCTCGCGGATAAACTGCTCCACCAGGGTAAAAATTTCCTCATTGGCGCAGAAGTTGCCGGTTTGGATGTTGGCCCGGTAGCGGTCCAGGTCGGCCTCGAACGCGGGGATAATCGAAGGGCGGGGGTGAAAGCCGGTGAAATACCGGCCGTAGCCCAGCCGGTCGATATAAAAGGCGTTCAAAAATTGCTCGAAGGCGTTTTTGATGGGAAAGGAGATCACCGGCTTGCCGTAGTAGAGGGCCTCGGAGGTCAGGGTGTGGCTGCCGCCGCAGACCACGTAGCGGCAGGACGACAGGTCGTCCAGGAAGCCGGCCTCGGAGTTTTTCTTGAAGATGAGGTTGCCTTCGGTGCGGTCCTCGTTAAACCCGTAAACCATCACCGGGGAGGGGATGGCGCTCAGGAAGGGGAAAAACCGCTTGAAGGTGGTGTAGCCCTGGTAGGCCACCACGTGGCCGCTCAGGCTGGGCCGGCGCTCGATGACGCTTTTCCGGAGGAGAGGCGGCAGAATTTTGGCCCGAACCCCGGGTTTCACCGGAGTCTGGAAAAAGGAGATCACCAGATAATCCGAGGCCCGGCTGAACAGGGAGTTCACGGCGTAGCTGGTGGAGAGATAACTGGGGTACTGGGTCCAGGGAACCGGGTGGGCACAGCAGGTGATGACGTGTTGATGGTCGATGGACAGGCAGGGAATGCCGGCCTGGCGGGACGCCCGGGGCAGAAAATATTCATAATCGGTCAGGGTCACGTCAGGCTGGAACCGGTCCATGAGGTCTAGAACCTGGCGAAGATAAAGGCGGGATTGCCACCTGACCTTGAGGCTGGCCATGAGGGTGGCGATGACGTCCACCCGATGGCCCTTAACCACCGTCGGCGGGTTGGGGCAATGCTCTACCGGGAACTCCTGCCCCAGGATGGCGGCCCCGGTGTCGTGGCTGAGAAAGAGAAACTCGTGCTCGGGAAAGTGCCGCGCCATGGTCAGGGCCCGCATGGCGTGGCCGTGTCCGATGCCGTGAACCCCGTAGAGAATTCTGGCCATAGCGTCAGGACCGGATAGGCCGGGGGGAGCCCGGGGTCAATCTGGGTAGGGGGTGTTCTACGATGCCGAGAAAAAGCTCCATATTTAGTCCCATTTTTGTTATGAAAAAATTCCGGCGGTGATCGTAGCGGCGCTCCAATCGTCCTTACAGCGCCTCAGCCATGCAGCCGGGAGCAGGCGACCCAAGTACAGAGGTTCATAGATACGGTAACGTATCCTAACTCTGTGGAGATTACTTCCCCCTCACCCTGCCCTCTCCCCCATTGGGGGAGAGGGGGGACGATATATGACCTTAGCGTGTTGATGAAATCATATATTAAGGTTCGGGTTCGCGGTTAAGGATAATTTTCTTTACTCTGCCGCCCCAGGCAACCTGATAGGAGATGCCGTGCCAGGCGATGGGGCCGGGGCGCCAGGTTTGCATATAGCACCAGCAGGCCATGAAAATGTTGGCATAAAAGGCCAGGAGCCAGGATCCCAGGGGCGCCGGCTGGGGAATCAGGGTGCGGCACCAGGCCCCGATGCCGGTCAGGGTCAGCAAAAACCCCAAACTTATCCAGGCCAGGGGCGGAGGCACCAGGCCGACCACACCCCCAAGACCGGCCAGCACCGCCATGAGAATGGGCCCGGCCAGCACCCACACCACCAGCGCCGAGGCCAGCCAGATGCTGGGCAGGCAGTATTTCAGATAGAGCAGTTGCCTGGTCAGCCAGGTGTTCCAGCCGGCCATGGTCTGACCATTGAGATGGGTATCCAGGATGGCGGTGGCCACGGGGACCGTCCGGATGCCGAACCGAAGCAAGCGCTGCCCCAGGGGAAAGTCGTCCAACACTTTTTGCTTGAGGACGCCGGCGATCCCATACGTGTGGAAGGCGGACCGGAGCAGGGCGGTGGCCCCGCCCCAGGGCAGGGCGATAAAGGCAAAGCCGTGCAGCAAGTGTAGGGTCAACACCGTTTGGAGGTGCCCCAGGGTCGGCACCCGGGCGTCGCCGGGAACGATGCGGTGGAAACCGGAGGCCAACACTGCCGCGCCGGTGACCAGGGGGTGAATGAGATCCCGGAGAAAGTTGGGCCGGGCCCGGTGGGTGCTGTCGCAAAACACCAAAATTTCCACGGCGTCGTCCAGGGCCCCCACCCCGGCCAGGATGTTGTGGTTCTTCTGGGAGCAGCCGGCCGCCGGGCCGCTGACGATGTGGCGGCTATGGGGGTGGCGGGCCAGCAAGGCCCGGACCAGGGGAGTGGCGGGGTCATCGAGGTCCCGGGTGACCAGGACGGTTTCATAGTTGGGGTAGGGCTGGTTGAGCAGCGAGGTCAGCGCGGGCTCCATTTCCGGCGCGTTTCCGGTCAAAGGCACAATGAGGGCGACCCTGGGATAGGCGGGCCAGGATGCATCCGCCGGGGCTGCGCCTTCGGGGTCACGCCCCGGAAAACTCCGGCGCACATGCTCGCGGCTGTAGAGCAGCAGCACCAGCAGGAGCAGTATTTCCAAGGCCATGGAGGCCAACATCAGGGCCGTCAAGCAATTCCTCCCGGGGGCATACGACCAGTTCGGGTCGTCTTCCCCTAAAATAAAAGGCCGGGCGCTTTGACCCAGCCAAGCCCCGTCGGCTTAAAATCACTTATCAGATCGGCTTCAGACCTGTCAAGGGAAATGCTGGGCCTTTGGGAGGCAAGCCGGCGCCGGCCTATCCCCGTAACTAAATAGTATCAGGCTAATTTTCTCCCTCGGAGCCACCACCGCCCCCCCAGGATCAGGGTGGGCGCCAGGGCCAGGGCTTCGGTGACTTCCCGGGGCAGGCGGCCGTCCCCCGCCAGGTACAGCAGGGCACCGACAAGGACGGTGAGGCCCAACTGAAGCAGAGGTCGCGTGCGCATGAGTCCCAGCCGCCGCTGGCAGTAGGCGACAGTCAGGACCGCCACCCCGCCCTTGGTGAGCACCATGGCCAGGGCCGCCCCCATGAGTGGCGCCCGGGGAATGACCAGGGAGCACCAGAGCAGGTTGAAGGCCAGTCCGGCCAGGTAAAAGACCAGGAGCAGCCGCTGGAGCCGCATGCTGATCATGAGCAACGCCGCCAGGTTGTGCATAAAGGCAAAGATCACGGTCACCGACAGGAATTTTTGCAGCCAGGGGGCTTCCGGGTAATGGGGGCCGTAAACCAGGCTGATGATGCGGTCGCTCTCGATGAACAGCACGAACATGAGCGCCAGGGCGACGGCCAGCAGCCAGCGGCTGGTGTCCCGGGCCAGTTGGGAAACTTTGCCGGGGTCCACCTCCCAGAGTTGGACGAAGAGCGGGAACAGGACGCTCTGGAGGAGCACCCCGGAGACTATGGCCGAGAGGCCGTCCACGATCTGCCAGGGAACACTGTACTGGGCCACTCCGGCCGCCCCGGCGTATTTTTGGAGGAAAAAGAGGTTGGCCTTGTTGTAGATGATGGCCGAAACCTCGATGAGGGCAAACACCAGGCCCAGCCGCAGCAGGGAACCCATCCGCCCCAGGGAAGGCCACTTAAAGCGGAAGTTCCCCCGGGAGCGCACCAGGTAAAAGCTTCCTCCCAGGTTGACCAGGCTCTCGATGAGCTTGAAGGCGGCCACCGCCAGGGGCGGGGCGCCCAGGGCCAGGGCGATGAGGCCGTAGCCGAAGCCCAGGGTGGCCGCCACGACCTTGATCTTGCCCTGGAGGTCCTGCCGGCCCCGGACCTCCAAGGCCACAAAGAAAGAGTTGGACAGGGCCTCCAGCCCCAACCCCAGGCACAGCATGAACATGACGTACTTGAGGGACCGGGAGTAGCCCTGCCACTCCATGAAGCCTACTACCCCGATGAGCGCCAGGACCAGCAGGACGCCTTTGAGGAGGGACACTTGGGTCAAGGCGGCGTCGGGGTCCCCGTCCTTGCGGGCCAGGAGGGACACCAGGGGCAGGTTGAGGCCAAATTCCGCCACCAACAGCAGGATACTCCCCAAACCCACGGCCAGCATGAACTCCCCGTAGGTGGTGGCGCTGACCCGGGCCAGATAGATGAGGAAAACCGCCTGCAAAGCCTCCCGGACCCACCGGGCGCTGAGCAGGTAGGCAAACTTCCGGAGGATGCGGGGAGGAGCGGACTCTTCCGAAGTTGACGGACTGGGGCTGCTTATGAGCATCAAGGGACCGGCGTTGGCCTTAAGGTTGATTTTGAAGCGCGAGCCCCCCATCAGGGAACTTGCTGAATTTATCTTTATATCAGATATTGCCGCCGCCGGTGTGGAAAAGTCGCCTGGAGGCCGGCTGGGGGCAAATTTCCGCGGAAACTCGGCCTTGGCCTCCAGGGTTGGACACCCGCCCGGCATTTAGCCGCAAGGATTTCGTCAGAGGTGAGGGTTAAATGAAAGTGATTGCCATGCCCGGCGCCATGTTTTATCATTCGGCCAGGTAAAGCCAGCGTAGAATTCCCTTTGCAAGGGCGGGCAATGCCCGCCGATTCCGCTGATTAGCGGTGCGTAAGACGCACCCTACGACAGACTTTTCAAGGCAGTCAAGGATGCCGGACCACAAAAACGATACCGCTGCCAACTGGTTCCAGCGCCATCCCAAGAAAACCCTGGTGGCGGTTACCCTGTTTTTCATCCTGGTTATCGTCTTCGGGGCGGAGAAATTCCTGGAATTCAATCACCGCCGCCAGGGGATGGTGCTGGAGGCGGAGGTGGAAAGGCGGTATGTCAGGTTAAAGGAGTTCCGTCCCGGCGCCAGCCTGCTGCTGGCCTTTCCCCGCAATCACCTGCCCTACACCGACAATGTCTTCACCAAACAGTACCGGGTCGAGATAGAAAGTAACGGCTTTATCGCCCCGTCCCGGATATATGAGCGGCCCGATAAGGTCATCGTGTTCCTGGGCGGGTCCTCCACTGAGTGCATGTTTGTGGACCAGGACCAGCGGTTTCCCTACCTGGCGGGGCGGATTTTGGAGCATGAGACCGGAGCTAAAATCAATTCTTACAACGGCGGGATGTCGGGCAGCAACAGCCTCAACGCCATCGATATCCTGATCAACAAGGTGATTCCCTTGGAACCCGGCGTCGTGGTCTTCATGGAGAACATCAACGACCTGAGCACCCTGCTGTACGAAGGGAGTTACTGGCATAAGGATAAGGCCCGGTCGCCCCTGGAGACCCTGAAAAAGCGGCAGTTGGTGGGCAAGCTCCTGAAGGAAATTTTCATCCCCCATCTCAACTTCGCGTATAGAAATCTCAAGAAGACCCTGTCAGGCAAAGAAGAGGACGAGTTCGGCGGCGCCCGGGGGCAAAAGCTTGTTTTTGACCAGGCCAAAATGGCGCGCGAATTTGCCGCCAACCTCCAGACGATGGTCTGTACCTGCAAGGCCTGGGGCATCGTGCCGGTGCTCATGACCCAGGCCAGCCGGATCACGGACCACCCCGATCCGGTGGTGGCGGCCTACATCGCCCGGGACGGCCGCGACACCGGCCTCAGCTACCAGAGATTCAAAGCGCTGTATGACGCCTTCAACGACACCATCCGGGAAGTGGGCCGGAAAAATCAGGTCATGGTCATCGATTTGGCCCGGGAAGTGCCTGCCGATAAAAAATATCTGTATGACCTGGTGCACTTGAATGATGCCGGGTCGCAGCTGGCGGCGCAAATCATTGCCGGCAGATTGAAGGGGGTTATCGCCGCACCGTAGGGGCGGACCCATGTGTCCCCCCATGAGGGCGCACACCCAGGTGCGCCCCTACCAGAGCCGCCCGGATCGCCCTTCCTTCACCGCCAGGGCCAGGCCGTCGTGTTCCGGGGAGTGGCGGGGTAGAAAGCTCAGCAGGTGGACGGCGCGCCAGGCGGGGTTTTCCACAAGTTCGCGGTTGAAATCCGCCGCCCCGGAAAACCCGACGTTGTCCGCCACCAGGAGGCCGCCCGAGCGCAGGAGGCGGCGGCATAGAGACAGGGCCGGCAGATAGGATTCCTTGTCGATGTCCAGAAAGATCAGGTCAAAGGTCTCGGACATCTCGGCCATCAACTTCAGGGCCTCCCCCACCCTGACCTCCACCACCTCGCTGAGCCCGGCCCGGGCGAAGTTGCCCTGGGCCCGGCAGGCCATCGCTCCGTCCAATTCCAGGGAAATTACCCGGCCCGGTATTCCGGCGCAGGCCCGGCCCAGAAAGATGCCGGAATATCCGATGGCGGTACCCAGCTCCAGGATAGTTTTCGCCCCGGTGGCCCGGGCCAGGACGAACAGCAGCTCTCCCACCACGGGGCCGACGATGGGGATGGACTCCTGTTCAGCCTCGGCTTCCAGTTCCAGGAGCAAGGCGTCGCTGTCAGGCGCCAGGCCCCGGAAATAGTCTTCCAGATCGGGGATCATTTTAGTCATGGTCTCTCCCGCCTCTGCTGATAGATTAAGAGAATGCCTCGAAATTTTTCATCAGTTCGGTTATTATTATGTCAAGAAACCGACGCGGAGGGAAGGGGAGACTGCCCGGCTCTCTCTCCTTAATCCCGGGGCCTAACTGGTTGCACAGGCTAAACCGTCATCGTCACAGGTCCGACCACCCCGTGTAGAGAAAGTGACCAGCGTGGTCAAGCGTGCAAAAACCGTAGGGTGCGTCTCACGCACCAAAAGATGGCGCGTGAGACGCGCCCTACGATAAGCTGCGTTGGGGGTATGCCTCTGTTGACCCGTCTCCATGGACGGTTGCATGACTGGTTCACGCTAAAGCGTGGGACAGCAAAGCTCCCCCCGGCGCATCCCGCAATAATTGCGAAGCAAAACGATATTTATGGTAAAATTATTTGTTGATATAAGTTTGTGCAGAGGAGAAGCATGGCGACCGAAAAGCTGAAACGCGCCAAACCCATGTCCTGGTGGCTTTCGTCCACCAAGGAGCAGGCCAAGGATACGGGGATGGCCATGGTGTTGATTTGCCTCCTCCTGGGGTATTGGGGCAAGTTCCCCAAGTTTCTGCCCGTGAGCCTGCTGCTGCTCCTCATTACCATGGTCTGGCCCAACGCCTTCCGGCCCCTGGCGGTGCTCTGGTTCGGCTTTTCCCATCTCCTGAGCCGCGTCATGTCCCGGGTTATCCTGACGGTGGTGTTCTTCCTGGTGGTCACTCCCATCGCGGTTATCCGGCGGTTATGGGGGGCCGATGCCCTGCAGTTGAAGAAATGGAAACAGGGCCGGGGCTCGGTGTTCGTGGTGCGGGAGGGACCCGTTCAGGGAAAGGATATGGCGAACCCGTATTGAAAGAAAGTTCCACTCGTTCCCAAGTTGCACTTGGGAACGGCATTAGAATGCCAAACTAAGCTTGGCGGGTAAGGCGTTCCCAAGTGCAACTTGGGAACGAGAAACCGCCACGCCAGTGGGTCAAGGAGTGGTACCATGAATTTCGCTAAAGATTTGTGGGGTTTCCTCAAGGTCAGGAAAAAGTTTTGGCTGTTGCCCATCATCCTGACGCTGTTGTTTTTCGGCGCCTTGATGGTCTTTGCCAGCGGTTCGGCCATCGCCCCGTTCATCTACACCATCTTTTAAGGGGATAACAGGTTGCCCGAAGCGATTCTCGGCCTCTCCGCCTTTTATCACGACAGCGCCGCCGCTCTCCTGGTGGACGGCCAGATCATTGCCGCGGCCCAGGAAGAGCGGTTTACCCGCAAGAAGCACGACCCGGGCTTCCCGGCCAACGCCATGGCCTATGTCATGGCGGAATCGGGCCTGAGGCTCTCGGACCTTGCGGCCGTGGCCTTTTATGACAAGCCCTACCTCAAGTTCGAGCGCCTGCTGGAGACCTACCACGGGTTCGCTCCCCGGGGGCTCCGGAGCTTTATCGCCGCCATGCCGGTGTGGATCAAAGAGAAGCTGATGATGCGCACCATGCTCAAAGAAGAACTGGCCAAGGCGGGAGAGGGGGACCCCCTCGTCCTCTTTCCGGAACACCACCTGTCCCACGCCGCCTCGGCGTTTTATCCGTCGCCGTTTCCCGAGGCCGCCATCCTTACCGTGGACGGGGTGGGGGAATGGGCCACCTCCACCATCGGGTTCGGCCGGGGCCGGGAGATCACCATCCTGCGGGAACTCCAGTTCCCCCACTCCCTGGGTCTGCTCTATTCGGCCTTCACCTACTACACCGGCTTCAAGGTCAACAGCGGCGAATACAAGCTCATGGGGCTGGCCCCCTACGGCAATCCCGGCTCCGGGCAGGTGCAGCGCTTTAAGTCCCTGATCCTGGACGAACTGGTGGACCTCCGGGAAGACGGGTCGCTGCTGCTGAACATGGATTATTTCGACTTCGCCACCGGCCTCACCATGTGTCGGGACGACAAGTGGGAATCCCTGTTCGGGGTGCCGCGCCGGGCCCGGGAGACCTTGCTGGACCAGCGGCACATGGACCTGGCCCTGGCCATCCAGCAGGCCACGGAAGATATCGTGCTGCGTCTGGCCGAGACCGCCAAACAGCTAACCGGGGCCGACTACCTGGTGATGGCCGGCGGCGTGGCCTTGAACTGCGTGGCCAACGGCAAATTGATCCGCCGGGGCACCTTTAAAGACATCTGGATTCAGCCCGCTGCGGGCGACGCCGGCGGCGCCCTGGGCGCGGCCCTGGCGGGTTGGCACATCTGGCAGGGGCAGGACCGCCAGGTGCCTAATCCCCGGATGGACCATATGGCCGGTTCTTACCTGGGGCCGGAATTCGGGGCCGATGAAATCCTCCGGGTGGCCCGGCGGCACCGGGCCCCTTATCAGCGCTACCCCGATTACGCCGATCTGGTGAAGGACGTGGCCGCCCTCCTGGCCCAGGGGCAGGTGGTGGGCTGGTTCCAGGGGCGGATGGAGTGGGGCCCCCGGGCCCTGGGCAACCGCAGCATCCTGGGGGACCCCCGGCACCCGGAGATGCAAAAACGCCTCAACTTAAAAATCAAGTACCGGGAGGGTTTCAGGCCCTTTGCGCCGTCGGTGCTCCACGAGGAAACGGCTAACTACTTCGAACTGGACCGGCCGTCCCCCTACATGCTGCTGGTGGCGCCGGTCAATGAAGCGAGACGCAACCCCCTGCCCCCCGGCTATGATAACCTGGAACTGTTTGACCGCCTCTACCACCTCCGGTCCGACGTACCGGCCATCACCCACGTGGACTATTCGGCCCGCATCCAGACGGTGCACCGGGAGACTAACGAACGCTACTGGCTCCTGATCCGGGCCTTCAAAGACTTGACCGGCTGCGGCCTCATCGTCAACACCAGCTTCAACGTCCGGGGCGAGCCCATCGTCTGCACCCCGGAAGACGCCTACCAGTGCTTCATGCGCACCGAAATGGACCACCTGGTCATGGGCGACTTCCGGTTCGACAAGCAGGACCAGCCGGCCTGGCAGGAAGCCAAAGACTGGCGCACGGAGTTTGAACTGGATTAAGCCGCGGCGGCCGCCGCTTCGGTATCCTTTGCGAAGGGCGCCCCGGTGGCGCCCTTTTGTCGTTAACCGGACTAAAGTGACGGGCCTCCGTGCAGTGGGGCGGGCGATTCCGCCCGCCAACCGATATGGCGGCCAGGGACGGCCGCCCCACCACCACCAGCCTTTTTTCATCTTTCGTTGTGTCCGCAAAGAAATGATCGTTGGCATGAGAACTGTCAAACTAGGCACTTGCAAAATTCATCTTAGGCTGGTAGCACAGGCTTTCCAGCCTGTGCAGACCGGCTGGCGGGCGGGGACGCCCGCCCCACTGACCTTTGCATGTTTTACGGGTGGGCCGAAGGCCCATGAATGACTGCCTTGAACCAAGGCTGCGTGATACCAAGATGCGCTCATAAAAATAAGAAAGGCTTCTATCCTGTAGGGGCGCACCTGTGTGTGCGCCCTAGCCCAGGGCGGACACATAGGTCCGCCCCTACAAGAAATAAATTACCTGTTTGAGCGCAAATTTGGTATGAGCCCATCTTACGGAGTATTTTATGACAATAATGGTTGTGCTCTGGGAAAATATGATTAATGTGTAAAACGGGATAAGATTTTCAGTCCCTTGTTTGTATCAAGTTAAAAAGGTTTTCAGGTGGCACGGGCTTTTTCAGCCGGTGCGGACGCCTGGCGGGCACGGAGGCCCGCCCCACCGGCTTTTCAGGCTTTATGGGTGAGCCGCGGCTCATGAAGCACTGCCTCGGCAAAAACAGGGGGTCAGCGATGACAGGGAAAAAGCGGGAGACCACCGGCGCCCCGGAAGCGGCTCCAGGGGCGGCGAAGCCCGGGAAAGACTCGCACCAACCTGCCAAAACCAAGGCCGGGCGCAACCTGCGGACGCCCAAACCCGGCGCGCCCGAGCCCGCCTTAACCTCTCCCGCCGCCGCCGGGACGGAACCCGCCGGCCGCCAGCCGGACCAAAAATCTCTCCCGGCCCCCAGTCCTCAGGTAGTGGGGATCGGCGCCTCCGCCGGCGGCCTTGAGGCCTTCTCCGCGTTGTTGAAGAACCTGCCCCATGATACCGGGTTGGCCTTTGAGCTGGTCCAGCACATGGCGCCCCGGTCCCACAGCCTGCTGCCCGAGATCCTCACCCGGGTGACCCGGATGCCGGTCATCGAAGTCAAAGACGGCCAGGCGGTCAAGCCCAACCACGTATATGTCAGCCCCCCGGAAGTTGTGATGTCCCTGGCAGCCGGGATCCTGCAGCTCACGGCCCGGGAGGAGCCCCGGGGGTTGCACCGGCCCGTGGATTACTTCCTTCAGTCCCTGGCGGCGGATCAGGGGGGCCGGGCCATCGGGGTGATCCTCTCGGGCACCGCCTCGGACGGCGTCAAGGGCATGAAGGACATTAAAGAGGCCGGGGGCATCACCTTCGCCCAGGACGAGGCTACTGCCAAATACACCGGCATGCCCCAAAGCGCCATTGCCGCGGGTTGCGCCGATTTTGTCCTGCCCCCGGACCGGATTGCCCAGGAACTGGCCCGCTTGGCCAATCATCCCTTCGGGCGGCTGGCGGTCTCGCCCCAGGCTCCGGCAATGTCTCTGAAAGAAAAAGAAGAGGGGACGGAGTTCAACCGGATTCTGGGACTGCTCAAGGCTGAGACCGGCGTAGACTTCACCCACTACAAGCACAGCACTATCAATCGCCGTATCCTGCGGCGCCTGGCTCTGGACCGGGTGGAGAACCTGGCGGATTACGTCACCTATTTGGAGGCGCATCGCCCCGAGATAAAAAACCTCTATGAGGATATCCTCATCAACGTCACCGGCTTTTTCCGGGAGCCGGAGGCCTTTGAGGGCCTGAAGAGTCAGGTGTTTCCCGCCATTACCCGGGATCGCTCCCCCGACGATCCCATCCGCATCTGGGTGCCGGGGTGCGCCAGCGGTGAGGAAGCCTATTCAATCTCCATCACCCTGCTGGAGTACCTGGGGGACAGGTCCGCCAACTACCCGGTTCAGGTCTTCGCTACGGATGTGGATGACCAGGTCATCAGTAAGGCTCGGGCGGGTTTCTACCCTGAGGCGGCGCTGGCGGACGTCTCGCCGGAGCGGCTGCGGCGCTTCTTCGTCAAAGGGTCCGGGGGCTATCAGGTGAGCCAAACCATCCGGGATATCTGCGTCTTTGCCCGGCAGAACCTCATCAAGGACCCGCCATTTTCCCGCCTGGACCTGATCAGCTGCCGCAATGTGCTCATCTATTTCGGTCCGGTGCTGCAACAAAGGGTGATCCCCATCTTCCATTTTGCCCTCAAACCCAGCGGTTTTCTCCTCCTGGGCAAATCCGAGGCATTGGGCGCCTTCATGGACCTGTTTTCCCTGGTGGACAAGCGGTACAAGATCTATGCCCAGAAGGGTCCCGATACTCCCAGGGCTGCGGCGGCCTTGGCCCCGCACTATCCTTCCCGTTCCCCGGCCGCCGGTTCGGGGCTGGAGACGGGCAGAGAAATGGCCGCCGGCGTCCCCGACCTGGTCCGGGAGGCTGACCGCCTCGTCCTGGCCCGCTATGCTCCGGCGGGGGTCATTATCGATGAAACCATGAAGATCCTGCACTTTCGGGGACAGACCGGCGCTTTCCTGGAGCCGGCCCCGGGTGAGGCCAACTTCAATCTCCTGAGGATGGCTCGGGAGGGCCTGAGTATGGAGCTCAGGGCCGCAGTGCATGCCGCGATTCAGGGAAATTCCCCGGTGCGCAAGGAAGGGGTGCGCCTCCGGGAGGATGGCGGGCTGCGGCGGGTCAACCTGGAAGTTGTGCCGCTCCGGCCGGGCGCCGGGGGGCACAGGTTTTTTCAGGTGCTGTTTGAAGACGCGGCCGACGAAACCGGCCCCGGGGAGGCCCCTGCCAAGGAGAAGCCCGGTCCCTCAGGCCGGCGCTCCCCCAAGGAACAACGTCTCCGGGAACTGGAGGAAGAACTGGCGGCCACCAAGGAATACCTCCAGGCGGTTATGGAGGAGCAGGCAACCCATCTGGAGGAGTTGCAGAGCAGCAATGAAGAACTCATGTCCGCCAACGAGGAGTTGCAGAGCCTCAACGAGGAGATGGAGACCTCCAAGGAGGAGCTCCAGTCCTCTAATGAAGAGCTGGCCACCCTCAACGAAGAGCTGGAAAACCGCAACCAGGAATTGAGCCAGGCCAATGATGACCTGTACAACCTCCTGGGGGCGGTGCAGGTCGCTATCGTCATGCTGGGCCCGGATCGGCGCATCCGGCGGTTCAATTCCACGGCCCAGGAAATGCTTAATCTCATCCCCGGGGACACAGGCCGCCCCTTGAGCGACCTCAAACTGCCCCTGGAGGTGGACGATCTGAATGGTCTCATCATCGAAGTTATGGACCACTTGGCGGTTAAGGAACTGGAGGTGCGCAACCGGCAGGGCCGCTGGTATTCCCTGCGCCTGAGGCCCTACCGCACTCTGGACCAGCGCCTCGACGGGGTGGTGCTGACCCTGGTGGACATCGACACCCTGAAGCGGAGCCTGGCGGAGGCGGAAGAAGCCCGGAACTACTGCCAGGGCATCGTCGAGACCCTGCGGGAACCTTTGCTGGTGCTGGACGGTGACCTCAGAGTGATCTCGGCCAATAGCGCTTTCTACCAGGTCTTCCAGGGTGTCCCCCAGGAGACCGAGAATCGTTTGCTCTATGAACTGGGTGATAACCAGTGGGATGTCCCGGCTCTGCGGAAGTTGCTGGAGGAAATCTTGCCTCAGGACCGCGTCTTTCAGGACTTCTCGGTGGCCGCCGACTTTCCGCACATCGGCCGCCGCACCATGCTCCTCAACGCTCGGCGCCTGCCGCGGGAAGGGAATAAGGACCTCATCCTCCTGGCCCTGGAAGATATTACCGGACGCCACAAGATGGAAGCGGCCTTGAAGGATTCGGAACAGAAGCTCCAGATGCTCAATGCCAACCTCATGATCACCCAGGAATCCGAGCGTCAGGCGGTGTCCCTGGCCCTGCACGAGGAACTGGCCCAGAACCTGGCGGCCTTGAAACTCAAGCTCCGGCCCCTTGAAACGGAGCTGCCCCTGGACCATCCAGACGCCCGCGCCGCCCTGGTTCAGGCCTTGCACAACATTGACGCCCTGGTGAATGGGGTCCGGGAGATTTCCGCCGGCTTGCGTCCCCGGGTCCTGGACCTGGGCCTGGCCCCGGCGATTCAGCACCTGTTAGAGCAATTCAAACCGTATTTCCAAATTGATGCGAATCTCCGGGTTCCGAAGCTGGACGAACTGTTCACGCCGCAGACCCAGGTGATGATCTACCGGGTCTTGCAGGAGGCCCTGGTGAACGTGGTCAAGCACGCCCAGGCCGCCCGGGTCGAACTCAACGCCGACCAACTGGATGGGAAGGTCAGGTTTCAGGTGATTGATAACGGCATCGGGTTCCAGGTGGGCAAGTCCATCGGCGTGGACCTGGGCCGGCAGATCGAACCGGCGCCGGAAAAGGCCTGGCAGGTGGGCGGCGTGCCGTTCCTGGTGACGGAGAACGGCAAGGAGTTCAAGGTGGTGCCCGAGGTCCCAGGAGTGGGTGCCGCCCGCCGGATGGGACTGGCGCTGATCGAAGGCCGCCTCCGGCTCCTGGGGGGCTCCTTTGCCATCACCAGCGAAGCCGGCGTGGGCACCAGAATTGAGGTCATTATTCCCGCAGATAAGGTTCCGGCGGTTTAAAATTCTTTCTGGCGATTCTTCCTTTCCCTGTTCTTGAAAAGTCTGTCGTAGGGTGCGTCTTACGCACCATCAACCCAGTTCAGTGGCGGGCGCGGAGGCCCGCCCCACCAAACTTTTCATAATTTGCGGGTGGGCCAAAGGCCCATGAATGACTGGTCTGAAAAGTTCTTGGTGGCACCGGCATCTTGCCGGTGCGGGTGCACAGGTTGAAAACCAGGTTGAAAACCTGTGCCACCAAAGGCGGCGGGCGAGGACGCCCGCCCCACCGGGTTTTTCATGCTTTGCGGGTGGGCCACAAGCCCATGAATGCATGTCCGGCCAAATTAGCGATTGACTGCCGCGCTGGGGCGATATACCTTGACGATGCAACACCAAGACGGCTGACCTATTGCGAATGCCAAAAGTTTTTTGTTTTTTGGCATAGGCTCAAAAAACCAAAATCCCCCCTAACCCCCCTTTGTCAAAGGGGGGAACTACAAGGAATTGCTTTAGAAGTCCCCCTTTGAAAAAGGGGGATTTAGGGGGATTTAAAAATCAGTTCGTGGAATGAATTTATGGCCAACGCTATAAACGATCAGCCACGCCCATGAAGATCACCCTGGCCCAACTCAATCCTGTAGTAGGGGACGTGCGCGGCAATCTGCAAAAAATTGCCGCCACCCTGGCGGCCGAGCCTCGAACCTCCGACCTGGTGGTCTTCTCCGAACTTTTTCTGGTGGGCTATCCGCCCCGGGACCTTCTGGAGAAGCCGGGCCTCATCCGCCAGGTCCAGGAGGCCCTGGAACACCTGGTGGACCTGTCCACCCGGTATCCCGCCACCGGGATCCTGGTTGGGGCGCCGCAGCCCACCGGCCGGGACATCGGCAAGGGCCTGTGCAACTGCGCAGTGTTGATTTACCAGGGGCAGGTGCGGCTGCGCCAGGCCAAATCGCTGTTGCCCACCTACGACGTCTTCGACGAGACCCGGCACTTCGATCCCGCCGGGGAGGTATTGGTCCTCCCCTTTAAAGACGAAATCCTGGGGATCTCCATCTGCGAAGACGCCTGGTACGATCCGGAGCTGTGGTTCAGACGCCTCTATCCCCTGGACCCTATCCAGACCCAGGCCGGGCTCGGCGCCACGGTGCTCATCAATATTTCCGCCTCGCCCTTCCAGGTGGGCAAAGAGGAAGTGCGCCACCGGCTCTTCCAGTGCCACGCCCGGAAATACGGGCTTCCGGTGGTCTACGTCAACCAGGTGGGGGGCAACGACGAGCTCATCTTTGACGGCCGCAGTCAGGCCCTGGACCGGGCGGGGGAGGCCATTGCGGTGCTGCCGGGGTTTGCCGAAGCGGTGGTCACGGTGGACCTGGCGCAGGCCGGCGAAGCGGGGCTCTACCGGCCCCAGGAGAAAATCGCCACGGTGCACGAGGCCCTGGTCCTGGGCCTGAAGGATTACCTGGGCAAGTGCGGCTTCAAGCAAGCCGTCATGGGCCTGTCCGGCGGGGTGGATTCCGCGGTTACCTGCTGCCTGGCCGCCGCCGCCCTGGGCCGGGAAAACGTCCTGGGGGTGTTGATGCCCTCGCCCTACACCTCCCGGGACAGCATCGACGACTCCCTCGTCCTGGCCCGCAACCTGGGGGTGGAAACCCGGCTCATTCCCATCACCCCCATTTACGAGAGCTACCGGAAGGCCCTGGAGGGGCCCCTTAACCTGGGGGAGATCGAACTCACCCTGGAAAATATCCAGGCCCGCATCCGGGGCAACATCCTCATGGCCATCTCCAACAAATTCGGCCACATGGTCCTGTCCACCGGGAACAAGAGCGAGCTGGCGGTGGGCTACTGCACCCTGTACGGGGACATGAGCGGCGGGCTCGGGGTCCTGGCGGACGTGCCCAAGACCCTGGTCTATGAACTGGCCGCCTACCTCAATCGGGACCGGGAGATCATCCCGGCGTCAACCATCCGCAAGGCCCCCTCGGCGGAACTGCGCCCGGACCAGACGGACCAGGACACCCTGCCGCCGTACGATCTCCTGGACCGGATCATGAATCATTACCTCACCGAGGGCTGCGCCTACGAAGACATCGTCAAGCTGGGGTTCGAGCCTGAAACCGTGCAGTGGGTGATCCGCACCATCGACAAAAATGAATACAAGCGGCGGCAGGCGGCCCCGGGCCTGAAGATCACCTCCAAGGCGTTCGGCATGGGCCGGCGCATCCCCATTGCCGCCAGGTTCGAGATTTAGGGTGGTTGTCAGTGGTCAGTTGCCAGGGAGCATAGATCAGGGTTAAGGGGACTAATCGCATAGAGACTTCTGGATTAAGGCGATTCTCCCAAACGGCGGATAGCGATTTCCCATGGCCATACAGGACCTCTATGGCTTACTATGGTGGGTTGTTGAAGCTTCATATGGGGTAAAATGGTTTCTAACGCATTAACATTCATAACGATGACGGTCCGCTCAGCATCTATATTCGCTTGCTGCAAGTTGTTGATGCTGGTGCTAATTTGGTGGGTAGTTGAGAGGCTTTTTCTAAATTTTAAGAAGTCGACTGCTTGAGTTTCAGTTTTGTTAATGCGTCCAGTTTTCAAATCAATGTCCTCAGGTGAAAAGCTACAGACTCTAAGGTCGGCGTTGGTGATGATTGCTGGTAAGTAGATACGTGCAGGCCCATATGCATTTTGTGGGCTAATAGATAGCTCCTGCTCTGCAACAGCTTCGGTGGCACGCAATAAGCTACCTGCTAGACGTTCAAGCATAGGGGAGTTGCCCTCTCCTTGGCCTCTCACATTACAGAATGATGACTCAAGTGAAGATGGATGTAGATCTAAATCATCCCATGCTGTTATTGGAGGACTTCCTTCCTTTTGGCAGGTCCAAAGAAGTTTAGCTCTTTCGACTTCCTTTGCGTTGTTTGGGACTAGAAACAGCCATGTAGCATCGGTTGTGCGCTTACATTCGATAATCATGCGTCCGGCGTAGGATTGGAGAATCAAATCAATAAAGGCTTCGGAGTTTGAAGCAGTATCAAGCCAGCGATGTTCGCGCGCAATAACTTCCCAATTGCCGCCTTTTGATGCTCTGACCCTTGTAATTTCATGATCTATTCTGATTTGAAAGAGAAATCCCGATGCATTGGCAAGTTTTTGGAAAGACTCTTCCATTTGACTGACCCTCCAAAATCATTTTTGTCATTCTGAGCGCAGCGAAGAATCTCGTACCTGCGGCGCGGCGGTGCCTCCCGCCTTCACGCGGGAATGCTTCTCTGGCGGCCCACGGACAAATCGTGCAGGGGAATGAGGATGTCCGCCAACTCTTTGACCCGCCGGGCGCTCTCATAGGCGTCGATGACATTGATGTGGACCCCCGAAGGAATGGGCGGCCCCGAGGCCGGGAAATTCACTTCGTTGCAGCAAAACCCGGTGATCACCGCCTGGCCGGCCCGGGTGTTGACCACCACGGACTGGCCCCCCACCGTGTGGCCGGGGGTGAGGAGCACCCGGATGCCGTCTACGATCTGGACGTCCCCGTCCACCTGCACCACCTCCACGTCATCCAGAAGGTCGGGAAAGTAGCGGTGGTCCACCGGGTGGGGCGCTTTAAAAAACTCGTACTCCTTCTTCTGCACATAGACCCGGGCGTTGGTGCACTTGTAGTCGTTTTCGCAGTGGTCGTTGTGCAGGTGGGTGTGGATGATGATGTCGATGTCTTCCGGCTTGAGGCCGAAGGTGTCCAGGGCCTCTTCGAACTCCTGGATCTTCAGGCCGTACTGCTCCCCCACCTCGGGAGGCACCATGAACTGCTCCAGGCCCGTGTCCACCAGGATCTTCTCCGGCCCCCCCTCCAGGTAAAACACATA
>Ga0351871_1075_pt1 | contig 35019 bp, 35 predicted proteins | sample TotcelHFGM3001N8_FD_206786 | JGI IMG/M metagenome (GOLD analysis project Ga0351871, IMG submission 206786) | Enriched cells from coal bed in the Powder River Basin, Montana, United States - Total cells FGM rep2 HSBNCT.FGM.300.1.N8 ...
GGACCACCCCCTGTGGCGCCGCCATGCCCCGGGCCTGGTGCGGCGTCTGGTGCAGGCTTACCTGCTGACCTGCCCCGGTGAGCTGGTGGCGGCGCCCGAGGTGAAGAAGCTTATCGTCTCGGGGCCGCCGGTCATCTATACCACCTGGCACTGCCACTTGCTCAGCCCTCTGTTCTTTGCCCAACGGTATCGGGGGGTGCAACCCCCCATGGTGCTGATGGCCAGCCCCAGCCGGGACGGGGAGTTCATCGCCCAGGTGGCCCGGGGTCTGGGGTTCACGGTGCTCTTAGGGTCCCGGCGCAAAGGCGGGGTCGAGACCCTGCGCCGGATGGCCGATTGGTGCCGCCGGGGGTATAGCTGCGGCATGATTGCCGACGGTTCCCGGGGTCCGGCCCGAATCGCCCAGAAAGGTCCCCTCTACCTGGCCCGGGAGACCCAGGCCGCTATCCTCCCTGTGGCCGTGGCCGCCCGCCGTAAACTGACCTTTGACACCTGGGACCGGTTTGAACTGCCCCTGCCTTTGGGCCGCATCGCCCTGCTGGTGGGAGAACCCCTCCGGGTGTGGCCGGAGGATCGCGGCCCGGCCCTGGAGCTTAAACGCCTGGACCTGGAATCCCGCCTCAACCAGCTTTTCCGCCGGAGCCAATCATATTACCCCATCCGGGGAAAAAATTTCTAATTCCTTGCCAAATTGGTCATTTAACGGTTGCCTTGTGCTGCCAATGTGTTAAATTTTAATAAAATAATTAAGGAATTGTGCACGACATGCGCTTTGAAGAAATAGACGCCCAGACACTGGATCAGATCGGGACGCCGGAGGACAACGCCAAGGCCCGGTTGCTGGTCGAGAATCATCAGGTCAAGCATGGCTACCGCTTGCCTGATCGTCTCCGGGGCTTGGTAGTGGATGAACAACCTTTTCGGGTAGAGGTCAGGATTAAGGACGATCAGCTCACCTATGTGTGCGCCTGCCCCCAGGAAGAAGGCGAGGCCCTCTGCACGCACGTGCTGGCATTGTTGCGGGCCTGGAACCAGGAACCGGAGAAATTTCTCAACCAGGCGGAACTGAAAGAGCGGTTGAAGAAGTACTCCAAGAGAGAACTGGTGGATATTATCCTGGACATGGCGGATCGGGTGGATGCAGCCCGGGGAATCCTGAAAGAAGAAGACCAGGGACTTGACGATATTCTGGAGTCCATTGACCGGGTGATGGAAGAGGTCGTGGATGAGGCCGCCTCCCTGGCCGAGGCTGAAGTCAGGTTAAAGCGCTCTCAGGCCCGGGCCGACCGGTTGGCCCAAAGCGGCCGGCTGGCCGAGGCCCGCTCCATATATTTCTACCTTCTGGACAATATCCTCAGCCTGGAGGAAAAGTTTAAGAAGGAACAACTCTTCTCCCCTGACCTGAAAAAGGAACTGTTCGAAGAATATTGCCAGTTTATCCATGAGGACCGGCATCTGGAGAAGGAACTGGTGCAGCAGGAAATCGAGCAACTGGAATCCCGGACCCCTATTTCCCTGGGAGAAATGGATCTCTCGGAAGTCAAGCGGGAGTTAGCCTTGCCAGGCTAAAACGTGCGGGAGCGGGTTTCAAACCCGCCCCTACAGGAAAATCTTAGGGTAATTGTATTCAAGACCCATCCCCTGCGGGGGTGGGTCTTTTAATTTGTGCGCCCGGCAGGGCGCGCCCACTTGGAGGTGAGAGTCCTTTACAGGCCCGGTGGGGAACTGTTAGCCGGACGGCAAGGGTGTCCATCGCGGGGTGGAATATGAAGGAAGCCGCAGGCAAAGCGCTAGCCTGACCAACAGAAACCGCATAAGAGGCGTCCAGGCCGGGTGAGGAGGCAAATATCTTCAAAGCCCGGTGCCTGCACGGAAGGCCTGGGCGTAGATGCGGCGGGCATAAGCGTGAAGGTGGGTGTGCATTACCCCGGGAGGTCTGCCGACCTGCGCTGTGCTAGCGGCGTCGAGAGGCGCCGGGAAGGGTCGGCAGAAGTCAGCCGAGGGCATAGTAGGTCTTGTCGACCGGACTGAAGGCCCGAACCTGAAGTACGGGAAGAGTCTCAAGTTTCGATGCACTCAGGAGATGCAGAAGGCCGGGCTGAGAGGTCCGGCGCCGCCCGGCCGCCTGGTGGCCGGAAGTCACCGGATGGCGGGGATGGTGCATCAAGGGGCACGGCAAGGCGAGGACCCTCCGGCCCGGAGACGATGCAGTTGATGGAAGCAGTGGTCGAACGCGGGAACATGCAAACGGCCTGGAAGCGGGTTAAGGGCAACAAGGGAGCCGCGGGAGTCGATGGGATGACCGTGGAGGCCTTGCCTGCCTACCTGCGGGAACACTGGCCGCGGATCAAAGCAGAGCTGTTGGCGGGGAGGTATGCGCCGAGCCCGGTGCGGCTGGTAGAGATACCGAAGCCTGGGGGCGGCCTGCGGCCCTTGGGGATTCCCACGGTGCTGGACCGCCTCATCCAACAGGCTGGCTATGGCGCAAGCTGCGAGGCATCCTCTGGCGGCAATGGAAACGCTCTTATACCCGTGCCCGGAACCTGATGAAACGCGGCCTTGGGGAGGAGCGAGCCTGGAAATCGGCCACCAACGGACGCGGTCCGTGGTGGAACGCCGGGGCCTCTCACATGCATGAGGCCTTCCCGAAGCGCTTCTTTGATAACTTGGGACTCGTGTCACTGCTCGATTATCTGCGCCGGACTCAAGGTGCTTCAGGAACCGCCGTGTACGGAACCGTTTGCACGGTGGTGTGAGAGGACGGGGGCCGCAAGGCCCCCTCCTACTCGATTCGTGGCTCCCCTTCGTGGACTCATTTCGAATTGATTTGATGACACCTTCCGAGGAAATTTTTATACTTTTCGGTATGTTCCCCCATGAAGGCGCTATTGGTGTATAATGGCGGGGAGAAACTGAATCTCTGGGTGAAATTTTTAATGTATTTTGAGATAATTGGAGAAATCGAGGAAGTCGAAACAATGGCCGTCGGGGGAAGCATCCGTGATGTTATGCGGCTTCAGAAACAGTTGGTCGCGGCCGATGGCGAAAGCTGAAAGGGGTTGCCAAGGTGAGGCTCCAAAGCGGCCAAATCCGCAAAGCCGAATTACACTGGTATGAAGCCCATGGAATCGGCAAAAGGAAGATGAAAATCAAAAGGTTCCTGGAGTAAAATTATGGCTAAACCTAAAGAAAATTATAACTTTGCCCTTTGCATCGAGAATAAGGATTGCGAGGATCTGGAAAAACGCAAGATTTATCAGATGCTCCCGGATGAAGAGGCCGAAAAAGAAGGATATATCAGGGTGATCGACGAATCAGGTGAAGACTATCTCTACCCCCGGTCATATTTCATCGCTGTTCAATTGCCCCGGGAAGCGCAAGAGGCGCTGCAATTATCAAAATAAGCTGCAGCAACCCCACCGAAAACAAAACCCCTTGAAAAATCAAGGGGTTATTTTTTCGTGGCTCCCCTTCGTGGACTCATTTCGCAACGAGTTGAGCGTGCCGTCGGCGGAACTGCTGGCAGTCATTAATGATTTGCCGCATCTGAGCTTCATTGATGTATAATTATTAAAATTTAAGGATAAAATTGAGGTGGGTATGCAGAACTTGTCACGCATTACATTTGACCCCCAGGTCATGGGCGGGAAGCCCTGCATTCGGGGAATGCGAGTGACGGTCGGGACGATTGTGGGATTGGTCGCCTCCGGCAAAACGGTTGACGACGTGCTTGCCGATTATCCCTACCTGGAGCGAGAGGATATATTGGAGGCACTGTCATACGCAGCCTGGCGGGCCGAGGAACGGGAAGTGCCGCTGTCCTTGTCATGAAAATCTTGATCGACATGAATTTGCCGCCTCGGTGGGCCAAGGTGTTTGCCGCGGAGGGTTGGGAGGCGCTTCACTGGTCCGAAGTGGGCGCGCCCACCGCCAGTGATCGGGAGATTATGGCCTGGGCCAGGAATAACGACTATATCGTTTTTACTCATGATCTCGATTTCTCGGCCCTTTTGGCGACCACGCAAGGAGAAGGCCCCAGTGTCATCCAGGTTCGCACCCAAAATGTTCTACCAGAAGCCATTGGGACCCTTGTCATCAATGCAATGAAACAATTCCAACACGAACTTGAAAAGGGAGCACTAATCACTATCGACCCACATCGAGCCCGGTCAAGAATTTTACCCTTCAAAACCTAACCTTCGGCTTTACCTAAGAGTTCCCTATTCAAAACAAAACCCCCTGAAATATCAGGGGGTTAAATTTTCGTGGCTCCCCGGGACGGACTCGAACCGCCGACAAGGTGGTTAACAGCCACCCGCTCTACCAGCTGAGCTACCGGGGATTGTGAGGTCAATTTGGCTGGGGGACAAGGATTCGAACCTTGATAGGCAACTCCAGAGGCTGCAGTCCTGCCGTTAGACGATCCCCCAAACGCACCTTTTTATATACGCAGGCGCGGGAAGTTTGTCAAGAGGCTGGATGGTCTTGCCGGTCTAAAGTCCCGGCAGCCGCCCCGGCGGTTTCCCGGCCTTCCCGGCTCAGGGGCGCACGAAACATACTTGCTTGGAGACCGCCAGAAAGAACGGGATAGCCAGGAGTTGGGCCATTACCGAAAAGACCACCAGGGCGCCCAGGGAAAAATCATAGAGAAAGCCCATGAGGACGCTCCCCAGGAGCCAGAACAATCCAAAGCCGGCATTAAAGAGGCCGAAACCGGTGGCCCGGCGCTGGCGCGGCACCATCTCGGCCAGGGCGGCTTTGATGATGGATTCCAGGCTTCCCATGCCGATCCCCCAGAAGACCATGCCCAGCAGGGCGAGCTTAAAGCCGCCCCAAAAAACCAGGGGAGCAAACAAGGCCGACAGGGCCGCAGTTGCAACGATGACCGGCATTCCCAGCCGGTCAAAGAGACGCCCCAAGACCAGGGCGGCCACCGCGTCCACCCCCATGGCCACGGCATAAAATAACGGGATCCAGTCAGAGGGGAGCACTGCGGTTTTGCCGAAGTGAAAGGCGATCAAGGGAAAGTCGGCATAGCCGGCGCCCAGACACCCCACCGCCACAACATAGAGCCAGTAAGGGCGGGTGAATCCGGTGGTTTCCAAGGTGGGAGCGCTCACCTCCAGGTGCTGGGGGTGGGGATAGAGACGCGCCGCCATGGCGATGACCACCAGCGCCAGGACGGCCGGCAGCAGGAGAACCGCAAAACCCTGCCGGTAACCTCCCTGGAAATATAAGACCGCGGCGACGATGAGCGGTCCAGTGGTTGCGCCAAGTTGGTCCATGGCTTCATGGAAGCCGAAGCCCCAGCCTCGGCCCACCGCGCCGGCGGCGTGGGAGAGCATGGCGTCCCGGGCCGGGGTGCGGACGGCCTTACCCATCCGTTCCACCACCAGGAGAACCGCGGCAATTTCCCAACTCCCCGCCAGGGCCAGGAGAGGCACCGCCAAGAGGTTCACGGCATAGCCGGCAAAGGTGATGAGCCAATAGCGGCCCAGGCGATCGGTGAGGTAGCCGGAAACCAGGCGCAGGGCATACCCCAAAAACTCCCCCAGGCCCGCCACCACCCCCACCACCAAGGCGCTGGCCTTGAGAGTCCCCAGAAAGGGGCCGCTGATGGACCGGGCCCCTTCATAGGTCATGTCGCTGAAAAGGCTGACTACCCCCACCAGGATGATAAAGCGCCAGGCCGCGGCTTTATTAAGGTCCTTGGGTTCCAAAGTTCCGTCTTCCTGTCTTTTATTTCTCGGTCGGCGCTGCCAGGGTCTTAGCGCACAATCAGGACGCTGCACGGGGCGTGGCGGCTCACCTTTTCCGCGGTGGTGCCCAAGAAGGCCGCCCAAACCCCGGAAAGGCCGCTATGCCCCACCAGGATAACGTCAAATTCACCCTCTTGGGCCACACTGATGATAATTTGGGCCGGGTGGCCGCCGCGCAGCAGAGCCTTCAACTCAACCCCGGCTTTTTCGGCCTTGGCATGAGCCTCCTGGAGGAGCTGGCGGAATTTTTCGTTGGCCTGTTCCTTTATATCTTGAAACTCGCCGACGGTGGCGATGACGTGCGGCAGATGTTCCTCTACCGCCAGCGCCCAAATTTTTCCCTCATGAAGCTGGGCCAGTTCTATGGCAGCCTCAAGGGCCTTATTCGCCCCTTCCGATCCATCATATGCCAGCAGGATTTTTTTAAACATCTTGCACCTCCGGTTACGGTTTCATTCCAGGCGAGCCCAGGCTATCGGGAAGATAAAATCCCCAGGCCGGTGACTATGATCCCACCAAGATAGCGCCGACTCGAGGGATACCTCAAACGGGCCTTCAGGATCTGAACATTCGCATCAGTCTGGGACGGCAATGCCAATTTTCAGATCTTTAAACCTCATATTCCTCCGGCATGTGTAAAATATGCTCAGGGCTGCCGAAATATGCCGGCTCATAAGGGACCACCGTCTTGGGTTGAAACCAGGTTTGGGCAATAAAGGTCGGCACTATGGCGGAGCCGATGACTACCGTCACCAGGACGGAATATTGGTCTTGGCTGATAATCCCGCGGGTAAGCCCGTAAAGGGCCGAAATACTGCCGAACGTGAGCCCGGTGGACATGAGCAAGGTGGTGTAGTTGCTTTCCCTCAGCGGCATCTTAAAGGCCCGGCATAAAGGCCAGACCCCGATGATTTTGGCGGCGAGCTTAACCCCCAGGAGGATAAGGATCAGAACGATTCCCGTGTACAAAGCCGGTAGGGAGATCAAGGCTCCCGCCTTGATAAAGAAAAATGGGGTCAACAAGGTGAATGTGATGGTCCGCATGCGCCGCATCAGGACTCTGTCCTGCACGAACACCCCGGCGACCACTAGCCCAAACAGATAAGCCGGCAATACCGCTTCACTGTTGGCCGTAACGGCCAGGGCGCCCAGAAAGCAAAGAACCAAAAAGATGAACTTGACCTCCGGCTCGCTGACCCGGCCGCCATATTTTTTGAACATCCAACGGCTGAGACGCGGCAGCATCCACAGGGCAAGGCAAGTAACCACGACAAACACGAGCATCCAACGGTTAAAATTGGCAAACAATACTCCCAAGGCCAGCACCGTGCCCAGGTCGGTGATGAAACAGGCGGCCAGGATGAGTTTGCCGATGTCGGTTTCATTCAGACCGGTCTCCACCATGACGGCATAGACCACCGCCACCGAGGTGGTGGACAGGGCGATGCCCGCAATCTGGGCGGATTGCCAGTCCCAGCCGGTAATGTAGTGCGTAAAGGCCATGGCTCCCAGGAACGGAAATAAAAATGAGACGAAGCCGATGACCAGGCTGGGTTTGAGGTGCTTACGGAAGGACACTGGATCGATTTCGGCCCCGGCCAGGAAGGTCAGCATCATGGAGCCGAAGGCGGCCAGGACATCAATCCAGGGAACTGAATGGAAACCCAGAAAGTTTCCCGCCATTACCCCCAAGAAGATTTCCACCAGAGCGACCGAGACCCCGGTGCGGATGGAAATGAGGCTGGCTAATAACGCTACGCCAAGCCAACTGGCCGCGGTGAACCATACCTGTTCCATAAGAAGCTCCTGAAGATTGAGGGCTGAAGCTAAAAATCGGAGCTAATAAAAAGGCTCCTGCCTCACCAAAGGTGAACGCAGGAGCCATCAGCGTCTAAGCGGTTCGGGAGCGACCTTCTCCTCCCCGGCGGACCCCATCGCCTCTTTTTACCGTTGTTCTTCTTTACCCCTTCTCTTGGATTAGGTCAAGATAAAAGGGCGGCATTTTATGCTGATTTGGCTCATATGGAGGCGAACCCGGAGCGCAATAGGGAATCGCGGCTGACCATGCCTTTATATTTCCCCTCCGAATCGACGACCGGCAACCGCTTGATCGCCCGCTCCAGCATCAGTCGTATGGCCTCGTCTATCGGTGTGTCTTCCCGAACCGTCACGATGTTGGTGTTCATGACCTCGCCGGCGCTTTTTAGCTCCAAATGCCACTGGAGGTGCTTGTGCCGGCGCCCCGCCTCGGTAAAGGGAATCTTGCTGACGAAGTAATCCCAGATACCGGGATGCCGGTCGGAAAAAGCGGCCAGGAGGTCTCGATCCGAAATCAACCCTAGGAAATTTCCTCCTCTGTCCACGACGCAAACCCGTTGAATGTCGTTGCTGTCGATGATTTGAATCACTTCCTCGACTGGAGTGTCGGGAGTAACTGTTGGGGTGTCCAGGCGCATGATATCGGAAACGAATCGCAGGTTTTCTACGGCTATGCTTTGCTTCTGAAAGGCTTTCCAGTCCGGGGATTCCCGCATGCTGGTGCGAAACACGTCCACGCGCGACAGGATGCCGACAAGCTTTCCTACCTCATCGACCACCGGGAGACGCTTCACCTTTTTCTCAATCATTAAGTTAATCGCATCCGTGACCGACTTGTCCTGCTCTATCGCCACTGCCGGCCGACTCATGACTTCTCTGGCTTGCCTCGGTGCGAGAGCCTCAAGGACCGCGCTCACTTTTTGGCGATCCGATTCAGCCAGCAGACCGAGTCTCATCGGCATGCCCGCTTTATAGATTAAATCTCCCTGAGCGATGATCCCTACCGGCCGGTTCTCTTCGTCGACCACCGGAAGCCCGGTGAAAGTGGAAGAGAGCAGCAGGCGGGCCACTTCGGCCAGGGATGTGTCCAGGTTGACCTTTTGGGGATCCGGAGTCATGATGTCTCGAACCCTGGTTTGTCTCGGGATGAGAATGCCACGGGTCTTATAGGAAATGACGCTCAAATCCTGAACCGCCACAATACCGTCTGTGACCATCTCCTCTGCCTTCGACAAGATCCGCTCGGACTCGACAGCCGGCACGATAATGGTAATCCGCACGGGCATGTTGTAGGAGAGGACCTCAAGCCTGCCGGTGGCAATCTCCCCACTTTCGTAAGAGCCCTCTATCCCCCTGGTCACCAGACAACGCGCCGCGATTTTCAGGTCGTGAACAAATTGGACGATGGCAGCATAAACGGGCTGCCCCTGCCACCGGGCTTCTTCACTGGTAAATATCTCAATCTTTTTATACTGCTGCATAATGAGCATCACCTTACCGTAGGCGGCCTACTATCATGCCCAAAAAAACCAAGGCCCCACCAATAACGTTGTTGGAAAGAAAATTGGCCACCGTAACCAGGTGTGTTCCCGCACGCATGGAATTCGCCGTCTCCAGCCCAAAGGTTGAAAAGGTAGTCAGAGCCCCAAGATAACCCGTCACAAAAAAGAGTCGGATATTGGGATTCATAAAGCTGAGGCCTCGGTCGGCCAATGCAAACGAGAGGCCGATGAGAAAGCATCCAGAGAGGTTGACGATGAGTGTTCCCCAAGGGAATTTGGTTCCAAAAAGCTGCGCGGCCAGCAATGATACTCCATACCGGGAGAGAGCGCCGATGCTTCCGCCAGCCATCACCAAGAGTATTTTCATGGTCCAACCATCATTCCTCATCAGCTTCCGAAGCCAGTTAAAATTGAGAAGCTCTATAACCCGCGTTCTCTGCAAGAGCTTCAAGGGATGCATCTGGAGGGATAGACGTTTTTGCAGCCTGGAACGCATCGAACTCGACCTAGGTTGTTTCATAGAGATTCAGGTTAGTCGCACCCTCGCCCTCAGGCTGAACCTGGTCCTCCTACATCATAGGCCCCGAGCCATCCTGATGAGAAATACTCCGATATTATCGCATAGAAGCTACCCTACTATGGAGAAAAAAGCGGCTCTGGTTCTTTTGGCAAAAGAAACCTCTACCGGGGTTCCACCCGTAGAAGTCATCAGACTGAGCTTCCCATCCATCGCTATTTTTTTAAAATAACGCGGAAACCCAAAGTGGTCAACCTCTTGGTCTGATCAGTGTCGTTACAGGCCCGATCCCAGCCCCTTTATTATCGACCTATGAATTAAGATATTGACAGATGACGGGGAAAGCCTTACTTAAATAGAGAAATTTAGGCGATGAAGTCCGCCGGAACCGCTTATCGATTATCGATGAGATAATGACTTCTGTCCCTTTTGGGGGCAGAAGTTTTTTTTGCTCCAACGGCAAGGAGAAGCAATGGGGGTTTATCGGGACCTGAAAGAGGATCTGGAAAAAGAGTTGAACCAATTAGCCGGGTTTCCGGACCTGCAAGGGTCGAACCTGGCCCACCTTATCGACAAACTGCGGGAAAATCGCTTTAATTTGGTAGTCCTGGGAGCTTTTAAACGGGGCAAGAGCACCCTGATCAATGCCCTCCTGGGCGAGTCGCTGTTGCCGACTGCCATTGTTCCCCTGACCTCGGTCGTCACCGTCTTGGGATATGGCGAGCACTTAAATATTGAGGTGCTTTTTCACCATGGGGAGCGGAAAAAAATCTCCCAGCCGGAATTAGTGGGATATATCACCGAGAAAGGCAATCCGCGCAATCAGAAGGGGGTAAGGGAAGTAGCTATCACCTATCCCTCGGATTATTTGAAGGATGGGGTGAGGGTCATCGACACCCCTGGGGTGGGCTCGGTTTACAGCCACAACACCGAAGTGGCCTATAATTATCTTCCCCAGGTGGATGCGGCCATTTTTGTGGTCACCGTTGACCCGCCGCTCTCCGCCGCGGAGCAGGAGTTCTTAAAAGACATTCGGGAATATGTGCACAAACTCTTTGTCGTCCTGAATAAAATCGACTATGTTGAGGCCGCCGACCGCAAGGAGGTTCTGGAATTTACCACCCAGGTGTTGCAGGACAACCTTGAGACCCAGCAGGTAAAAATCTTCCCCATTTCTGCCAAGTTGGCCTTGGACGCCAAATCCAACGGACATCCCGAAAACCTGGCAGCCAGCCTGCTCCCCGAATTTGAGAATCATTTACGTCAGTTTCTCTATAAAGAAAAGGGGCGGGTGCTGTTGATTTCCTGCCTCAGCGGGGCTCTTAAGATCCTCACCGATTCGACCCTGGCGCTAAAAGTAGAACGTCAGGCCAGTTCCATGCCCCTGAAGGAATTGGCGGAAAAGATCGCCCGCTTCGACCAGGAATTACAGGGCCTGGAAAAAGAACGGGAATTGTCTCTGCTGGTGCTGGATGGCCGGGTCAAGGGCTTGATCGGCGGGATAGAAGCGGACCTCAACGGCTTCAAGCAAGAGACCATCATCAATCTGCGCCGGAAGATGGAAGAAGTGTTCCAGCAGAAAAGCCGGAATGCCGGGGATTTACGCCAGGAAACGGAAGAAATCTTATTCGCGGCGTTGCGGGATGTCTTTACCGTTTGGCGGCGTCAGGAAGTCGAGAAACTCTCCCAGAAATTGGCCGATACCCACCAGGATTTCGCCACCCGCATCAATGCCATCCTGGAGCGTTTAACCCTGTTGACCGCCCGTATCTTTGACTTTTCTCTCCGAGGCTTTGCGGCGGAGGAAGCTTTTCCCGATCTGCGCCAATTCTGGTTCAAATTTAAGGATGAACCGGTGGGATTAGAGATTCTCCAGATGGCCGTGACCTCACTCCTGCCCAGGGCTTTGACCAGAGGGTTACTGCTCAAAAAGCTCTTGGAAAATGTCGGCGAACTGGTGGATAAGCATTGCGGGCGCCTGCGCTACGACTTTCATCAGCGGCTGCAGGAAATTGCCCGGGGTTTCCGCCAGACCTGGCTCGCCAAGATCGACGACACCACGCACAGCATCCGGCAGGCCCTGGACCGGGCTTTGACCCAAAAGCAGAGCCGCGCCCAGACTACCGCCGAGAGAATGGGTCAGCTTGATCAAAGCTTGACCGAAATTCTCCAGGCTGAAGCAAAATTATTCGCTTTAAAGGAGCGGATCGAAAACACCTTGACCTGATTGCTGAGGTTCGGGGTAGTTCTGGAAAATCCTTGTGAAAAAAGGAGGTTAGGCTTGACATAGGCGAGAACCATCTTATTTTAAGTACAAACCCTATCACCTCAAGAGGAGGCGGCCATGAAAGATTTTGATAAGATCATTCGGGAAAAGGGCCTGCCCGAGGTTGGGCAGGAGGTGCGCAGCAAAAAATATGGCACCGTCTGGCGGGCTATGGAGAAAAAGGAAGTGTGGGCCAACATCCAACCTGACCCCCAGACCGGCGAGCCCCGCATGGTCCCCGCCATTTATCTGCTGTTTTGGCGGGCCAAGGAGGGTGAGCGGCCCGGAGTGGGTAAAATGATGGGCTATGAGTATACCCTGTACGACAATACTTTTGCCCTCAATTGGGACATCATTTCCTGATTAACGCTTTTCAACCCAGCGGCCGATGCAGTAAAGTAGGGGCCAGGGCTTATGCCTGCGGCCCTTTCTTTGCGCCAACGCCGTGGGATGAGCCAAGGGGGATTACCCCGCGGGAGGAAGACAATCAATGACCCAAATCATTCTGGTGCGCCACGGCCAAACTCCCTGGAACCTGGACAAGATATTCCGGGGGTCCAGGGACATTCCCCTGAACGACCAGGGCCGGGAGGAGGCCCGTCTGGCTGGGGAGTGGCTCAAGGGCGACACCATTCACGCCGCTTATTGTTCGCCCCTGTCCCGGGCCCGGGACACCGGGGAGGCCATTGCCCGGCACCACCATCTGGCGGTTTCGGACCTTCCGGGACTCAGCGATCTGTGCTACGGCGATTGGGAGGGCGTGGCCCTTAATGAGGTCAAGGTCAGGTATGCCGATCTCTACCGCCAGTGGGAAACCGCGCCGGCTGCCGTGCGGTTCCCCGGGGGCGAAACCCTGGACAAGGTGCGGGATCGGGCGATGGAGGCGGTGGAGGCGGTAGTGCAGCGCCACCCCGGCCAGGTTGTCCTCCTGGCGGCCCACCGGGCGGTGAACAAGGTGCTCATCGCGGCCTTCATCGGGTTGGACAACTCGCATTTCTGGCGGATCGGCCAGGACACCACGGCGATTAATCGCTTTCACCGGGTGGGGGACACCTGGCACATTATGGGCCTCAACGACACCTGCCACCTGAGGGACCTGGCGCGGGGGGAGTACGTGGATTTTTAGCCGCGGATGGGGTGGTGGGGCGCAGCAGCGGCATGCCTCCTTTGAGCTTCTGCCGGTTTAAGCAGAACCGCCGCGGCCATAGGCTCATTATGGATAAGACGCACCCTGATATACGGAATTGGCCCGCAACCTACCAGGAGGCTGTGGCCCTCCAGGAGGTGCTGCGGCGTCAGGTGCGCCTCGTGCCCCTGGCGCGGCCGCCTCGATTGGTGGCCGGGGTGGATGCCATCTGCGACCGGGGGGATCAACGTATATTCGGGGCCGCGGCGCTGTACCGCTATCCGGAAATGGAATTGGTGGAGGAGGCCGGGGCGGCGGGGGAGTGTCCGTTTCCGTACCGCACAGGGCTCTTAAGCTTTCGGGAGGTCCCCATTCTCACGGCGGCGTTGGCGCAACTTAAAGCGCGCCCGGACGTGGTGCTGGTGGATGGTCAGGGGATTGCCCACCCCCGGGGCCTGGGGCTGGCAACGCATCTGGGGCTGGTGGCGGATTTGCCCACCATCGGGGTGGCTAAGAGCCGGCTGGTGGGTGAAAGCGTTGAGCCGGACCAGGCGGCCGGGTCATATAACGCCTTAATCTGGAAAGGAAAACAGGTAGGATTGATCCTGCGGACTCAAAAGGGCGTAAAACCACTCTATGTCTCCCCTGGACACCGCATCACCCTGCCGGAATGCCTGGAGATCACCCTGGGTTGCGTTACCCGCTACCGGCTCCCTCTGCCGGTGCGGCAGGCGGATCTTTTGAGCCGCCGCTTGCGAGCCTATGCCCTGGGCCAGAGACTCTGGGGCGCCCCGCCGGCGGCGGTGGCGTCGAAGAGTTGTTCCCGGTATAACGGGCAGACGTGATAACACGAATTACTGCACCGCTGCTGCCGGGAATCCCACTCCCACCAGAGGCAATTCTCGCAAACCCCCCGCCTCGCCTGGTTGAGACAAATCCGTCCTACATCCCCCAAATTAACCATCACCCCATCTCCCCCTGAGATCCCCTTTCTGGAAGCACGTTGAAGCCGCTTCGACAATCGGAAATCCTTAATCATCAATAAACTAAAGTCAAGGTAAATGCAAATGTTTTCTTTGACCCCTAATACCAGGTTGCCGTCATAGAGGTATTTCTGGCTTTATAGTCGCATCCGCCGTAGGGGCGGTTCGCGAACCGCCCCTACAATTAGAATTATCACTGGTTTGACGGCAACTTGGTATAAACCGGAGGGAGCTACCAGGAGGGGGCAGGGGCTGAGGTCAGGAGGATTTAACGGTAACGGGGCTCTCCGGCTTAAAAGAAATCGCTTTTTTTAAAGATCAGGGGACGGCTCTCGGGATGGAGGATTTTGGCTTCCCTCACCTCTCCCACAAACAGGGTATGGTCGCCGGCCGCGAAGGTGTGCACCAGCTTCAGGTCAAGGTAGGCATACGCCTGGGGCAAAATCGGAGCACCGCTTGGCGCCGCGATGGTTTCCAGGCCGGCGAGTTTGTCGATAGTGCGGCCGCTTTTATAGCCGAAGCGTTTGGCCAGTTCTATCTGGTCGCTGGCCAAGACGTTGATGGCAAAGCCGCCGCTTTCCTTGATCAGGGTGTGGGTCAGGCGGGACGGGGCGACGGATGCCATGACCAGCAGGGGCTTGAGGGATACCTGGGACACCCAGGATGCGGTCATGCCGTTGATTTTTTCACCTGCCCGGGTGGTGATTACGTAGACCCCGTGGACTAGGGCCGCAAAGGTTACCTCTTGCATTGTCGGCCTCCTTGGGCTTAACGGGCGGGGGCAGCCGGGGCGGGAGTTCCCGGTGCCGCCGGAGCCAGACGGTCTTCGGCCGCATCCCAGTCCTCGCATCGCCAGAATTTCCCCACCCCCTGGTTGAGGCGGGTGCATAACCCCTTATAACGGTAAACCCAGTGATGACAGGTGGAACAGACCTTCAACGGATGGGCTTTCAGACTGACAGGCATGGTTAGACGATCCCTTTCTGGGGAAGATTGCACTCAAAACCACAGAACGCAAAAGTCGGTGACACCGAGTTACGCTCAAACAGGTAATTTATCTCTTGTAGGGGCGAACCTAGGTGTCCGCCCCGGCTTGAGGGCGCAGACGCAGGTGCGCCCCTACGGGGACCAAACTTCCGCGTGTGGTCATGTTACTGTGCATCGCCTTTAAGGTCAAGGCGGAAATGGTCGTAGCCCTGGCCGGAGATATCCACCTCGCCCGCCGACGTTGCCAGGATGACCCGGTCCCCGGAAACGATATGGCCCAGCGGCAAGGGGGCCGCCAACCCGGCCCGGGCAAAAGATGCGGGGAGGCGTTTGGCAACCTCCGGGGTGGCGGTGAACAAGAGGAGATAATCTTCGCCGCCGAAGAGGGCCAGGTCCAGGGGGTTGCAGTCCAGATATGGGGCTGCGGCTGTAACCCGGGGTGAGACGGGGATTGCGGCGGCGGGGATGTGGGCCCCGACGCCGCTGGCCCGGCAGATATGGTACAAGTCGGTGGCGACGCCGTCGGAGGTGTCGATGAGGGCCGTGGCCAGGCCCTCTTGGGCCAGGAGGCGGCCGGCCCGGAGCTGGGGCCGGGGCCGGAGCTGGACCTCAGTTAAGGCCTCTTTCAGGTCCGCGGGCAACTCCAGACCCTGCCGGAGGATCTTAAGACCGGCCGCGGCTTCCCCCAAAGGTCCGGTGACGAAGATCAGGTCCCCCACCCCCGCCCCGGAGCGCCGCAGCATCTGGGGGGCGGGCACCCGCCCGGTCAGGGTCACGGTGATGATGAGGCCACCGGGGGAGGCGACGGTGTCGCCGCCGATGACGGCCACACCATATTCCCGGGCGGCCTGGGCCAATCCGGCGGCAAAGGCCAGGGCGAGACTACGGTCCCGGTCCGGGGGCCAGCCCAGGGATAGCAGGGCCGATCCCGGGTTGCCGCCCATGGCGGCAATATCGCTCAGGTTCACCGTCAGGGACTTCCAGCCCAATTGGGAAAGCGTGGTATAGGCCAGATCGAAGTGGACGCCCTCCACCAGGGTGTCCACGGTCCACAGGAGATAATCGGGTCCGGGAATCTCGATGGCGGCGCAGTCGTCGCCGATACCCAAAATGACGCCGGCCGGGGCCGGGCCGAACTCCCGGCTCAGGGCTTGGATCAGGTCCCATTCGCTGTTGAGGGTGTCTTCAGGCTGCATCTTATTGTCTGCCCTCCCCTAAGGGAGAGGGAGATAAAGCTCTTAGTAAAATAATCCTTTTTTTCACTGGAAAATTCCCCTAATCCACCAGGAGTAAGTACTTCTCCACCATATAACAGGTGGGTTTTTGTAAATATCTCTGGCAATAGTCATAGAGCAAGGCGATAAGTCGGGCTTTTTTATGCGGCGGTAGTTTAAGGCGCCGCGCCGTCACCACCTCTTCGACCACATTGATGACGACGGCAAGAAGATCAGACTCCACTCGGCCGGCGGCTGGAACCGTGAAAGGTTCGGCAGCAGTCCCGGCATTTTTAATTGGCTGATCATTACCTCGCAAAAGCCATTCTATGGTAACCTTGCCATAATCTGAAATTTTTTTTAGAGTTTCCATATCTGGAATCATAATGTCAGATTCAAACTTTGAAATAGTCGATTTACTAAATCCCCCTAAAATTTTGCCGAAATCTTCCTGTGAAAGGTTGTTTCTTACCCTTTTTACCCTATGCCCAACCCCCAAAAAAGTTGCCAAATATTGAAACTTTTTTCTTGACATCCATTCTGGTTTCCTTTATATAAAATAAATAAAATTGCTAATAAGCTAAAAAGGGTAATTTTTGTTTTTAATGCTAAAATAAAAAATGGAACTATTAAAGGCATCTTAACAGCGCACGGTCCAGCGGCCATTGATTTTAGAATCAATCTGTGGAGGGGTGGCTGCTGTCGATCCATTTGCTCTATCGAAAAAAGATTAGGATTGTGGAAAAGCTCAAAGCCAAACGAGCTTGGGCCGTATCATATACCCCCGAGTATTTGCTGGAGATGGGGGGAGAATATGATACCACACGCCTGGGCCAATTGAACGATTATTTAGCCAAAGGCGATTATGCCATGCTGAGCAACGATACCCAGGGATTCCCTGGCGATTGGGTGATTGATTTTCCTTTCCACATGGTAGTACCTTACCGGGCCTTGATTCTCCTGGAGATATAGTCCAGGCGGGGCCCTCCGGTCAACGGGTCGCGGTCAGACCACCACCCAACCTAACCCCATTCCATCCGATGTTGCCGTTAATCCCGGCTCCGTAGCTTGGCCAGCAGCCGGAGCATCTCGAGATAGAGCCAGATCAGGGTGACCATGAGGCCGAAGGCCCCATACCACTCCATGTATTTGGGGGCGCCCTGGGCGGCTCCCTGCTCGATAAAATCGAAGTCCAGGACCAGGTTCAAGGCCGCAATGACGACCACGAACAGGCTAAAGCCGATGCTCGCCCAACTGTTGCCATACATGAGGGGCATCTGGATGCCGAAAAAGCCAATGACCAGGGTGATAAGGTAAAACACCGCGATGCCGCCGGTGGCCGCTACCACGCCCAGTTTGAAGTTTTCGGTGGCCCGGATCAGCCGGGATTTGTACGCCAGGAGCAGGGCCAGGCAGGTGCCTAAGGTCAAGCCCGCGGCCTGGATGACGATGCCGGGGAATTGGGCTTCGAATATGGCGGACACCCCGCCGATGACCAACCCTTCCAGAAGGGCGTACAGGGGCGCGGTGATGGGCGCCCAGGTCTGCTTGAAGATCGTGACCAGGGCCACGACGAACCCGGCGATGGCTCCCACCACCACCCAGGGAGTTACGGCCTGGGGGTCCATGGCCTGATAATATTTGCTCCAAATCCAGGCGGCGGTCACCAGGACGCACAACAGCAGCAAAATCGCCTTATTGGCGGTTCCCTGGATGGTCATGGCCTCGTCGGCCCGGGCGACACGCCCCGCCGCCGTGAAGGTATTGTCACCGAGAGCTGGGTTGCCGGTCCTCATATCGTTCCTCCCGCCAGCATTGATGTGGTCAATTTTATCAGGATTTTAGCTGTGGGGAAACAAAAAGACCGACGGGAGTTTTTCATTTTTCGTAAGGGAAGGCGGCCGATAGCAGGGTGTGACAATCGCCTTGGCGCTTCGGGGTCTTGCCGACGGGCGGCGCCGGATAAACTTTCCTGTACCGCACCGGCCTGCCCCCGGCGGGGGCCTGAGCTTATCAGGCCGAGTTGCGGTCAGAAATATCCAGACGCAACGTAGGGGCGCATCAACGGGTGCGCCCTAAATCAAGGGGGACACACAGGTCCGCCCCTACGGAAAAATTGCCGTTTGTCAGCGACACTACCGTTTCAGGCCATGCCCTTGGGCTCGTCGCCGATGGTGTCGTAGTCGGTGACGCCCATGGGTTTGACAAAATAGGTCTGACAGACATAATCCAGTTCCTGGGAGGTGAGTTGGGGGCTTTGCTCCAGGAACCGGGCCCGGTCGATGAGGTTTTCGACGAGATCCCGGGGGTGACAGGCGCAGAAAGGCCGGGAAGAAATGACATAATAACGGGCCATCATGTCCCGGATGACTTCCGGATCAAAGGTGATTTGGTACTCGGCGCAGATGCGGCGGAAGATCTCCAGATACTGATCCGGGGAGACATACCCGACAAAAATTTTATGGCGGATACGCCTGAGGAAGGCCTCATCCGCCAGGCTGTAAGGGTTCAAGTTAGTGGAAAAAACGATGAGCTGGTCGAAAGGCACCCCGAACTGCTGGCCGGTGTGGAGGCAGCAGAAATCTTGCCGGGATTCCAGGGGATAAATCCAGCGGTTGAGCAATTGCCGGGGGGTAATCTTCTGGCGCCCGAAATCGTCGATGATGAACACGCCGTTATTGGCCCGCATCTGGTGGGGCGCCTCGTAATACTTCAAATGCGGATTATACCTCAGTTCCAGGGCATCTTCGGTCATCTCGCCCCCGGCGATGACGATGGGCCGCCGGCACAGCACCCAGCGCCGGTCGTGAGCCGGGGTCTCCGGGGTGCGGGGGATCGGCTGGTGATTAAGTTCATCGTATAAGCGGATAATCTGGCCGTAGACCAACAGGGCAGACGGGATATAGACCGCATCCCGATAGGCGTGGCCGATGCATTTGGCGATTAACGTCTTGCCATTGCCCGACGGACCGAAAAGAAAAATCGACCGGCCGCTGTTGATGGCCGGACCGAGTTTCGTGATGAGATGATCCGGCACGACGTAATCGGCGAATACTTCCTGGAGGCGGGCCTTCTCCACCTTGACCTGGCCGATGGATTGGGCCTCCACCCAATCCCAGTAATCCTCTATGGGTACCGGGGCCGGCCCCACATACCGGTTTGACTCTAGACACTGCTCGGCATAGATCTTCCCGGAATCGGTCAAGGAATAGCGCAGCTCAAGGGCTAATTGGGACGTATGGCTCAGGGCGTCCCGGGCCTTGACCTGGACATACCCCTGACCCTTCAAGTAGGCGAAAAGCTCGTCCACCAGGCGCCGGGATATTTTTAAATCGTGGGCCATCTCCTGGCAGGAGATGGAATCCCGGAAGAAGGAATGCTTGAGCAGAAGTTGAATCAGCAGATTTTTGGGCAGGCCCAGGTCTTCAAACGTGTCGGGTATGGGGGGATAGGCGTGGACAAACGGGGCCAGGACCTCAGGCTTAACCAGCTTGAGATCCAGGAGATGTTGGGCCAGATAACCCCGGGATTTTTTCTGCCGGAACAAGGCCGGAGCCAACTGTTCGGGCTCCAGCACTCCGGCTTTAACTATGCGCTGCGCCAAGTTCATGTCAGGCTTCCCTTAAATATTTTCACCGAAACCAGGCTGTTTCAGTCTAAACCGAACCTGAATTAACCGCGGTTTCCGAGATCGAGCCCCAGGAAAGGAGAGAGACCGCGGTAGGCCAGGAGATGATGAATTTCATCTCAAGGTCGCGCCAGATCGGCCGTTTGTCCAATCTAACTACCGAACATCTGGGTTGTCGAATTATTAAAGCTATTCAGGATGGCGGCCCCAAAACCCGTGACACTGGCGGCGATGGCCACGGCTATAAAGGCCAAGAGGAGTGCGTACTCCGCCGCCGGAGCGCCAGCCTCATCAGCGGAAAACTTGAGAATCAGGTTCATGACGGTCTCCTTACCGCGAGGGTTTAATCGACTGGTGTCGCTCGGTTTTGGTTGGGCTCCGGATTCAATGGCCATAATCTCTATACAATTATCCCTGGGTCCGCCGATCACGATCTGGAAGGGTGGGAAATGATCGTGTCCAGCGGTAAGTCTTCTTCCTCTTGAGCCTCCCGGGGCCCACTCCAGCCCCGGCGGGGTAGCCGGGAGTGACGCACGAGGGTCAAGGCGATCTGTTCCAACCCTACCATGGCCTTGCTCTTTTTCTGATGCAGAGGGAACGGCACCATTTGGCTGATGGCCGCCTCGATCCCGGAATCAAACAGGACATGCCCCATGATGTCAGGCTGGATATTAAGGAAATCCTGGCAGACCGAGCGAATAATTTCCGGGGCCTTCAGGTCGGCATTGCTTTTGACCATATTGACCACCAGAAAGAGATGAAAATCCCATAAAGCTTGGGTCAACCGGGCTTGCTTCTCGGGATTTACAGCCTTAAAATGGTCCTGCAAGTCCTGAATTGTGTTGAAATTATTTCCTTTCCCGGCATCACCACCGTGGTAAAGACACTGGAGAATTTCATCATCCTTGGCGAAGTCCCGGGATAACTTGCGGTACAGGGCGCTCTTGATGAACCCGTAGGCATTCTGGAGGGAGGTGGTCTGGGAGGTGAACAGGGCAATTTTCCCCCCGGAAAAATTGAAAAAATCCAGGGTATTGAAGGAGGTGCCGGCCCCCTGGTCAAACAGCACATACTGGGCCGGCAGTTCTTCGATCTGTCGCAACAGCCGGATTTTTTGGGAGAAGGTGGGGTTGGCCGCGCCCATCAGATCGTCGGCCCCGCAGATGAGGTTGATACCCTCAACCGCGGTTTCAATCATGGTATCTTCCAGCCGGTCCACTTTCTTGGACAGGAAATGTTCCAGGGTGACATGGGGGTAGCGGACCCCCATCAAGGTATGCAAATTGGCGCCGCCCAGGTCGCCATCGATCAAGATGACCTTCTTGCCCATGCGGGCCAGGGCGACCCCCAGTCCCAGAGTGACAAGGCTTTTACCGATACCCCCCTTGCCTCCGCCAATACTCCACAGCTTGATCCGGTTTAATCTTGTCGGCATGACCTATTCTCCCAAACCCTCAAAGACTTTTGCCAATCCGGTCACTGGCAGGTTGCTTGTGGCAGAAAGGCCGGATAATCTTCCCGGCGATCCCCAGGCTGCCAAGCACCCAGAATGCCCAGCCGCACACTTTGTAAAGGGGGGAGCTGGCAAACTGGAGCGCCAATCCGCCCATTAACAACACCAGCCCGGCGATGTAACAGTGGTGCAGCCAATTCGAATTTCCCGGACTTTTCCGGGCCTGGTCATATCGGTCCCAGAGCCCCTTGATATCCTGAGAGGTGTGGGGCAGGAGATTGCTCAACCGGCTGATGCCTTCGCCGGGCGGTTTAATCAGTTGCAGACCCAGGGACATGGGGGGCTGACCAAGGCCGCCGGCCCTGGTCCAGGCTATTTTGGCCCTGATATTGACAGCCTCACCGCCTCCAGGGTCTTCCACCCGGAGGACGCAAGCTTGGCCGCGGTATCGATCCCAGTCGGGTATGTCCCAAGGGTTAGTCACCGCCAAGGTAACCCCTCCGGTGGACAGGCTCCGGATAAGCACGGGGATGAGGTGAGGGGTTTTGCCCTCCTGCCCGGCAATCTCTAACCTGAGGGCGGGAGATCCCGGAGTTTCCGCTTGTGGATTGAAGTAGCCCGAAGTCATGCTTTGCTCCTTGAGGCCGGTATTACCATCGGCCCCTGAACGTCTCAGATGAGGGGACTTGCCCGGCGAATTTTGCCGTTAATCCCGCCACCGGGGTTCGATGTGTCCCGATCACGTTTTCACCTGCATCCGGAGAAACTCCCGGGCCATAATGCCGGCCAGGTCCAACTTTTCACGGAAGGGGAGGGCGGCATTTTCGGGGTTGATGCTGACATAGTTCTTGAGACAGAAGATCACCATCTGGACCTTGTCCCGGTCACCGGCCAGGTCGGGGTTCTGATTCAGAAATTCACCGGCTGCCGCCTGGATTGCCTGGATGTGGGGTTTCTTGTCACTATTTTGGCCAACTATGGCATCCCAGCCAAATTCTACGGTGGTTGCCGGGGGTTTTTCGCCCTGAGCCGGGAGGTTGGGGGAGGAGCCGGGGAAATATTTTTCCCATTGGGATACCAGGTGGTCAATTTCACCGGCCTGATGCTGCACTCCCGTCATCATTGCCTCATAACGGCAGCTCTCCATGATGACCTTTTCCCCCAGCCCGGCCAGCAATTGAAAGAACTGCCCCGAAACCGATTGATCAAATTGCGGGCCAGGTGCAGCCTCCCTCTGGTCTCGTCCCGGATCGGCCGGTCGGGAGGCGGAAAACATATCCAGGAGATCCTGGGCAGGCTGGGTGGCCGGGGAGGCAGTCTCCAGGCTGGCGGCCGGTCTATCCGGCCAGGCTCCCGCGGGCATTCTGGCCGGCACCCCCGAAAGCGGGGCGCCGCCTGCCTGCCGGTCCCGGGCCGTGGCGGCCAAGGCTTGCAGATAGTCCCGTTTGTCCGGGTTTTGGCGGGCCTCCCCGTGGGGGGCGTGCCACAACAGGCCGAACAGCAACGCCGGATCATTGAGCCCCAGCCCCAAGGCAGTGTTGAGAATCCCCTGGTAGTATGCATCCTGAGAGGCGGGGGGCATCAGCAGGGTTTGCAGCATGGCGCCGTGAGGCGCGATCATCCGGTAGATTTCCTCCCAGGACAGCACCTCGGGTTGCACCAGGGCGGCGGGGATATACTCTTTGAGAAATTGCCAGACTGCCGGTTCGGGCGGCCGGGGCGGCGATTCCCAGGGCGGCCGGAGCCAGCGCCAGGGTTCCCGGCCCTGGGGCTCCACGGATGGCGGCGCCAGCAACAGGCCTCCCTCGCCATAAATCAGCACCTGCGGCGCCAGAAAGAAAGACGGCGGGGCTTGCGCCTCGAGCGGTAGGGCATAGTAGTGCTGTTCCCGGCACCCCCCCATTTCAGCGACGCAGTTGGCGCGCCAATCTCCCCACTGGTCCAAAGAGAGGGCGCCTTCGCCTTTATTCACTTCCAGCACCAGCAGATTGGAGGCCTTGCCCGTGCGGATGCCGATATTGATCTGGCCCTGGTCCGCCCCCATTTCGGAGAGCTGCCGAGCCCACAACTCCGCCGGCTGGCTGAGGTCCAATTCCAGCGGCGCGCCTTCCGGCGACTTTATCCCCACCAGGCCCCAGCCCATCTGCTGGTAATGCGGCGCGTAGGTTACCAGGAGATCCTTAAGGTCCAGGTTCTCTTTCAGGTTAAAGATGCGGCCGATTTCTTCCTGGCCGAGCCTGACGGAAAAATCTTTGGAGGCCAATTGTCAGTCCTTGCAACCATGAGATTGAATCAAGCCTTGCCCTATCGCAACCTGGCTGGTTTTTGCAACCAAGACCGCACGGCCAGCGCCCAGGGAGCAGTTCGGCCTGGATTCAAAGACCGCCGTGCCTAATCCAAGAACCAGGCAGACGCGAAGGTTTTGGGAGTATTTTTACTGGAGAGCAGGCTTTACATCAATCGGGGTAACCCTGATACTGGGGTGCTATTTCCCCTAATTCCCAAGGAATGAATGCTGTGTAGGGCGGGGGCCTTGGGTTAAAAAGCGGTTAGGAGAAGGTCGGGGACAGGTAATCCCGGGGATGGGGGCTCCGACAGCGGAGCGGCCGGGTCAGGGGGCCCCAGGCGCAGCAAGACCCGCAACTACAGAGATGCCACTAAGCCTGCTGGTCCAGATGATAGAGAACAATGGTAATAACAATCGTTCCGACCAACATCCAGATTGGCCCAAAGAGCCACAGGAACAACAAAACGCTGAAGTAATAGCCCCGCATACCCATGGTGTAATGCATCATACCACGGTTGAGGATTTTAGTTATATATTCAGGGGTTATTTTGTGAGCCAAATTGAATGGGACGTTGATCATGAAATTAACATGGTTTAAATAGCGGATGGCCAGGCAGAAGCTAAAGAAGATGAAAAAGAAATCGATAATCAGCACCATTAACTTGAACAACCACATAACCCGGTGTTCCCGCACCACCTCAGTGAGACCGGGGGTGATCTCCGCCATTTTTTCCGGGCTGGCGGCGACGCTGAGCAGTCCCAGACAGATCAGGATGCCGGTGGAGGCCAGGAAACTGGCCGCCATCGTTAGGTTGCGCAGGGTCTGGACCGCCAGGATATCCCGCCGCTCTTCCATGATGGATTCCACCCAGTGGCCCCGCAGGTGATTAGTGATACCCACCGAGGTAGTCAGGGGTTTGTAATATATCCGGTAGAGCCAGAGGCAATGGTAACTTCCCAGGATGAGGAACGAGGCGGCGGTGAGATAAAACTCATATGGGGATAGGTCAGGCATGGGCTGGGCCTCCCTATCAGACCCGCAAGGGGCGGTCTGGATACCGGTAGTTTACCTCAAATTGCGCCTTAACGGTATGGCTAACTGCTCCGTAGGCAATAATTTTTGGTAAATATGCCAGCCGGCCGCAGGGCGCAGGGCCAGGCGATTGCAATCTGTCAAGATTTCACGTATATAATGAGCTGTTGTTGTTTTCAGATCGCCTACATTCTTGTCAATTATAGTTGTAATAGAACAACATCGAAGATAGCAACCAGAAAAACAACTTTAGGGGAGCGCTCACAATGGCCATCAGCGATTCTGTCCCGGCACCAAACTTTATTCACCATATTATTGATGAGGATTTAAAAATTAATAAAAATGACGGCCGGGTGATCACGCGCTTTCCCCCGGAGCCCAACGGCTATCTCCATATCGGCCACGCCAAGTCCATCTGCCTCAATTTCGGCCTGGCCGCTGATTACCACGGCTTCTGCAACCTCCGGTTCGATGACACCAACCCCAGCAAAGAAGAGGTGGAGTATGTGGATTCCATTCTGGCCGACGTCAGGTGGGTGGGGTTCGACTGGGGGGACCGGCTGTTCTTCGCCTCGGACTATTTCGAGCCGTTGTACCAGTATGCCCTGCACCTGATCATGACGGGCAAGGCCTATGTGTGCGACTTGAGCCCGGAGCAGGTCCGGGAGTACCGGGGCACCCTGACGGAGCCGGGCATCGACAGTCCTTTCCGCAACCGCCCGGTGGCAGAGAACCTGGACCTGTTCAAGCGCATGCGGGCCGGGGAGTTTCCCGACGGGTCCCGGACCCTTCGGGCCAAGATCGACATGGCCTCGCCCAACCTGAATATGCGGGACCCGGTCCTGTACCGCATCAAGCATGAGAGCCACCACCGCACCGGCGACGCCTGGTGCATCTATCCCATGTACGATTACGCCCATCCCCTGTCCGATGCCCTGGAGGGGATCACCCACTCCATCTGCACCATGGAATATGAGGATCACCGGGTGCTGTACGACTGGGCCCTGGATCACTGCCCCGTTCCGTGCCATCCGCAGCAGATCGAGTTCGCCCGCCTCAACCTCAGCTACACCGTCATGAGCAAGCGCAAGCTCCTGCAACTGGTGAACGAGGCGCACGTGGCCGGTTGGGACGACCCCCGCATGCCCACCCTGGCGGGGATGCGGCGCCGGGGGTATACCCCGGAGGCCATCCGCACTTTTTGCGAGCGCATCGGGGTGGGGAAACGGGAGAACCTGGTGGACCTGGCCCTGTTGGAATTCTGCGTCCGGGAAGATTTGAACTACCGGGCGCCCCGGGTGATGGGGGTACTCAGGCCCCTCAAGGTGGTCCTGCTCAACTACCCGGAAGGCGAAGTCGAGGAATTGGAGGCGGTCAACAACCCCGAGGACCTCAGCCAGGGCACCCGGATGGTACCGTTCTCCCGGGAACTCTATATCGAGGCCGAGGACTTCATGGAGGACCCGCCCAAGAAGTTCTACCGGCTGGCCCCCGGGCGGGAAGTGCGGCTGCGCTACGCCTACTTCATCAAGTGCGAAACGGTGGTCAAGGACCCGGTAACCGGCGAGGTGGTGGAACTGCACTGCACCTATGACCCGGCTACCCGGGGAGGGTATGCCCCGGACGGCCGCCGGGTCAAGGCCACCCTCCACTGGGTGTCGGCGGCCCGGGCGGTGACCGCCGAGGTCCGGCTCTATGACCGGCTCTTCACTCAAGCCGTCCCCGGAGAGGAGCACGGCGGCGATTTCAAGGCCGATCTCAACCCCGCCTCGCTTACGGTCCTGAGCTCCTGCCGTCTGGAGCCGAGTCTCGCCGGCGCCCTGCCCGGTAGCTTCTACCAGTTCGAGCGCCAGGGCTACTTCTGCGCGGATGTGAAGGACAGCGCCCTCGGGGCCCCGGTCTTCAACCGCACGGTGACCCTGAAAGACCCCTGGGCCAAACTCCAGCAGGCGCAGAAGAAATAGGGGAAAAGGGTTACCGCCGCCTGCCGGTGGGGCGCGGAGTTTTAAGGGCGTCTCGCGCTCCGATCATGGCGGCCACAGGCCGCCCTATAAGAAAACCCCATTCGCCTCTGTAAACCAAGGGCAGCGGTGCGTAAGCCGCACCCTTGAAATCCCGGCCAGGCGCGGCTGGAGACGATCCCAGTTATTCATCACCACTCGGGTTATTGCCGATAAACAGAGTTGTCAGGCCCCACGATTTTTCTCCCCTTTGCCGGGTAGGGTCCACGGTCCGGTGCGGCGCTGTCGTGGTTGGGGGTGGCCCATCCCGGGGAAGTTTTTATGCCCCAGGGGTGAGGCTTTTCATGCTAATATTTATGTGAGTGACCCGGGAGTCGAGTTTTGCCCGCCCCCACCCGGCGGCGCCGGCGCCATACGGCGCGGTCAGTTGTGACTAAGGAACCGGTGAAATGACAGGGAAGTTAGGCGACCAGGGTCTGGATACCCTGGAAGAGCGGTTTCAGGCGCTCCGGGACCAGATCGGGGCCATGCCCAAGACCTGCCGGTTCGAGCTGGAGGGGGCTCTCCAGGAACTCTCCCAGGCCATCGCGGCGCTACGGGCGGACCGGGAGGCTGGGGAAAGCTTGCGGCTCGACCCCCCCGGCGGCCGGGAGGCCCAAGGCAGGCAAGGGGGTGAAAGCCTCTCGCCTATGGACCCGGAGGCGTGGCCGAGCCCCTGGGAGGCCATGCTGCGCCACGTCTTCAACGCCATTCCGGATATGCTCAACGTCATCGACCGTGACTTCAACATCATCATGAGCAACTGGCGGGACTCCGGCATGGTGCCGGAGGAGGGCCGGCGGGGCCGGCCCAAGTGCTACCAGGTCTATCATCACCGGGAGCGCCCCTGCGAGCCCTGCCATGTCCGGGAGGTCTTTGCCACCGGTCAGCCTCAGAAGACCGAAAAGGTCAATCTCCTGGACGGACGTACCCGGGAATTCAGTGCTTTTCCCGTCCAGAGTGAATCAGGGCAAGTGATCCTGGTGGCGGAGCATGTGCGGGACATCACCGACCGCCACCTGGCGGAGCAGGCCCTGAAGGAGAGCGAAGGCAGATTCCGGATTCTGATCGAAGACAGTCCGGAATCACTGTTCCTGACCGATGTGCAGGGGACCATCCTGGCCGCCAGCCGGGTGGCAGCCCGAAGGCTGGGGGAAAATTTAGCAAAGATCATCGGGGTCTCAGCGTTCGATCTCTTCCCCCCGGAAGTGGCCGCTCGCCGCCGGGTGATGTTCGAGCAAGCTGTTGCCACCGGGCGACCCGTCCGCCTTGAAGACGCCAGGGGCGACAGGCATTTCGATATTCACTTCAATCCCATCCTGAATGCAGAGGGGAAGGTTTCCCGGCTGTCTGTTTTGGGCATAGACATTACGGACCGGAAAAACGCCGAGCAGGCCCTGAAGGAGAGCGAAGCGCGCTTCCGGGCCATCTTTGACGCCGCCCAGGATTCTGTCTTCATCAAGGACCGGTCTTTCAGGTATGTCCAGGTCAATACCGCCATGGAGCGCCTCTTTGGCCGGTCCGCCGCTGATATCATCGGCAAGACCGACCTGGGCCTGGTGGGGGCGGCAGCCACGGAGCGTATCCGGAAGCAAGACCGGCGGGTGCTTAACGGCGAAGTGGTGAAAGGGGCCCATACCGTCCCGGCGCAGGGCGGGCCCATCACGTTTCATTATATCAAGGCTCCCCTGCACGACGAGGCCGGGGAAATCGTGGGAATTTGCGGCATCGCCCGGGACATCACCGACCTTAGGCGGGCGGAGGATGCCCTGGAGGAGAGCGAAGAACGCTTCCGGATGCTCTTTGAGTATGCCCCGGACGCCTATATTCTGGCGGACATGCAGGGTGAGATCATCGATTGCAACCAGGCGACGGAAAAGTTGGCCGGGTATGGCCGGGAAGAGTTGGTGGGCAATAATTTCGCCTGCCTGCCCTGGCTGGATTTCCGGCAACAAGTCAGGTTGGCTGACCTCCTGGCCCAAACCGCCCGGGGAGAAGTCATGGGGCCGGTGGACTTCAATCTGACCCGCAAGGACGGGGGCGAAGTTATCGCCGAGGGCCTGAGCCTGCCGCTATATATTCAGGGACAGAATTTGGTGATGACTATCATCCGGGATATCACGGCCCGGAAGCAGGCGGAAGTGGCCTTGCGGGAGAGCGAGGCGCGCTTCCGGGCTCTCTTCGAAAACGCGCCGGTGGGGATCAGTATGACTGACCTAGTGGGCCGGCTGCTGCAAACCAATCGGGTTTTGCAAGCGCTCCTGGGTTATACGGCCGAGGAACTCAGGGGCAGGGAAGCTTCGGAGATCATCCATCCCGAGGATCGGCCGGAGAGCGCGCGTTTGGGGATGGAACTTCTGGCGGGTAACCGTCGGCACTATTCCATGAACACTCGCCTTCTCCGGGAAGATGGCGAAATCATCTGGGGCCACGTTACGGTGACATTACTACGGGATGCCCGAGGGGAGCCCGAATATTTTGTCGGTACGGTCATCGACATTACCGCCCAGAAGCAGGCCGAGGAGGCCTTGCGGGAGAGCGAATCGCGCTACCGTGGCCTGTTCGACGCCTCCCCCGACGCCATTTGCTTGATGGATTTAGATCTGAACATTATCATGGAAAACCCTCGTGGGGTTAAGTTATTTGCGTCTGAAGGCTTTCCAGCAGGCACGAGCAGCATGGATTTCGTGGCGCCGGAGGACCGGCTGCGAACCCGGAGAATGTTCACGGACTTACTGGAAACCGGCGAAACGCAAACCTTTGAGATCACCATGCGCAGGCGAGACGGCAGCCGGTTTCCCAGTTTGGCGAGCCTGGCGTTGGTCCGGGACCTTGCGGGCCGGCCCCAGACTATCATCGGGATTACTCGGGACATTACTGCACTCCAGCAGGCCGAAGCGGAATTGCGGCAATCGGAGCACCGGTTCCGGCTCATGGCCGAAACCATCCAGGACGTCTTCTGGATTGCTACCCCGCACATTGACAAAACGGTGTATGTGAGTCCGGGGTTCGAGTACATCTGGGGCCGGACCAGCAAGGCCTTGTATCGCCATCCTAAATTATATCTGGAGACCGTCCATCCGGAGGATCGGGAGCGAGTCAAGTCTGAAATTATCGCGGCCAGGAAGGGAAATATCCCCTGGGACCACGAATACCGGATTAACCGGCCAGACGGTACGGTGCGTTGGATTCACAACCGGGGCTTCCCGGTGCGGGACGATCAGGGCCGGGTCATCCTGTTCACCGGGGTGGCGACGGACGTCACCGAGCACAAGGCCCTGGAGGGGCAGCTTCTCCAGGCCCAGAAGATGGAAGCGGTGGGCCGGCTGGCCGGAGGAGTGGCTCACGATTTCAACAATCTCTTGATGGCCATCATGGGATATGGTGAACTCATGCGGGCCAAGGTCCTCAGGGACGATCCGCTTTACGGCCATTTGGAAAACATCCTGAAGGCCGGCGACCGGGCCGCGGCCCTGACCCAGCAGTTGCTTACCTTCAGCCGCCAGCAGATTATCCAACCCCAGGTGATCGATCTCAACCGGGTGGTTTTGGACCTGGAACCGATGCTCCGGCGGCTCATCGGCGAAGACCTCCACCTGGAAGTCGTCACGGACCGGAGACCGGCGGTCGTGAAGGGAGACTCCGGCCAGATGGGCCAGATCATTATGAACCTGGTAGTGAACGCCCGGGATGCCATGCCTCAAGGCGGCCGGCTCACCCTAAAAACCGCAGCGGTTGATCTTACGGAGGGCTGTGGCAGCAGGTTCGGGCCGGCGCCGCCGGGAGCTTATGTGATGCTGGTGGCGCAAGACACCGGCGTCGGCATGGATGAGGCCACCCAAGCCCATGTCTTCGAGCCGTTCTTTACGACCAAGGAACCGGGCAAGGGCACCGGTCTGGGACTGTCCACCGTATATGGGATCGTCAAGCAAAGTGGCGGATACCTCGACCTGGCCAGCGAATCCGGGGCCGGCAGTACCTTCACCATCTATTTGCCCCGCCTGGAGTCGACCGTTGTAGCACCCAAGGCGAAGATCCACATCACCGCGAGCCTCCAGGGGGAGGAAACGGTTCTCCTGGTGGAAGACGAGGACATGCTCCGGGGCTTGCTGGCCAAGTTTTTGCGGCTCTACGGCTACACGGTGCTGGAGGCCCGCCACGGCGGCGAGGCCCTGTTGACCTGTGAACGGCACCCGGGACCGATCCACCTGATGGTAACCGACGTGGTGATGCCCCAGATGAGCGGCCGGGAGTTGGCCGACCGCCTCACCCCCCTGCGCCCGGAAATGAAAATTGTTTTCATGTCGGGCTACGCTGAAGACGCCCTGGCCCAGCGCGGCGTGGCGGAGTCATCAGTGGCTTTCCTCCAGAAGCCCTTCCGGCCGATAGAACTGGTGCGCCGGGTGCAAGCCGTCCTCCATCTTCCGGTGGCTCAGTAGCGGTTTCCTCTGGCCGGTCAAGGTTTTTTTATTGACATTCGGGCCCAATGACTTCTCAATTGATATAGCGGTTGAGAAATTCAGGGCGTCGCAATGGGGTTCAGGGTTCGGGCCAGTCGTGCCTGAGCCTATCGGTCCACCCGTAAAGCCTATAAAAAGGTTAGTGGAGCGGGCGTCCCGCCCGCCACTCTATGGGATTGATGGTGCGGAAGACGTACCCTGCGACAGACTGTTTCACGGAAAACGGAAAACAGAAAAATTTTCTCAGCAGACCTGAAAGAGATGGGCTATCCATGGTAGACAAGCGGGTATTTAGCAAGGTTTTGGTGGCCAACCGCGGCGAGATCGCGGTGCGGATTATGCGGTCGGCCCAGGAATTGGGCCTCAAGGTGGTGGCCATCTACGAGGAGACCGATAAGGACGCCTTCCATATCATGCGGGCCGATGAAGCGGTCTGCATCGGGTCCGGCCCCCGGAAGGACTATCTCAATATCGACAAGATCATTCTCGCCGCCCAACAGACCGGGGCCCAGGCCATTCATCCCGGCTACGGCTTTTTGGCGGAAAACCCCGATTTTCCCGAAGCCTGCACCAATGCGGGCCTGGTGTTTATCGGACCGCCCCCGGAGGTCATCAGGAACCTGGGCAGCAAGGTCATTGCCCGAAAAATCGCCCAGGCCACCGGGGTCAGCGTCATTCCGGCCACCGAGATGCTGGCCCCGGGAGCCCCGGGAGAAGAGGCGGCCCTGGCCTTTGCCGCGGCCCATGGCTTCCCCATCATGATCAAGGCGGTATCGGGCGGCGGCGGCCGGGGGATCCGCCAGGTGGGGGACCGGGACAGTTTGCTGACCGGGCTCAAGCGCTCGCGTTCCGAGGCCCTCATGTCCTTCGGGGATGACAACATTTACCTGGAAAAATGCGTCAGCCGGCCCCGGCACGTGGAAGTCCAGATCCTGGCCGATTCCTATGGCAACGTGGTGCACCTGGGGACCAGGAACTGCTCCATTCAACGCCGCCACCAGAAACTCGTGGAAGTTGCTCCTGCCGGTCTGGCCCCGGATTTGACCGGGGAGATTTGCGACGCGGCAGTGCGGGTCGTTCGGGCCGCCGACTATCTCAGCGCCGGCACGGTGGAATTTCTGGTGGAGGCCGATGGCACCTATTACTTCCTGGAAGTCAATACCCGCCTGCAGGTGGAGCATACGGTCACCGAGGTGGTAACCGGTATCGACATCGTCCGTGAGCAGTTCTTAATCGCCATGGGCGAACCCATCAGTTTTTCCCAGGAGCAGGTCGCCGAGCGCGGCTTTGCCATCGAGCTCCGGATCAATGCTGAAGACCCCAAAAACGACTTTCTGGCCAGCCCAGGGGTAATCCAGGTCTACCGGTCGTCCGCCGGCCACGGCGTCCGGCTCGACGGGGCCATCTACCAAGGGTACAAAATCACCCCGTATTATGACTCCATGATCGTCAAACTCACCGTGTACGGCTTTACCTGGCGGGAGGCGGTGGACCGGATGGCCCGGGCCCTCAACGGATTTCTCATCATCGGGGTCAAGACCACCATCCCGTATTTCCAGCAAATTGTCAAAGAGCCGGATTTTATCCGGATGAAGCTCGACACCTCCTATATCGATGACCACCCCCAACTCATGGATTACCGGGAGCAGGAACGGGAGGTGGAGAAACTGGCCCGCCTCATTGCTGAAATCAATGCCCATGAAAAGAATCCCTATACGCAGTGAGGCGCCGGACCCGGCTGGGGCCGGGGTTGACCCGGCCGGGGAGGCTGGTTATTTTTCAAGTCAAGCATGGATATTTGGCCCATGCGGGAAAAATTTGACAAGGTGGTATTGGCTGGTGGCACAGTCTTTCCAGGCTATATAGGACTGCCCTGCTACTTTGGCGCAGGCTGGAAAGCCTGCGCCACCGATTTGAAGGACTTTTCAGGAACAGGGAAGATGAGGATGGTGGGAAGTGCCCGCTTTACGTTTTTTCTGGCCACTGACTACTGACTACTGGCAACTGTTTCACCAGAGGAAAGCACCATGCAAGGACGGATTATCCGGGGAATGAGCCCCATCGAGATTCTCAGCAGGCTGCGGGAATCCGAGGGGTACTACCTGTGCAACAACGAGCGGGATGTGTCGCAATCGGACTTCAAAAACCGGCTCATGCCCATGACTACGGTGCGGGTGGCGCCCTATCGGGAGGCCGCGGGGTTTTTTTCGGTGGAGGTGAGCGGCGGCGCTTCCGTCCACGTGGACCTGATGCGCAAACAGGTGAACCCCTTCGAACGGCTGCGGATCGCCCGGAAGGCCATGCCCCGGACCCTGCTCCAGACCGTGTGCCGGGGCTCCAGCCTGTTCGGCTACCGGCACTATCCCGAGAACGTGATCCGGTTGACGGTGCGGGAGTTCGCCCGGTACGTGGATGTCTGGCGGGTCTATGATTTTCTCAATCATGTGCCCAACCTGGTTCCGGTGATGGAAGAGGTGCAGAAGGCGTCGCGGCTCCTCATGCCCAGCATCTGCTTTTCCACCGGGCCGGAGCACACTGACCGGTATTATGTGGACAAGGTCAAGGAGATTCTGGAGGTCACGGGTCCCGAGGTCATCATCTCCATCAAGAATTACGCCGGCCTGGGGACTCCCAAGCGCATCACCCAGTTGGTGGAGTCCATCGGGGCGGCTTTTCCAGGACTGGTGCTCCATTATCACGGCTGCAACACCGACGGCAATGACATCGGGCGCATGAGCGCCGCGGTCCTGGCGGGGGTGAAGATCGTGGACGTGGCGGACCACGGCTATGGGGCGATCTACGGGCAGGCCCCGGCCCTCACCTTAATCCAGGCCCTGGACGACTACGGCAAGAGGGCCGTGGGGGTGGACATTCCCTCGCTCATCCAGGCATCGGATCTCCTGCGCCAGGAACGGAAGATCTATGAACCGTTCGAGAGCCCCTTCCGGGGGCACGACCCCACCGTGGCGGCGTACAAGCTCACCGGGGGCGCGGTGGGCAGTGCCTTTGAGCAGGCGGATAAAGGGGGGTTTCTGGAGCGCCTGCCGGAAATTCTCACGGAAATGGCCCGGGTGCAGGCGGAGCTGGGGAACTGGTGGTCGGTGACCCCGGGGTCCCAGATCATCTGGACCACCGCGGTCAACAACGTCCTCCATGGGCGCTATGAGCGGCCGTCCCTGGACCTCAAGAACATCCTGCTGGGACGGTATGGGCCCCTGCCGTTTTTTAAACCCGATGCCTGGATTTTCGAAAAGGTGTTGGAGTTTCAACGCTACGACAGCAAAAAGTGGCCGGAAATTCTGGCCTCAGAGGGAGGGATCCAGAAATCCAGCGACGCCGACCTGAAGATGGAGCGCCGGCGGCTGGAGGGCGAATTGGACCGGCCGGTCTCGGATGAGGACCTGGTGCTCTACCTCCAGTTCCCCTTCGATGCCGTGTCGTTTTTCAAGTTTCAGACCCGCTGCGGCAAGGCCTGGCTGCTGCCGCCGGAGGTCTGGTTCAGGCGCGGCGGCTTCAAGGACGGCGAATGCATTACCTTCGCGGATGAATTCGGGGTGCCTCACCACATCGAGGTGATTTCCACCCGCCGGGAAGGCGCCAACGTTATCACCACCCTGATGGTGGATCATAGTTTTCAAACCTTCAGCGTCCAGGTGGAAGACCCCCATAAGGCTCAGGCCGCCGGGTGAAGCCCCGGAGTTGCCTGCGGCCGCCCAGAGAGGCGCCGGTCCGCCCCGGCACCAGACGATTTGATCGCAACCGGTGAGAAGATACAGAAAAATTGCTTTTCTTTAAAGGGTTTCCCGAGGTTATACCGCCCATCAGGACAGTCATTTTCAAGGAATTTACCTTTTGATCTTTTCGCCTGATTACCTTATACTGGGCGCATCCAACTGAGGTTGGGTCGGGATTTAAAGGATACTGTCCGCCTGGCGAACGGCCGGCGGCGCCGCATATTTCATTCTAAGGAGTGCTCCGTGACGTCT
>Ga0351871_1078_pt1 | contig 34196 bp, 31 predicted proteins | sample TotcelHFGM3001N8_FD_206786 | JGI IMG/M metagenome (GOLD analysis project Ga0351871, IMG submission 206786) | Enriched cells from coal bed in the Powder River Basin, Montana, United States - Total cells FGM rep2 HSBNCT.FGM.300.1.N8 ...
ACGGATGTTGGCCATCTCGAAGAGGTACTTGTTGAGACCGGCCTGGCGCAGGTTATCCTGGAACAAGGTCTCATGGGTCCGGGGACTGCACGAGGCCACCACCACCCGGTTAAGGTCGTGGGCCTCGATGACCTGCCGCATAGCCTCCAGTGAATCGGTGGCGCAGGTGAAGGTGTAGTGATCGGTATAGACCACCTGAGGGAGTGTCCGGGCGTAGTCGCTTACCTGCGCCACGTCCACTACCCCGGCGATATTGATGCCGCAATGGCAGACAAAGACCCCGATGCGGGGCTCCTCACGGGCAACATCGCGTTCCAGCGGATATTCCGCCTTGGACAGCAAAGTGCCCCGAGCCCCGCTCAGGAGCGTGGCCGCAGCCCCCGCCGCCGCCGAGGCCTGGCCCACGGTCTCGGGGATGTCCTTGGGGGATTGAAAGACCCCGCACGAGAAGATCCCGGCGCGGCTGGTCTCTACCATCTTAAAGAGCGGACTTTCCACGAAGCCCCATGTATCGGTGGCGATCCCACAGACTTGCGCCAGTTGCCGGGTGGCCGGATGCGGGCTCAAACCCACCGAGAGCACGACCAGGTCAAATTCTTCCGTCCGGATGCCCCCGTCTTCGTCAACGTAGTTTAGCTCCAGGTTGTGGGTCCGGGGGTCCTGGGTCACCCGGGAGATCATGGAGCGGATGAAGCGTACCCCGTGGACGTCTCGCGCCCGCTCGTAGTAGCGATCGAAGCCCTTGCCCTGCGCCCGAAAGTCAATGAAGAAGATGGCCGGCTCGATGCGGGGGTCGTGCTCCCGGGCAATGATGGCCTGTTTGGCGGCGTACATGCAGCATACGTAGGAGCAGTATTCCCGGCCGATGGAGGCGTCCCGGGAGCCCACGCACTGGATCCAGGCGATCTTTTTCGGCTCCCGGCCGTCGCCGGGCCGCAAGATGTGGCCGCCAAAGGGGCCGGTGGCGGACAGCACCCGTTCGAACTCCAGGGAGGTGATGACGTTGGGGTAGCGGCCGTAACCGTACTCGGGCTTTTGGCGGGCATCAAAAGGCCGGAACCCCGGGGCCAGGATCACCGCGCCCACTTCCAGGGTTTGGCGCCGGACCGTCTGTCTGTGGTCGACGGCCCCGGCCTGGCAGGCTTCCACACATTGCATGCATTCGGAACAGCCGCCGCAGTTGAGGCACCTCGCCGCCTCCCGCTGGGCCTGTTCCTCGGTGTAACCCAGGGAAATTTCATCAAAACAGGCGCAGGTGTGCTCCGGCGGCAGGGCCGCCATCACCTCCCGGGGCTGGCCTTCCTCGTCTTTGGGAATCTCGGCCCAGCGCTTGTGGGCCTCCTCGCCGATGGCGCGCCCCTCCGCCAGGTCCGCGCCCCGGAGATAGCGGTCGATGGATTCCGCGGCTTCGATACCGCCGCCCACCGCCTCGATGGCAATCCAGGGGCCGGTGTGGACATCGCCGGCGGCAAAAACCCCGGGCCGGGAGGTCTCGTAGGTCACTTCATTGACTTCAATGGTGCCCCAACGGCTCAGCTTGACGCCGCAGTCCGCCAAAGGTCCCCGGGCCGCTTCCTGGCCGATGGCCGGCACGATCATGTCCACCGGCAGTTCGAATTCAGCGCCTTCGATGGGCACCGGCTTGCGCCGCCCGGAGGCGTCCGGTTCGCCCAACTCCATCTTCTGGCAGATGAGGCCCGTAACCTTGCCGTCGTGGCCGGTCACCGTTCTCACCGGCGCGGCCAGGAAAACGATCTCCACCCCCTCGCAGGTGGCCTGGTCGACTTCATGGGCAAAGGCGGGCATTTCTTCCCGGGACCGGCGATAGACGATGGTCACCTCGGAGCCCAGCCGCCGGGCGGTGCAGGCCACGTCAATGGCCACGTTGCCGCCGCCGATGACCGCCAGCCGTTTGTCCACGGTCAGGGGTTCTTTGAGGTTGGCCCGGCGCAGGAATTCCACGCCCTGGATCACGCCCTCGGCATCCTCCCCGGTAATCCCCAACGGTTTGCCCACATGGCAGCCAATCCCCAGGAACACGGCCTTGTAGCCTTCTTGCATGAGGCCGTCCACGGTAAAATCCCGGCCCAGGGCGGTGTTGGTCTTCAGTTCCACCCCCAGGCGCAGGATGTTGTCGATTTCTTTGTCCAGGATGTCCTTGGGCAGGCGGTAGTCGGGGATACCCACCCGCAGCATGCCGCCGGCCTTGGGCAGGGCCTCCAGGATGGTGGGCCGGTAGCCTTTCAATGCCAGATGATAAGCGCAGGCCAACCCCGCCGGGCCGGAGCCGACGATGGCGACCTTATCACTCTTGGCCTCCACCAGCGGCGGGGAGATGGTGCTCAGGTCCACCTGGTCGGCAGCAAACCGCTTCAGATTGCGGATGGCCACGGCCTCATCCATCTCGGCGCGGCGGCATTTGGTCTCGCAGGGGTGCGGGCAAATCCGGCCCAGGACCCCGGGCATCGGCAGCCGCTCCATGATGAGCTTCACGGCTTCGGTGTATTTGCCCATCTTGATGAGCTGGACGTAGCCCTGGACATTGATCTCGGCCGGACAGGTCAGGGTGCAGGGGGCCCGGTCGTACTTCTTGATGGCAAAGGTGGAGGGCACCGCCTGGGGAAAGTGACGGTAGGCCGCCGGCCGCTTCCCCAGGCCCTCGTCGAAATCGGAAGGCAGTTGCACCGGGCAGACCTCGGAGCAGGCGCCGCAGGCATTGCATTTGGAGGGGTCAATATAGCGGGGCTCCCGCTTCAAGGTCACGGTAAAATTACCCGCTTCCCCCTCCAGCTTCTCGATTTCCGCCTGGGTCAAAATCTCGATGTCCGGGTGCTGAGCGACTTCGATGAGCTTGGGGGAAATCAGACAGGTGGAGCAATCATTGGTAGGGAAGGTCTTGTCCAACTGGGCCATGACCCCGCCGATGGAGATATCCCGCTCCACCAGATAGACTTTGAATCCCGCCGCGGTTGCATCCAGAGCGGCCTGCATACCTGCGATGCCACCACCCGCTACCAGGATGGCTCCCACTTCCTCCCCCGTCCGGTCACCCATGATCGTCCTCCCCACGACACCCGAAGCATTAGACAGTCAAATTCCGCCAAGCTGAAGCGGGCCTAACACCCTTCCAAAGAGGCAAAGGTCATTCTTTTTCATTAATGAGCAAGGGCTATGCCAGGACTTTGGATTTTACGGCAGGAGGGGAAGATGGTTGCCGTTCGTTAGCTTTCCTCGCCGGGAAATCACTTTTGACCAAATCGCGCATAACCTGGCCCGGCTTCACCCGGCGGTGTCTCAGCCGGTGTGACTGGAGGTTTTTTCTCCTGGCGGGGGTTATGGTCCTTCTGGACGAAGGCGTAAGGAATTCCTTTCAACTCTGCAAATTATGGCATCAATTTGAACCCTTAAGGGATTAATTCGGGTGTATATTGTTCCCATGATTCCTTTCCTCACCTGTTTATAGGGCACTATTGCTGCAATCCCCTCTTGGCACATTTTTACGGGCATCCTTATAATCCCCCTCCCTCCTTTTAAAAAAAGGGGGACCTCCATGGAATTGCTGTTAAAGTCCCCCTTTTAAAAAGGGGGACTTAGGTATCGGTGTCCGGTTAGGTTTTTGCAGAATAAGGATGCTTGTTATACGCAGTCCAAGAAATAATAAATTTACTAAGCGCTCTTTTTGCTCCGAGAAGATTACTTCCCCCTCACCCTAACCCTCTCCTCCATGGGGGAGAGGGGAAAATGTGGAACAGATTTAATGCCTTATGCTAACTATACCCGGCGACATCTCCTACTCCCTCTCCACCCGCTTCGGGGGGAGAGGGTTGGGGTGAGGGGGGCCGAACCGCGCGCATGCAATTTTCTAACCGCACACTGCTGGGACTTAGGGGGATTTGAGAGAACCTCCAAACGGAAGAATTTATGGCCAATGTTATAAAGTTACAGCGGTGTCCGGTTTGGTTTTTGCAAAGAATGATGCTCGTTGGTGGAATGAATTTTTTGCATATGCGATAATTTATTTTATGGATTTCGATGCGCCGGGGCAGGCGGAGGCTTACGAGCGATGGTATGCTACTCCATTAGGGGGCTGGGTGGACCGGTGCGAGAAAAGGGCGGTGCTTGCCTTATTGCCCCCCGTAACCGGGTTGCGGATTTTGGATGCGGGCTGCGGCACCGGCAATTTTTCTCTAACGCTGGCGGCCCGGGGAGCTGAGATAGTGGGAGTTGACCGGTCAGCCGCCATGCTTTCCCAGGCCCGGCGCAAGGGTCGGGAGGGGCCGGGTAGGGTCGAGTGGGTCCGGGGCGATCTGGCGCACTTACCCTTTCCGGCCCACAGTTTTGACGGAGTTATCAGCATTGTGGCCCTGGATTTCATGAGCTGCCGGGAAGCCGTTATCCGGGAGTTGGGGAGGGTGCTCAAACCCGGCGGTTTTTTAGTGTTGGCGGTTTTGAACCGATACAGCCTCTGGACCTTAAAGCGAAAGCTCTTGGCGCTGGTCAGCCGCCAGGACTGGCGCCGGGTGGATTTTCTCCGGAAATCGGATCTGGCCGGGCTCATTCCCGCCCCCATGTTCTCCCGGCTGAGGTGGCGGGGGGCGGTTTATTGTCTGCCCACCGAATTTCCTCCCCTGCTGCGGCTGGCCCCGTGTCTGGAGCGGCTTGGGGCACGCCTCGCTCCTTGGGCCGCGGCTTTTCTGGCAGTATGGGCCCGGAAGCAATGAAGTAAGCCGGGAGCGGTTCCCGAAGCCGACAGCTTTGAGGCCACGGTGGGTAGATCGGGGAGAGGCCAAGGGAGTGACGTTATGAGTCCGGATTTCTTAGATCTTTACCCCGGTGTGCGGCTGGCCGCTAAAGAGGATTTACCGCGTATCCTGGAAATCGAGCGGCTTTCCTTTCAGGATCAGTGGACTTACCATCAATTTGAATCGGCTTTAAAAGAAATATTTTTGGTCTTCGAACAAGATACTATCCAAGGCTTTCTCATCGCCTGCACCTGTGACATCGCCCGCCGGGCAATTATCATGAGGATTGCCGTGCACCCCGAGCATCGCGGCCAGGGAATTGCGTCCAGGTTGATTAATGCGGCTCTGGATGAAATTAAGTCAAAAAACCTCAGGTGCGTGGAGTTGGATGTGGATATCGTCAAGAACGGGGCGATAGGACTCTATGAAAAATTCGGTTTCAAAACCATGAAAGTAGTAACTTTGAATCATGACGATGATGAAGTCAGCTTTTTTATCATGAAACTGCTGTTGCGCGATTCGTAAATAACCAAAATCTTTCTTTAAAGCAGTTCTATTTAAATTTCTTTATGGGGTCGAATTTCGCGCATTGCTTAATTAATGGTCAGGGCGGGTTTTAAGCCCGCCCTGACCATACCAATACCGTGGTAGGCCCTTAGCCATTTTGCTCAGGCCGGTGCGATCCAACTCAGGTCCGAGCCTCGCTTACATTGGGACTGGTTGCGGGGATAAAGTCGCCGCGGATGAATTTTTGCAGGGCCTGGCGCCCGGTCCCCTGGGTATCCAGGACTACCTGAACTCCCGCCGCTGTTAATTCTTCAAAGGCCTTGGAACCGCATTTGCCCGTCATTACGGTGCGGATATTTTTTCTCACCAGATTTTGAGCCGTCATAACCCCCACTTGTTGCAGGGAAGACAGGTTGGTCAGGTTATCCAGGCTTTCCCATTCCAAGGTTTCCGGATCTGCCAGGATAAAAAAGCGGGAGCGGCCAAAGAGCGGCTGCACTTTGGCATCCAGGCTTTCTCCGGAGCTGCTGATGGCGATGGTCTTCATAAAACCTCCTGATATACCGAGTACTGGTTGAAGTGGTGACTAAGGGCCTAAGTTACTCACCGGGTTGAGTAGACGTTCATTCTGTTGATCATGAGTGGCAGTAAGAGACCATACTCAAAACTTCCCATTCTTTATAGGGCGCCAGGATGCAGGCATAGACGCCGATTGCTAGGATTTCTTTGATAAGTTCCCGATGCCGCTTGTCACAGAGGTGTTCTTTATCGCAAAAAATGATGATACGGCAGAGCCGGCAGGCAACCTTAATCTTCGAAAGAATCCTGGTGCCGAAAGCACTCACCGCGCCGCAGTCGATCAAAATAATGGCGAACTCTTTCCCCTTGAGAGAACGCAGCAATTCCTCCGGGTCCGTCATCAGGAGGGGTGAATAATTATTTTCCGACAGCAGGCTCGACAGGTACTCCCGAGTCCGGCCATGGCCCACCAGCAACAGGATCGGCGCGGGTTTCTGCTTGGCAGTCGGTTTCCTCCCGTGGTCTTGGCGCTTTAATTCTGCAAGTTTGCCGTTGATTCCCTGCCGGGTTTGAAAAAACCCGGCAAATAAATCGGCGCGCAAAGTTAATCCACCCATAACGCCCGCATCTCCAAATTAAAAAGCCCCACGGCATTACTGTCGTGGGGCCAGCAAAGTGAAACCGTGTAAGGGAGGAAAGGTGTCCGAAGCCTTTTGTCCTTACAGCAAAATTAAATGCAAATATTGAGCCAAGAAACTATAAATATAACTATCTGGAAAATCGAGATTTTTTCTTGCCAGTTTTATCGAATTTAAAAATTTGTATGAAAATCGACCTCTAGTCCAGTAATCAAGCATTTTCCCAAAATTTTATGTTCGATAATCGACCTGCTTAAGGAATCGGATATTTTTTGGCCCTATTTCTGGTAGGGGCGGACCTATGTGTCCGCCCTGGGATAGGGCGCACACATAGGTGCGCCCCTACAGGATAGAAGCCTTTCTTACTTTTATGAGCTCATCTTGGTATTAATGCAGGCAATGAAAGGCATAAGGGAAGGAACCCAGGACCGCCACTTCTCCTTCACGATGGCTTAACAGTTCCAGTTCCCCGCCCCGCATCTCCGCTCCGCACAAGGGGCACTTAAGCGGGGCGGCGACGTTCACCACCATCTCCCAGGCATCAGCCGGAGCCGGCTCCCTCCAGGAGTGGCCGCAATTCAAGCATCGAAATGCCGCGTACCAGGTCATTCGGGGTCCTCTTCCTTTTCTTGGCCCCACACTCCCAGGGGATACCGGAACCCGATCTGAAACTGAGCCAGGGCCAGCAGTTGCAGGATCTCCTTGGGATTGCCGTAGAAAAAAACTTCTTCATTGCGATCGGAAAATTTGGCGGCTACGACAATCTGCTCAACCGGCAATTGGATGAGATCATGCAGGGCTTTTTCAAAGGCCTCTTTCTCCCGATTGAATTGGAAAATTTTACCCATGGCCATTCTGGTCCATTATCCGTATCGAGATAGTTATAGTAATTGCCAAAAGTTTTTTCCGCTCAGGGACCCCTTTTAATCCCCCCTGCCCCCCTTTAAAAAAGGGGGGAAACTAGAAGAAATTGCAGGAAAAGTCCCCCTTTGAAAAAGGGGGATTTAGGGGGATTTGAGAACCTCCAAGGGGAAAGAATTTATGGCAAACGCTATAAGGGTTCGCAGTTAGGACACTTGGCTTGATCCGAAGCGTCTGGTTCACGACGTCCTCCGGTTTCCCGCCAGATTAGCGGAGTGCAGGCGACGGGGTTTTTATTGGAACTCTTGCTTAAACCGGCTGGTGAATTCTCTCTGGAAAATTTCAATGTCCATGGCCGCATCGAATCGGCCGCACAGATACAGCGCCATGCCCTTGTTGATCTGGGTTTCCTGGTGATGGGGATTGATGGCCAGGGCCCGGTCGAAATATTCCAGACTGCCCTGGTGATTCCCCAGTCCCATAAGGGCGCAGCCTTTCCCCAACAGGGCGTGAAAATGGTCAGGTTGCAGCGTCAGGATTTTGTCGAAAGACTCGACGGCCTCGACATGTCGGCCCAGGTCAATCAAGAGAAAGGCCTTCATTTCCAAGGCCGCGAAATTTTCCGGGGACGCGGCCAGCTCCTTGTTACAGCAAAATACGGCTTCTTCCATCAAACCTTGCTGCGCCAGCTTGGCCGCCCCTTCCATCCAGGGGGTCTCCAGTCCCACCACTTTTTTAATCAGACCTTCAAAGGTGTCCATGACGATCCCGCGGCCGATCCTCCCCACCAGGCCGCCATGGCCCGGCAGCACGTTATCAATATCTCTTTTCAGCAAGGTCCTCAGGGAGTAGAGATAATGATCCAGGCGGCCGCCCGCGGCCTGGTCCATCTCGGCCATGGCATGGGGCAGGACCGTGTCACCGGTGAACATACTGCGGCTGGGGGCGTGGTAGAGGCAGATGCCGTCCAGGGTATGCCCCGGGGTGTGAATCACTTCCAGGTCAAAACCGCTGAGGCCCAGGGTCTCGCCGCCCTTGACTTCGATAAGGCGGCAGCCCATCTGTCCGGCCAACTCTTTAAATTCCTGGGGCCCCGCTTCATGGAGAAAAATCTCCAGGTCCTGGCCCGGGTTATCATATCTTCTAAACAGCTCAAACATCCCCATGACGTGGTCAACATGGCCGTGGGTCAAGACAATTTTCTTAATATCGGTGGGATTGACGCCGCGCCGGAACAACTCCATGAACGCGGTGTAATCATTGCCCGGGTCAATGATGGAGACATATTCCCCGGTAATTGCATAACTATTGGACGAAAAATCATATCCCAACATGAACCGGGTCTGAGCCAAGAAGGGATACGGCAAGTGGAGAAGGTCGGCCAGAAAATCCCAGCCGGATTCCGCCGCCATGTCTGTCTGGTCTAAACCTAGCATAGGGTGGCTCTCTTTCATAAGGGGCCTGGCGCCCTCTCCCGGGGGAGAAAGCGCCAGGTTTAGGTCATGATTACGGCGCCGCGTAAGGCAGGGAGTAGCTCAACTTCATCTTGCCGTCGGGCCACCACTTGCGCTGCTTGGTTTCGCCGGGATAAATGTCCACCGCTTCGAACTCGTCCTGATCACGGCCACCGGGACCGCCGCCTTGCTTCCGGAGGACCTGGTCGAGCTGCAATTCAATGAAGTGGAACTCCGTGAGTTCGTATTTCGTGATGGCATCGGCGGGAATCAGGATGGCGTACCCCGTTTCTTTGCTGGCGACCCACTCGAAGGCCTCATTGGGGGCGTGGGTCTTTTCCTCCTTGGGGTTGTAAACCGCCAGGATAGTCCCCTTGATGTGGTCGCCGATCTCCACGTTATAGTCTTCCCAGAGCTCGTCAGGCAGATAGAACCACAGGGCCCTGAAGCCGGTCTTCACATAGCCCCGGACGAGCATGGGGTCAAAGCCGCATACACTCAAACGGACTTTTTCGGGCATAGTTACACTCCTATCATCCTCTCATGGTGAGAGTCGCGGCCAGCCGTGCGGCCTGACTCACCCCATTAATAGGGGGTTTCTTCAATTCCCAGGTGCTCGGCCAACTCCAGGACCTGCCGGTAGCAGAAGTCCATGAACTCGCTGGCCTCCTCCTTGGTGAGATGGTCCGTTTCGATCATCCGGCGAACATAGGGGTAGAGGTACTCGTCGATCTCCGCAGTAAAATCCTTGCACAGAAAGAAATACTCCGGTCCGCCCCCGGCAGGCGCCTGGGAGAGGAAATCCTCTTTCCAGAGCACGATGCGGGTGCGCAGATCTGCAACTTCCTCGGCCCCATGCTGCCGGATCACCTCAGGGGTCAGATTCATCACTGAAGCCTTCATGGTTCGACTACTTGAGGGACTCGAAGGCATAGCACTTCTTGACCACGTCAAACTCATGAATGCTCCAGTAATGGGGCCAGTGGATTATCTTGCACCAGCCGATGATATCCGCCGGAGGAAAGCCGGAGCCTTTCAGCACCCACTTCAGGCCCTTGCACTTCCAGCAGATATGGTCCGTGTGCTTTTCAGGTTCCAGCACCTTGGCCAGGAAATCAACCGGGTTCAACTTCTTAGCTTCGATCATCTCTTCTTTATTCATGAGCGGCGCCTCCCTTACCAGTCCTTCACTTCGCCTTTTTTGATTTTCTCCTGATATTCAGCCCAGACGTCAGGAGAGAGCTTCTCGATATCCCAGAAGAAGCCGAAGGAGCCGGCCACTCCGGCGGAGGGCGGCTGGGGACGCCAACCCCGCACCGGCCGGCCCCGGAGGCTGAACTTGACCATATCGGCTTTGCCCAGGTAGATATGCCGGGGCAGGCAGTGATAGGGCCGGGTGCGGCCTTCGATGCCCGGCAGGTAGTTGGAGTAGCCGTCATTAGGCTTGTCGGCGTAGAGAGGAGAAGTGTCCGGCTTCGCCCCGGGCCTCTCTTCCGGACCCCGGTACATGTGCCCCTGGATCATGTGGACATAATAGACCGTGCCGCATTCGGCGCAGTTGATCGTGCCTTCCCAGTTCCAGAAGCAGTAGGGGTCCAGGTAATTGACGGTGTCACAACCGGCTTTCTTGCACCAGATGATATCAGTCATTATCGCCCCTCCGCTTAGATGATGTTCTTGTTGTACATTTCTTCGATCTTACTCATGGGGTAGCCGAGCCACTCATGGTAGATCTTGACATTGTCAGCGCCCACCGGCCGCCAGAGCCATTTGTGCCGTCTGGGGGTCTTGGACATGAGCCCGGCGCTGTAAGCGCTCTGGATCAGGACGTCGCCGAAGAGGGGATCGTCGTTCCAGCGCACCGTGCCCCGCTGCCGGTAATGGTCCGACTCGTAGACCTCCCGGTCGTTCATCACCGGCGCGGCCAGGAGACCGGCCTCTTTGAAGATGCGCACCACTTCGGCCCGGCTCTTATCCGCGGCCCAGTCCTCGATGGCCTTGTAGATGGCGATTTGCGCCGGGGCCCCGACCCGTTCTTTATGGCTTTTATAACTGCTATAGAGGTCGGGCTTTTTGATGATGTCGCACAGGTCTTTGAAGTCCTTGTCCGCGAAGGCGCTCAACATGACGTAGCGGGTCTCGTACTTCATCTGCGGATTAATGTCGTCCGGGTAGTCCGTCTTGCCGGCCATGATGATGCCGTGGACGCAGAGCTGGGTGTCCCAGTTGCCCCAGCGTTGGCGGACGATGCCGAAGCGGCCATAGAGAGGTGCGGCGTAGCCCAGGCAGCGGGTGGCCGCCTGCACCTGGGAGAACTCGATCATGGTCCCCAGGCCGGTTTTGTGCCGCCAGTACATGGCCGCCAGGATGGCCGTGGTGATCTGGGAGCCGGAGTACCAGTCGATGCACCAGTTACTGGCCTTGGTGGCGTGGCCGCCGAAGTCCTCATGGGCCCCGGTGACACTGGCGAGCCCCGCGTGGGCCTGGCCTAAAATGTCGTAGGAGCCGCCGAAGATCTTGGGGCCGTACCCGAAGCCGCCGCCCCAGACATAGATAAAGCGGGGGTTGATCTCCATCAGGTGGCGGTAGCCCTGTTTCCAGCGGTCGAAGGTGCCGTGGCGGTAGCATTCGGTGAGACCGTCGGACATCTTCACCAGGTCGTAGTAGATCCGCTTGGATTCAGGCACGTGGTAGTCCAGGGTGATGTAATACTCGTTGGAGTTGGCGTTGGTGAATCCTAACCCCGTGCCGGTCATGGGCCGGGTGTCGTGCAGGGGATAGAGGTAGGCCTCGTTAAAGGGGGAGGTGTGACGCATAGGGTCGCCCATGCGGGGCATCTCCACCTTGACCACCTCGGCCCCCAGCTCGGCCAGGTTGCACACCGAATGGGGCGTAAAGATGTACATGGTGGTGCTCATCCACCGGACGCCTTTGAGGGCATCGGGCTTGACGAACTCGTTGCCCACGTCGAAGACCTTCTTGCAATATTCCTCAAAGGGGGCCTTCATTTCCTCCAGCTCTTCCTTGCTCTTGGGACCCTTGAGTTCCTCGAAGTCGCAAACCTTCATTTTCTGATGTTCTTTGTCGTCCATTTATATTACCCCCTTCGCCTTGAGTTCCCGGAGTTTCATGGGACCGTAGCCCAGGTAGCGCTTGTAGATCTCGCCGTTGTCATGCCCCAGGGGCCGGCCCAGCGACTTGACCCGGGCAGGGGTGCGGTGCTGGTAGGCGTTGGTGGATTCGGAATAGAGGATGGTGCCGTACTGCTCATCCTCGATGACGTTCACCCAGGGGCGATATTTGAAGTGGGGGAATTCGCTCACTTCATCGATATAGAGAATGGGCCCCGCGGCGATTTCGTATTCCATCAGCTTGGTTTCCGCCTCGATGCGGTTGATGTCCCGCAGCCACTTGGTGGTGACGGTGTAGGTCTTGATCAGGGCCTGGAGAGCGTTGCGGGCGGCCATTTCTTTCAGCAGCGGGTCTTCATGGATGAGGCGCCCGAATTCCGGCAGGTCCCGCTCAATGCACATGCCGATGCGGTACCAGAGTCGGTCCGTCTGGCCGCCGATCATCATGTAGCCGTCTTTGCAGGGGTTCCATTCATACTGGTTGAGGTTGGGGTCCCAGGCGCCGGTCCGGGCCTTGACGGATTCGTTGAATCCGTACCAACAGATATCGAAGTCCAGGATGTCCATCATGGTTTCCGCCGCGGTGCACTCGATGAACTGGCCTTCGCCGTTGCCCAGGCAGTCACGCCAATAAAGCGCCGCCAGAATGCTGTTGGCGGCCTGTTCGCCGGCCACATAGTCCGACAGCCAGACGCCGGAGCGCATGGGGTCGCCGCCCTTGCCGCCCCGGGGACACTGGTCCGGGGGGAAGCCGGTGTTGGCAATCCAGGAGTTGGCCGCGCTGCCGAAGGGCTCCAGCATCCACTGGCCGTGCTTGGAGACCTCGTCCTTCATGGGGCCCCACTGGCCGCGCTCGCCGATCCAGCAGTAGATCAGCTTGGGGTTGATCTTGGAGAGATGGCGGTAGCCGATGCCCAGGGAGTCCATATAACCCGGGGGATACTCCTCAATAAGGATATCCATATTCCGGGCGATGTCTTTGTACATCTGGCGGCCGTCTTCGGTCTCCAGGTTCAGGGTGATGGAGTGGGCGTTCCGCAGCTCATGGATGAAGTCCAGGCCGCAGGGGGTGCCGGTGGCCGCGTCCTTGAGCATGTATTCTTCGCGGCCGAAGGGGGTGAGCTGCCGCAGGGGGTCGCCGCCGGGCGGCTCGATATTGATGAGTTCAGCCCCCAACTCGCTCATCAGGCCGGAGGCGAACTTGTTCCCCATGCGCCACAGGCCGTTACAGAGGATTCTCACTCCTTGCAGGGCTTCCGGTTTGTCAAAGGAGTAGTCTATTCTCAGGTTGTCTTCCAGGAATTTCCCGAACTCGCTTGCCTTCCGTTTTTCGTACACCTTCATGCACTCTTCCGGAGTCGGCGGCGGGGTTACGGGCCAGGGGCGAACCTCCGGCCCCATGAGGGGCAGGGTATCGGCCCGGCTGTTGATCTCAATGTCGCGTTTTTCTTTCGCCATGTTTTGACCTCCCATATCTGGCGTCACAGGAGTACTTTTTTGAGAAGATTTGAACGAATCGAACCACGATTTGATGGATTTAAATACCAAGGTTCCTCCTATCGGGCAAAACCCCGCTCGGAGAAAGGTTAACTAATGACACAGGGCCATCAGCCACGAAGACGCGCCTCTGCCGGTCAGGCTTATCCGGCGGCGCTCTCCTTTGAAAACTCACCTCCTTTCCTGGTCGCGATTTGCGGCAAATACGGTGCCTGATGAAACAGGCGTCGCGGGTCAACACCCCAAGGCCCCACCTATGGCGATATGACCACAGTAATGCTTTATTCAAGATTCCTGCCAGAAAGGTAAGAGATTCATGGACAAACGTTTTAATTTTTTTAAATCAAGTAGTTAGCCTGACCTGGCAAGGTAGGGGGGGTGAACCTTGGAATGAGAAAGCAGAAATATATGTATGAAATTGGACCCGAATTTGAAAAAGAATTAGAAGAATCAAGAGAAAAAGCCGGATTGAGAAATATTTATTATGTTTGAAATATGACCCCCTCCGAGGTTTTTTCACGTGGGACCGCCAATTTCTCCAAACCGTAGCGTCGAATTTTGCTATAGAGGGTGCTGCGGCTCAGTTTCAAGCGCCGGGCGGCGTCGTGCTTGTTCCAATTGGCTTCCTGGAGCACCCGTAAAATCAGGCGCCGTTCGTTGTCCGCCAGGGAAGTGGACTGGGGCTGGTCCGAGGTGTCCTTGAGAAAGCGCGGCAAATGCTTCCTTCTGATGGTGTCGCCCGGCGAGATAATCACCGCGTGATTGACCGCATTTTCCAACTGCCGCACATTGCCCGGCCAATCGTAATCCATGATGGCCTGGAGGGCATTGGCTGAAAATTTCTGGATATTCTTCTTTTCCTTGGCGTTGCACTTGGTGAGAAAATGGCGGCAGAGCAGGGGAATATCGTCTTTGCGCTCTCTTAAAGGCGGCAGGTGGATGGCGATGACGTTCAGCCGGTAATAAAGGTCGTCCCGGAACTGACCGGCTTCCACCGCCTGTTGGAGGTCCTGGTTGGTGGCGGCCAGGACCCTGACGTTGGCCTCAATGGCCTTTTCGCCTCCCACCCGTTCAAAATAATGGTCCTGGACAAACCGCAGCAGCAGGACCTGGGTGGCCGGAGAAATATCGCCGATTTCATCCAGAAAGAGCGTCCCCCCGTGGGCTCGTTCGATGCGCCCCTTTTTCTGGCGGATAGCGCCGGTGAAGGCGCCTTTTTCATGACCGAAGAGTTCGCTCTCCAGGAGCGTGGGAGAATAGGCCGAGCAGTTGGCCACCACGAAAGGCCCTTTAGCCCGATGGCTTTGCCGGTGGATGGCCTGGGCCACCAGTTCTTTGCCGGTGCCGTTGTCCCCGGTGATGAGAACCGTGGCGTCGGACCCGGCCACCAGGTCGATCAACTCGTAGACTTCCTGCATCTTTTTGCTCTGGCCGATAAGTTCGCCATGGGAAGTTTTGGTCACCTGGCGCCGCAGTTGATTGATTTCCGACTCGTGGAGGACCAGGGAGCGGATATGCCCCCCGGTCTGATCCAACAAGGCCTGGATGAAGCTTTGGTCCACCGGGGGATAGTCCAAAGGGTCATGAGATCCCAGGAGGAAATAACCGATGCATTGTTGCTGCACTAGAATGGGGAGGCTGAACCAGCTGGGGAAGATCTCCGAGATGAGTTTCAAAAAAGCGGGGTTATTGAGGCCTTCGGTGGAACTCACTAGCTGCGGCTCCTTAATCTTGCCCAAATGCCGGATAAAGTCGGCCATCAGTCCCGTCTGCGCCACCACATGGTCCAAGCCCTTATCCAGATGTAAGAAATTGGTGCGGTTGGCGTCCAGGATCAAAAATAACGGCTCGGAATCGGGGAAAATCTCGCCGGTAATGGTTTTAAGAGAGTTGATCAGTTCTGCCAGGCTGTCTTTGGCGTTCATCTGCCGGGAAATTTCAAAAAGAGTCTCCAACTGGTGTTGAGTCTTTTGAAGTTCCCGGGATCGGAAGGACAGGGCCTCCTCCATCCGGCGCTGGTCGGTGACGTCCCGCTCCAGGCGAATGACGAGGTCCGCTTCCCCCTGGGCATCCAGCAGCGGATAAGTGGCGATTTGCAGGACCCGTGCTTCTCCCCGGGCATCGGGATAGATTTTATCGCTCAGAGAGGATTTCTTGAGACGGACCGATTCCTGCACCGGACAATCGATGCCTTCCTCTCCGCAGGGGCGGTCTCGATGGAGCATCACGTCAAAGCACGTCCTGCCCAAAACCGCCGGGGATTCGAGCCCCACCCGGCCCAGGAAAGAATTGTTGGCCTGGACAATCCGGTACGTATGGGGATCGATGACCAACAGGTTATCGGTGATGCCATGGATGATCTTTTCCCGGAATTCGTTGGCGCTCCGGAGTTCTTTTTCCACATTCTTGAGATACGTGATGTCGGTGGCAATCCCGATGGAACCCAGGAAGCTGCCATTAACCATCAGGGGCGCCGCCGACACCAGGCTGATCAGCGAGGAGCCATTCTTTCGCCTGAGGGTCAGTTCGTAGGAATCCGCCAAGCCATTGCGCCGGCGTTCCAGTTGGGCCTTGACAAGCTTCCTGGCATCCGCTCCCATAAAATCGTAGACTGAATGCCCGATGATCTTTCCGGTTTCAGAACCCAACATCCCGGCCAGGAATTGGTTGGCGAAGGTCAGGTTATCTTCAGCGTCGATGATGAAAATCCCCTCCCGGGCCAGTTCGACGATGGTGCGATATTTCTCCTCTGAAGTCTTGAGCTGCATTTCCAGACTCTTGCGCGAGGAAATATCGCGGCCATGCTCGATAGCCTGGACAACCGCTCCGGTGGCGTCTTTCACCGGGTAGGCATGCACCTCGAAAAATCGTGAGCTGCCGTCCGGCAAGGAAATCAGCATTTCCCGCCATTGCCGTGCACCGCTGCGGAAAACCTCTCGCACATGGCAGTCCTCACAGACCGAGTGGCGGCGGTGAAACACTTGGTAGCAATGCTTGCCGATCACGTCGTCGGTGGAGCGTTGATAGAAATGCAAGAGGGCCTGGTTTACCTTCAGAATGCGGAAGTCCCGGTCGTAAATGGCCAGCGGGTCAGCGAAACTGTCGAAAACCCTCAGAAAAAAAGGCTTACTGCCCGACAAATCCGGTTGGGAAGGGAGAAGTTTGACCGCCATACGACTCTCCAGATATGTATGGATATTGGACATTCATAGGGTCAGATATTAAACAAAGAACATAAATTAACGGGTTTGTCAAAAAAAAAGTTTTGAACCAAGGCCCGATAACCTGGAAAATCAGGCCCGATCATCCCGTTTCTGGCTTCATTATTGCTAAATCTATAAGTTATCGTTAGCCCGGCGATTTCAGGATGAATTGAACCTGAAAAGCCCGAAAATAACTTTGCAGGAGGACGAAAAAAGGCATGCTGCTCAAGTACTGGGAAAAATACCGGTTGACTCAGGGGAACCAACAACCGCAGTTGGCCTCCATGGGGGTCAGTGAAAGCTCAGTCATTGAAGTTATTGAGCAAGTCCTGGCCGAGAAGGGAGAAGCCCTCATCTCCGTTTACCGGTTTAGCCGGCTCTCGGGAGAACCCGGCTCGCTGGTGGTCTGCCACGATACCGGCCGCGGCGCCATTTCATTCGGGGCGAATACGCAATGGGGCCGATGGGATGAAACCTATGAAGTCCTCACCGTGGACGGCACCGGGGAGCAATTTAATTTTGACGGCCAGCCGGTGGCCGAGGGCGACGATGGGGCCTGTTCTTTGGGCAATATTTGAAATGCCTGCGATGATGGAATGCCCTCAATGCGGCGCCAGGCTCAACCCGGCTCACCATGGGGACCTGGTTTTTGACGGCCGGGTGTGGTGCGACCGGTGTCGTGAGTATGGCCGGGAACTGATTCGCCCCCGTGATCTGAAAGAGATCCAGGCCTGGGGCCGCATGATTTGCCAGGAAATGGGCTTTCCTCCGGTCCACCTGGAGGACAACGCCACGCCGGCGGTTTTCCGGCCCGGCGCCCCGGTCCTCATGGCTGAGGCGGACCACCGGCGCCGGTCCATCCGGTTTTATCCCCCGGGATGCCGCCTATCAACTCTCTGCCATGAACTGGCCCATATTTACACCGGCCAGGACCATACCCGGGATTGGGCCATGATGTTTGCGCAACTCGTGGCCTGGGTAAAAAACCGGCTGGGACAGGATCAAGGTCCCCAGGGCTTCAGGGCCAGATTGTCCATTTACGCCGGGGTGCCACAAGGCGTCTATGAAAACCGGGAACCACCGCCGGTCTTGCCAGAGTCGCGGAGCTCCGGTCATAAGCCTGGGCCAACGGAAAGATAGATGACGACGAAGATTGCGGCGGATGGCAAATATCTGGCGCGATGCCGCATATGCGGGACCTGGGCAGAAATCAGTCCCGAAAATCCAGAATACTGCAAGGCCGAAATTTTCTTTGAGGTGTTTCAGCTCAACTTCCATTGCTGCGGTCTCCGGCAATCGGCCACGTTTACCATCGAAAAAGATACGGTTGACTTTCATTGAGATAGTTGCCGGCCGTGGTGCGGTGATGCTGCCAACCATCGGCCCGATGGCTGGGTGCGCTTTGCACCCGGTATGGAGCCGGGGAGTGGCCGGCGGGTGGGAAAACCACGCCAATGCAGGGGTGGCACATATCGTGCTGTTACATGGCCATGGCTGGTAATTCAGCCAACCCCGAAAAAGAAAAGTTTTTTGGGGGGGGGAGCCGGTGGCTTGTCCCTACGGGTGGAATTTCACGGCAGTCATTCATGGGCCTTCGGCCTACCCTTAAAGCATGAAAAGGTCAGTGGGGCGGGCGTCCCCGCCCGCCAGGCGGTGGCACAGGCTGGAAAGCCTGTGCCACCGGAAGAACTTTTCGAAGCATAAATATGGGTTGGTGAATCTGGAGATCAAGTTATGGACTTCAACCATAGGGTAAACGAACCGGGATGATTGCCATACCGGTCATGCGGGGGCGGGTGGCGCCGGTCTTGAACTGGTGCTCCCGGGTCTTGATTTTCCCTTCGACCCCGGAGGGGGAAATGGGGCAGGAGTTTTGCGCCCCGGAATTAGGCCCCCTGGAGCGCTTGCAGGTATTGCTGGCCAAGGGGGTAAACACGCTGATCTGCGGGGCCTTGAGCGCCGACTTACAGAACCGGGCCGCTCAGCTGGGATTCAAGGTAATTCCGGGCGTGGCGGGAGACATTGACGAAGTGCTCAAGGCATACCGGCAAAACCGTCTGGACCAGCCGGAATTCTGGCTGCCGGGATGCCGGGGGCCCAGGCGGTATCGCCAGAACTTAGGCAAAGAGAATTGTCATCCAATCACTGGAGAACAGGGAGGTAAAGGAGCCATGCCAGGTGGAAAAAGTGGTAGAGGATCAGGTCGCGGAACAGGGGGCGGTGCAGGCGGCGGCGCTTGCCGGGCAGCGGGGGCCGGGACCGGGGGATCAGGTTCAGGCAAGAGCGCGGGGGCATCGGATTTCTGCGTCTGTCAAGTTTGCGGGGCCAAGGCCCCCCACGAGCGCGGCATCCCCTGCTTCCAGGTGAATTGTCCCCAGTGCGGCAAACCCATGGTGCGGGAATGAGCCGGAGATTTTGCCGATGATCATCAGCATCGCCAGCGGCAAGGGAGGCACCGGCAAGACCGCCCTCGCCACCAATTTAGCGGTGGCCCTGGGGGTGCCGGTGCAACTCATGGATTGCGACCTCATGGACTACCACTTCACGGGGTACCTGCCCGCTGGGTGCGCTTTTATTCAGGCGCAGGTTGAAGGCAAGACCATAATGGAGTATGATAGCAATAATCAGCTAAAACAGGGGCTTGCCGGACTTTGGAAAAAACTGCGCCAGGAAATCCACCGGCTGAATCCGCCGGGGCCGTCAAAAGCGACCGTCAGGGCCGCCCAGCCCTGAGTCACGCCCCGGCCCCATCCATCCTCCCGCCCCAGACTGCGACTATCCTGGACAGCATTGTTGACGGGGTCTTCACCGTTGACCTCGACTGGCGCATCACCTTCTTCAACCGGGCCGCCCAGGAGATCACCGGTATTCCGGCCGCCGAGGCGCTGGGCCGCCCCTGCTGCGAGGTCTTCCGGGCCAATGTCTGTGAAACCGCCTGCGTTTTGAAGCATACCCTGGAAACCGGCAAACAGGTGGTCTGTCAGCCCATCGCCATCTTTCAAGCCAGTGGTAAAGAAATCCCCATCACCGTCAGCACCGCTCTCCTCAAAGACGAGCAGGGGGAAATCATCGGCGGGGTGGAGACCTTTCGGGACCTGAGTCTGGTGGAGGACCTGCGCCGGGAAATTAACCGGCAGTACCGGCTGGGTGACATCATTTCCAAGTCACCCCTGATGCAAAAAATATTCGCTATACTGCCGGATATCGCCCGCAGCGACAGCACGGTGCTGATCCAGGGTGAGTCCGGCACCGGCAAGGAACTGGTAGCCCGGGCCCTGCACAACCTGAGCCGCCGGGGCCGCGGCCCTTTTGTAGCGGTTAATTGCGGGGCGCTGCCCGATACCTTGCTGGAATCGGAACTCTTCGGCCATACCGCCGGGGCCTTTACGGACGCCAAACGGGATCGCCAGGGCCGCTTCGCCATGGCCGAAGGCGGCACCCTGTTCCTGGATGAATTCGGCGATGTGTCCCCGGCGCTCCAGGTGCGCCTGCTCCGGGTCCTGGAAGAGCGCATTTACCTGCCTCTGGGGTCTTCCAGGAGCGTCAAGACCGATGTGCGCATCATCGCCGCCACCAACAAGGACCTGGCCCAACTGGTGGAAGACGGCGCCTTCCGCACCGACCTCTATTACCGCATCAACGTGGTGAAACTCACGTTGCCCCGCCTGGCCGAGCGCAAAGAGGACATCCCGCTGCTGGCCGAACATTTTATTGCGCGGTTTAACAAGCTGCAGGACAAAAAAATCCTGGGTCTGAGTTATGACACCCTGGCCGTATTCATGCGGCACGACTGGCCCGGCAACATTCGGGAGTTGGAAAACGCCATCGAACACGCCTTTATCCTCTGCCCCCAGGGCCTGATACAGCCTGAGCATCTGCCCGAGCACCTGCACCGCACGAGCCAGACCATGGCCCTCCCCGAAGGCCTGAGCCTGAAAGAGCAGGAAAAGCGCTGCTTACGAGAAGCCCTGGAGCGGCACAGCTGGCGGCGCATGGCCACGGCCCGGGAACTGGGCATCGATAAAAACACCCTGCGCCGCAAAATCAAACGTTTCGGCCTGACGCCGCCGGTAACCAGCAAAAAGATTCGCTAATCCTCCCGCAAAATTCCCTCGGTCCCTTCATTGAACCCCAATGGGAACAATTTGATGTCTTATGGCGACAAATTTAGGTTCAATTTGTACCCATTGGCAACCGTGACCTCCGGGTGATCAAAGGTTTATGACCGCCACCAGCCGCTGGGGGCCGGTTTGGCTCTCCTGGCACGCTAATTGATTAAGAGACTACTGAGCTATCGAGACCCAAGGAGTTTTAATTATGAACATTGGGATGGATTAGCCATCCATAAAAACTTTCCCCTACGGCGGCAGGGCCGGGGTTTATCCTTCTTAGGTAAAAAAATCCTCCTCTCCCTATCCCTTCCGCCAGGGGAAAGCTGGTTTGTTTGGGATAGTGGCTGTGGGCGGCAATTGACCCCTCACGGTGCATTGACTATCCCCCGCGGACAAGACCAGTGACGAGGAGCAATGATGAAGATTGTGGTAAGCGCTAAAGAACCCGATCTGGAGGCCCAGGTGGACCCTCGTTTCGGGCGGTCAGCTTATTTTCTCTTGGTGAATCCGGAATCCATGGAATACGAGGTGCTGGCGAACGGACAAAACGTTCAGGCCGCCCAGGGGGCTGGCATCCAGGCCGCCGCCATGGTAGCCGGCCAGCAGCCGGGGGCCTTGCTGACGGGAAACTGCGGCCCGAAAGCCTATCATACCTTGCTGACTGCCGGTATTCCCGTATTCCTGGGGGTGGCGGGTTCGGTGCGGGAGGCGGTAAAGGAATTTTGGGCGGGAAAATTGACCCCGGCCCGGGGCCCCAACGTAACCGGTCATTGGTGAATAATTCGGGAGGGCGGTTCAGCACCTGCCCTTCAAAGCAGTCAAGTGCGGGTTTATCCCCAAAGGGGAAATTAAGGAGGGCAGAAACCATGCAACGGTCTTCTTTCTACGTCGGCTTAATGGTGGGCATGGCGATTATGGGAACGGTCCTGCTATTCCTGACCTTTTCCATGGGGGGCCGAATTTCCCCATAAACCACTGAGATTTCTTGGCAGCTTCTCATCCAGAGTGACCAGGCTTAGGCCGGCGGTGGTTCGAACCCGGAGCCACACAAGAAAGTTGCGTCAAGTTATCTATGCCGGAGAGCGCCGGGGTGAATTGCGGCGTTCGGTCTCAGGCCGGCCAGGCTGTGAAGCCGGAGCGTAACTTCAAGCACACATAACTACTGTTGGGGCGCAGTAGCCGCCCCTGTTTCAAACCAAGGAGGTAATGAATATGCCAGGATTTGATGCTACAGGACCAAGGGGAATGGGGTCTGGCACCGGTTGGGGCCGGGGGCCGTGCGGCGCCGGGTTGCGCCGGGGCGGAGGCCGCATATCGGGCCGCGGCGTCTTTGGCCGGGGGAGTTGGGATGCCGGCCGGGGAAGGATCGGGTCCCGCCGGAGATATGGTCCCCAGGAATTGGGCCCTTTCGACCCCGCGGGTTCATCGGCTCCCGAGAGCTCGCAGGATGAAATTGCAGCCCTCAGAATGGAATTGGAAACCATCCAACAGCGCCTGGCGGCGCTGGAGAGTTCTCAGCCATAAATTATAGCCATCCCGTCCCCATACTTCCCCGGGGACGGGATTCAAGACCCCCATGGATGCAATCGCCGATTGGCCGCATTTTATCATTCAGAGCGTTCCCGATGGGATTATCACGGTGGACGGGCAGATGCAGATTACCGATCTTAACCGGGCGGCTGAAAATCTCACGGGTTATAGCCGCACTGAGGCTATGGGGCGTTATTGCGGCGAAATTTTGCAGAGTAGCTTATGCGGCAAAGAATGCCCGCTGAGAACGGCTATGGGCACCGGCGAAGTAGTGACCCGGGAAGCGGTTCTGAAAAACCGCCGGAGCGAGAAACTCGAAGTGATGTTGGCCGCGGCGGCTCTCCGGGATGACCAGGGGAACCTCCTGGGGGGCGTGGAGACCTTTCGGGACATCGGTCCCCTGAAGCTGCTGGAAAAGGAGCGGCGCCAACTGGCGGGCATGTTCGCCCATGACCTGAAAACGCCGGTGGTGGCCGTGGCCGGCCTGTTAAGCCGTTTGCGCCAGGGCAAGGTCGACGAATTCAGCGAGGCCCAAAAGGTTTACCTGGAAACGATATATCAGGAAATTACCCGCCTGGAGAAACTCATCACCAATTTTCTGGACTATGTGCGGTTGGACCTGCACATCATCACCCCTTTGCCCAGCGCTAACCAGGTGGAAAAAGAATGCCAGGAAATTTTGACCCAGCTCCAGCCCCTGGCAGACGCCAAAGGGATAGATTTGCAGGCCGCGTTTCCAAAAGAGCTCATGGTGCTTCAGGCCGACCCCCTCCTCTTGCAGCGGGCTCTGTCCAACCTGGTGGAAAACGCCATCAAGTATTCACCGCCTCAAAGCCTGATCGTCTTGGAAGTCCGGGACCTGGGGGGCGAGGTGCAGTTCTCGGTGAAAGATCAGGGCCCCGGCATCGCCCCGCCGGACCAGGAACACCTCTTTGAACTGCTCTTCCGGGGGCAAAGCGCCGGCCGGGAGGGCGGCTTGGGACTGGGACTGGCCATCGTCAAACGCATCGTCGACGCGCACGGCGGCCGCATCTGGGTGGAGAGCTCCGAAGGCCTGTCGTGGCCTCTCCTGAGAGCGTAGCCTCGGCCGGGAGGGGTCCCGGTGAGAGGTGTAAACCCTTATTCATCCCGCAGAGGGGAGAACTGATTCAGAAGGTCGGTGGCAAATGCTCACCGCCATCCTGGGGGGCTTTCCAGGTCGAGATCTCCCCAATAAAGGTACAAATGAATATTTCGGGTTTGGAGTCCGCGGCGAGCATAATGACGAGGGGTTGTGAGTGGTATGCCCGATGTTCGGCTTTGACGCCTTTCAGGCTGGAGCGCTGGACCAGGGGGTTGTGGCCGGTCGGGTGTGGGGTGCGGGGTGGCGTCAAGAGGCGCAGGGGCGAGGCTTGGCCGTGCAAATTAAGAAGTGGGCAGAAGGCTGGGGGTGTGGTCACCTCAAGAGCGGGGCCTCTCATTGCTTCAGTCTGGCCTTTAGACAGTTCGTGAACACGCCCTTCCGGGTTGGGTTGAGGATTCGGAGTCGATGGGTGTCCGGGCCATCGGTGCAGGCAGCGGCGGGCCCCACATGGCAGCGACTGACTGAGGGAGACGAACCTATCCCCCAGGACCGTTGACGCTGATAGTACGTCTGCGCTCTGGGTGCGAAAACCGTTGAACTTCACCCGGCATGGAGACAACGGGAGCCGAAAAACAACAGCGGGGCCGCCAAAGGCTCATTTCAGAAAGATTTTATGTTTTTCCAAAACTTGCCGGTATTCAGGATGTTTACGCAGATTTTTTAAATCAGGATCCTTGCGCAGGGAATCATAATTGTTAAATCCATATTCAAGGCCCTTATCGAGCGCTCCAAGCGCCAAATCTAACTGCTTCTGTAAGGAATAAAGTGCGGTTAAATTGTAATAGACGTTTGGATCTTGGGGGGTGAGTTCCAATGCCTTTTTCAGATCATCTGCAGCCAGGTTGAATTTTTTCTGCTGCATATAGGCCACGGCACGATTGGCATAGGCAGAGGAGTAGTCAGGAAATTTATCAATTGCGGCGGTAAATTCTTTAATGGCATTCCCATAATCTTCACTCTGGACGTAGTTCATCCCCTGTTGAAAATTTAGCTTTGCGGATAATTTATTTATTTCGTCAACCGAGGCCTTTTGTTTTCCCGGCGCAGACTTATTCGCTATTACCTTCGTTATGACAACGGAAGTTGTGGCTTTTTGAGCGACTCCGCCCTCAGAATATTCTACTGTTATAGTTATATTTTGGTCAGATGGAATTGATTTTGTAGTGAGAACCCCTTTAGTGGAGATAGAAGCGTAGGTATCGGGACTCACGGACCAATTCCCTTCCACTTCCTTAGCGTCGCCCTCTTTGTAAGACGCACTGGTGGAATAATTAGCCGTCTTATTTTCTTCCACCGTCGACGGCCCATTAATGGAAATGCTGGTGAGGAAAGGAAGCTTATCTTTATCGGATTTATCGGCTAAGGCAGTAGAACTATTCGATTCTTTCCCAGTCTTGCTTACCACCGTTGTGGGCGATTCTCCTCTCAAAAAAAATAATATCCCGCCTACAACGACAATAACAACTGCAACTCCTATCATAAGCAAAAGTCGACCACGGTTACCATTGTTAGAACCCTTAATTTCATCCAAATCGAAGCCACATTCAGGACATTTCAATTCTCTTCCCACGGGGATGTCGATAATCTCTTTATTATCTGCTTTGCTACACAGGCTGAAGTTAGTGCATCGGCATTTCTTTGCTTCCATGGATTATCCCTCTCCTCCCACGATTTTAACGGCACTATGCGCGGCTTCCAGGAAACGGGCGTATACAGGATCATCAATATCGCCACGGCGTAGAGCTTTGATGGCTTCGATCTCGCTAACAATTTGCTTCTTCAGGCCGGTTTGTTTCTCCACATGTCGGTATTCTTGCTCTAAAACCTTTTGGACTTCCGCGCGGACAATTTCAATATTTTCTTCATCAATTTTATCTTCAGCTTCCAGGAGGTTCTGGCCGAACCTTAAAGGTTGCATGTCAAGACCGATTTCATTCTTTCTAAGAAGAACCAAATCCCTTTTGCCAGTGGTTGGATTCTCTTGTTCCTTGATGAGGCCCAGAACTTTGGATAACAAGAGGAAGGGCAGGCCTTCCCGTCTCAGTGTTGTCTGTGAATGCAAAAACAGGCGTGGATGTTGGACATCACTTTCGCAATGCAATTCCAACAAGGCTCGCACCGATTCGGAACCGCTGATACGAGTCTTGTAGCATTCCTCCAAAAACTTGACCTGCTTGACAAACCTTAAAGGGAACAGGTTCGTGATGCTGATGAGAGCAATTTCATTGGGCTTGACGTCACTCTGGATAATTTCCATATTGCTGGACAGGCTTTTCTTGAAGGTATCCTCCAGAGTTGCAACGAATGGGGCTAATTCCGGTGCCTTAGGAAGAATCACGGTATAACACGACACCTTAGATGGGGATGCAGAAACTCCTGGGCCAACCTTGTTAACCTCCGTAGGGTCAAAAATGAGATAATTCCCAGCCAGCGCCACCATGCTATTGATATATTTTTGCAGACCATCCTGTTTGCCGCCATATTCTTTATAGAGTTTCTCAATGATGCTCACTCCCAATTGGCGGGTCTTTTCCTTTTTGGTGACAATCAAGTTATTATGCGCGGTTACCGCGCCCTCCTCGCACGTAGACTCCAAAATGTCGATAAACTGCAGCTTGTCCATACGGGTATTAAAAGCAGTAAAACTGGGGTTTTCGCCCAGCTGTTTGATGATAGCCATTCTCACTTCACTGGTCTGGGCTCTTTGTACGTCCAAATCGGTGGTAAGCTCTTTGGTAAAATCTTTAACTTCTTTAGGATTATAAAATTTTACTAAAGGGCTTCGCAGATCGGCTTTGGTATCATCGCCACAGCGTTCATCGATATGTTTCTTGAACTTCTCGGTTTCTTCGCTGATGAGACTGATACAATTGGCTATTTCAGTTTTGAGACCGGTGATCTCGGAGATCAATTTCGGGAGAAGTTTCTTGGAAAACTGCCAGCCTTCAATTTTAGTCTTGTTTATATTGTATCCCAGCATACATATCGAATGGGCATCCATTAACCGGTCTCGCTTGCCGAAAAGTTTGGCTGTAATAATACCCATCTTGACCCATTCTTTTCGGTTGCTATTTGCTTTGGCGAGTGCCGAGTCTGCGTCGTCTTTGGCCTTTGCCAGTTCGCTATCTATTTTATTAATACATTTGTAAAGATCAGCCAGTAAGGCATCTAATAATAGACTTATTTCATGAATAGAGATTTGTCCATTGGCCCATTGGTCAAAGAGATCGACTTCAAGCCGGTTGCGGATTTCCCGGGCTTGATCATTACAGGCTGAACCTTTGACTTCATAGAACTCGCGTACTCCAAGTCCGCGATAAACCCGGTCAAAGTGTTTTTCACAAAGCCTTGACAGCTCATCCAGCCAAGTCTTGGGGTCATGCTGCCTTGCCAGTTCTTTAAGGTTTGGTAAAAGCTCCTCCCAGTGTTGGTGGATTCGTTTCCATTTTTTATTACTTACTTCATCGCGCAAAATACCTCTCGAAAGAATCAAGTGCTCATCAGTAATTAAATATCTTTCTTGAAATTCCGGGTTGCTGACCTTCTCATTAAAACTCAAAATTTTGGCTTCATCCAAAAACCCGATAGAATCAGACCAGTTGTTATAGATCATTTGTAGTGTTGATTGCCGGGCAAAATTATAAGTCATGTATTCCCTAATTTCCTCTTCGGGAATGGCCAGCCGTTTGATTCCAAAAGAAAGGAAGCGTTTACTACGTTGGCCTTTTCGGGAGCCAGGCAGACATTCGGGAGTGCCGTCACCGTTTTCGGCATTTTCCATCTTGCCTAGGCCGGGCCAGCTCACGTCGTTCACCGCGATAATTTTTTGGTAGAGGAAATCGGCGACGATGTTTGGAATATCCCGGTCCACGTTTACTGAAAGTCCATTTTCGTTATCGTTATAAAAGAGGTAGCAACCATTGAAAGGATCCGAGAGGCGCAGGCGGCTTTTGACCCCGGTTAGATCATGGGGTTCCCAACTACCCACGCTCAGGGAGTTCAATTCCATCAAGGCTACATAGCCGTTGGCATGGTAATTAGGCTGTTTCCATCTTATATCCGGGGTTGTGTCAGGCAGCAGGGCATAGATAATGGTTCGGAAGGCTTTGGGATCGGGATACAGGTCTCTGATTTGGGAGACCACATCTATCACACTGCCACTCCCGGTCCCGCCCGCTAATCCACAGCAAACGTGAAAAGTAACCGAGGTTAATCCGTTATCCTGGAGAGATTTCGTCCTGTTTTGAATTCTTTCCCTGAATTCATCAATTTTGCAGGCGAATAGAAACCTTCCCAACCTCCTTTTTTGGCCTCCCAATACTTCTCCGACAATGCTTTTCAGGATGTCCTGCCAACCTTCTTTGCTTCCTATCCAACTTTTAATACCAGGGAAGTTGTTAATACTTTCCAGCCGGGCATTCAAGTTGGCATCTTGAATAAGTAACTGTTGATTCTTCCCAAGCTGAACACTTTTTCCCAAAATTTTCCAACTCGGTTCGTCGAACTTCATCAGTTCTTTGTCTGAATCTATGTAAAGATAATCAATATTTGCTGAATCCGGCTTTCTGATCCGAAATTCTTGGTAAATAGTCTTTCTAAAGGAGCGGATGATTTTGCCTCCGGTCCCACCAAGTCCAATGATTAGATGATTCTGGTTCACTTAATTGATCTCCTAACTTTAGGTAATGACTTTTACATCCCTATAGGCTGCCAACCCGATTAACCCCAGAGGTATTGCCTGCACCAATAAAAATAGGATCACAATCAGGGTGCGGGAAACTGTAACAACACGTGGGACTTGTGCATCCAGGCCGGATTTAATGTACTTTGCTGCCAAATCAACAGCATTCCCCATAGAATAGATTCCGCCCGGATGAGTAGCAAAATAATGATCTGTGTCGGCGCTGATCACCTGAATGGAAATACCGGGCTGAGCCCTCAGAATTAAAGCCAAATAGGGATGAGATTGCTCAAAATGGAGTACTGCTTCCGTTGTATAAACTGTAGCATTTGTTTTGCGTGACTCTGACTTATTCAAAGGTACTAATTTCCCACCCTTGTCTGGATGAGGATAACGACTGAAATCTTCCACTCCCAATGCCTTAACCTTCTCATAAGATTTTCGAAAGGTTTGTCCATTCCAACGCGAATCGTATTTGATTTGTTGCTGCCATGAGGCAATAATACTGTAGGCAATGTCTTTGGTATATTTTAAGCTAACAAACGTTAAAGTGAAGATCACAGTTAAAATAGCAGCCACAGCACATAACAGTTGATGGGTCAGAGTAACACGGAAGCGTACATTCCATAACCTGGAATAATAGTTACAGAGAAGCCAGCAAACTCCTCCAAGTAAAATGCCCACTGCTAATGTAATTAGAAAGGTTGCAAATTTATCTTGTTTAAATTTCACAATACAGTCGAATAAAATGTAATAAAAGTCACTAAGAACACCCATAGTCAGCTTTCCTCAATAACTCTTAATAATATTTTCCGACCAAGCCATTTCGAAAAACCTTTATATGTCACCTTTGTATTAGATTCCAATTGTCTTGGAAAATAATTTTTCGCCCACTTGTTAATCCTATCTGGAAGTCTGAGTTGCGATCGGCATATTCCAATTATGCGTAGTAGCCATGGCCTGAGGGCGTTGGATCGCTCCTTCCTTTTCATCTCTTACTCGTTGGCTGACTAATGGACTGGCATAATTGAAAGAATCCTGCAGAGCTCCCTGATTCTTATGGAGACCATCAAGAAAATAATAGGTGAAGTAGCCGTGCTTGACTGAATCGGCTTCCCAAGACTTTTCTTGTGCACCGCTGGCAGCAATAAGGACCTTGCCCCAGCCTCCCCCAGCATTCCGGCCTGGAGCTGTTCGGGATTGACCTACTAAAACTTCACCTGGTGAGACCCTGGATTGAAGACTCGAGTCTTTCCCAGACGATGGTCTGTCCTGAAAAACCAAGTCTTTGGCTCCTAAGATTTTGTTGCCGTAATCCCGGGACAAGCCATATGATTCCTCTCCTGCGGAGACCCCCAACGATTTCCCGCCGCTTGGCAAGAACCCGGGGATGTCTTTATAGATCCCGGAACTGAAACAGGCATCGGTGAGAACAACCAAACGTTCGGCCTTGATTCCTTGAATAAATTCTTTTAATGATACGGAAGTCTCCCAGATTCGCACCGGCTCATAAACAGAATCATAAGCAACCACCCTGACGCCGCCATCCTTGTCTGGCGGCGTGCCGTGACTGCTTAGAAAAACACAAACCAGATCATCAGGTCCTGCCATATTTTTAATTTTTTGTAGCGCGTTATTGATATTATTTTTGGTAGCCTGACTATCAGTTAATAAAATAACATTACTGGAGGGAAAATTACCTTCTTGAGGGTTAATTAGATATTCATAAAAATCTCTGGCATCACTGGCGGTATATTTTAGGAATTTTTCCCTAGGGACATATTGAAAACGCCCCACACCTACAACAAGGCCATATCTATTCCTGATAGTTGCTCCTGGTCTAGTGCTTCTTGATGGCATGCCCTCTGAAGCTTCGAGAAAAAGTAAGCCGATTTTCTTCTGCCATTCTTCACATTTAATATTTTCCGGAGTAACAGGTGAAACCCATTTAGGGCCTACAACTTGTTGGGATAAAGCAAACGCAATGTCAACTTCCCTTTCGTTGCGATATTCTCCTTTTAGAATTACTCTCCCAAATCTATCCAATTCGACGGAGCCTTTATTTATCCCTTTATCAATAAAGAGATTATTTATCGCCGAGATATGACTACGATTTACTGGGGAAGCTATGGGAGAGACTGCCTCACTCGCAACAGATGAAGGAGCCTTCGGCATTTGATGATCATAGGTATAAGTAGCACAGGAAGGTAAAACTGATAGAGCGACCAATAAGGAAATCCATGTAAAACCCGAGTCTTTTTTCATTAACCCACCTATATCCACGTCTATAGTCACCGTATTATTAGATTTTGGTGACAATAATAACTTATAAATTTCGCAGAAGGTTGATCAATTGCCTCATGATCAATTGCGCTGTATCAAGATAAAGTTGCCATTTTTTAGCTTGTAGGTTCCATCCTCGTTTTCCAGGTACCAAATCTTGGAGGTGCTATCCTGAAATAGATATCCTTCTAATTCTTGTATTTTTTTCGCCTCCCGTGCCTCCTTCAGAGTGGGGGCTTGGGTGGTGTTTTCAGCCTCGACTATGGACTTTGCTCCCGCAGCCTTATTAGGACCTCCTTTGTCCGAAATGGCCGTGGAAGCAGGGGCAGTAGCAGAGATTTTCGCAGTCTCAGTTTGCGCTCCTGTTTTGACAAACTTGTCCCCCTTTAGCTTGTAGATTCCATCTTCGGTATCCAGGTACCATACCTTGGAATTTTTATCCTGAAATAATGCTCCTTCCAGGTCTTGGTTGTCTTTCGCCGCACGAGCCTCTTTCAACGTAGCAGGCTTGGTGGCTTTTTCAGATTCTGCTTCAGTCTTTGCTGCTCCAGTTTTATTGGGTTCTGTTGCGGCCTGAGCAGAGGGCGCCAGCGCAGGTTGAATTGCCAAAGCTTTATCAGGTTTGACATAAGCCACTTTCTCCCCCTTCTGGACCTCTACCTCTGCTCCGTCCACCGCTGTTTTCCCCAAAGCGGTGACGCGCACAATTATCTTATATTTTCCAACAGGAACCTTATCCGGAAGGTCGAAATCGCCATCGAGTTTATTAGTACGATTTGTGGCGTCAATGGTTTTTTCTGTAGGTTCAAATCGACTGGGGTCTTTATAAGTCTTGGTTTTCTCATCAAAACCGGCCACCCCTCTTTCGATTACCACCTTAATATCCTTGGCATTTGGATCAGCGTTCATGACAATATATTTACCCGTTAAATTGACCGTGCTCCCTGGAGTAGCTGTGGGGGGAGAAATGGCTAAATCTTTAATCTCTACTAGGTCTCCTTGTGATGGTTGATAATTCATATCCAGCGCGGTTTGTTTATAATCAGCTACCGGGTAAGTTTCTAAATTTGAGAACAAAGAGATGCAGTGGTTCCAGGATGCTGCAAAACCAATTACTCCCCCTGAAATACCACCGATAATAGCTCCTTTGGCCGCGCCACGACCACCACCAGAAAGGGCGCCGATAGCTGCGCCAACTATCGCCCCGCCAATAGCTGAACTTAAGGTATATTGGGCAATACACTTATTTTTGGCTGTTTGCCTCTCATCATCAGTCATATGAGTGCCTGGAGGAGGTAATGTTGCACAAGAGGAAAGCAACAGCAATACAGATAAAAGAGAGATAAGCTTCTTAAGCGATTGGGATTTCATTACCCCCCCTATTCTTAAGGTCTTAATATGATAAATTGATTGATGACAACCTAAATATAATACTCTTGGGTCTCTTGTGCTGGTATTATAGATTGCGTGCGCAACTGTATTACAACATTAAGCGAACCATAGACCCGAAACACTGCGCTTAATGCCTTTAACGATGGCGAAGAGTTGTTTCAAGTGTGATTATTCCACCACCAGAAACTGCTGCTGCAGGTACCACACCATAATTATAACCAGTGCTCCTATCAGTTTCTAAAACCATATCCTTAGTCCCCATAGCAACCGGACGATAATTGTTCTTTGGAGAAATTACGGCATATTTTGTTTTAAGGTTGTCTTCCAATACTAGGTCCTTTGACCCTTCCAAAGAAGCATAGGTATTCGATCCTCTTTTCGCCTCAATAAGGGCAGGACCTTGATTGGGACCACCTCCTGGGTTCCCCAAAGGATTGGGGCTGGAGGATAGCATCATAATAATTTTTTCTTCACCAGCAGGCCCAACAAACTGGAGATTGCTTCCCTGAGGAACTTCAATAATGCTCATGGGTTGGACATAATTATTATATAAGACATGGGTCATGCCAGAAGTGCCAATATTAAGTACGGTCAGATAGCCGGGCTGATTAGCCCTAACCAAAAATTTTACTCGGTCTCCCGATTGAAAGACATGGGACTTGGGAACCACCTGAAACTTTCCATCTGGAAAGAGTTGAGCTAACTGATAGGCAACCCCGGTAAATTTTTCCCGGGAGGAGGATTTAGCCACAGTTTGCGGTTTTTCTGGAGAAGCTTTCGAGGCGGAGATTGTCGCCCCACTCTCACTGAAAAAGAGAGCCTTGGCCCCGGCTACTTCAGCCGCACTTTCTAAAGAAACTCCAAAGAGAAGTGTGATCCCTAAGAGCATAGCCGTGGGAAATACAATTTTCTTACCCATAAATACCATCTCCTTTATTATTGAGGGTCCGTTACCAATGGCTAATTCTGGGCGGTTTTTGCTGGGGATAGGCGCACGGGTTCACGATACCAAAATCTTTTTTGTGTCAAAACAAATTTACCTCAATTTTTAGTTTGGTAAGTTGTTTATTTTCCATATTTAATCCCAGGTTAGCGATTGGATCATAGGCCTGACTCGCAAGCTTTGTCAAGAGATTTCACATAAAAAAATTAATTTGGCCATCGAAAAATAGGTGAAGACAAAAATTCAATAATTTTTGCAAACTTCTCGGCGATTGCAAAAAATGTCAGCGACTGTATTCGAACCCAAGCGCAGGAATCTACGCTGCTTCTCGATTAATCGTCACAGGCTCTTGACGCCTCCCGCATGGGCACCGGGTTCGCTGGTTTTGTTATCATGTTTGGGATTTCGGTTCCAAGCTAAGCGGCACTAGCTCAAAGAGCATGCTGGATTCTGCAGCTTCCAAGAGTGCGGCCCATGTTTTTTCGAACCTTGGCAGTTTCCCTGTAGCTGTCCTGGGACAGGCCATAAAAATGTTAGTTTCCAGCTTTCTCTCTCTCAAACCGGTGGCTCCCCGGACGACTTCCGATAAAATCCAAGCAAGTCTCCTATTCGTGGTTCTCCGCTCAGGTGTGACCGCTCTATAACTTGCCATAGCCGCAATCTCAGATTGGTTAATGGAGTGAAGATAAATTTCGGTGGTGGTCCGGTTCTCGTGCCCCAATATCCGCTGGATAGATCCAAGCGGGACGTTGCAGTTGTCCATGAGTGATGCGCCAGTATGTCTTAAGGCATGAATCCGAAAGGTCTTACTTCCGCTTTTGCGCAAAGATTTTTTAGGACTTCACGCCTATCTTTGAATGGCCCGACCTTTCTCTCGCCATTGCCCCGGCTCACATAGGAATGCCAGAAAACCCAGGGTCTGGTCTTATCCCTCTCGGAATACCTGCGGGACAAGATATCGAAGACTTTCTGGGCCATCGGCACTTTCCTTGGGGTCAAGTGGCCACCCCTTTTCTTGCGTGTGTAGAGCACCACATATTTCTGCTCGAGGTTCACATCGTCCCAGACAAGGCGGTTAACTTCGCTAACCCGGGCCCATGGTATCCCGTAAGAACAACAGGTAATCCTGAACTTCGGGATTAGCAAGGGCGATCAGCATGTTTATGTCCTCTGGCGCTGGAACATACTTAAGCCTCTTTGCCATGGGCAGGAAACTTAAGCCAACAACCGGGTTTTCGGTGATCCAGCCCTTCTTTTTGCCGAAATTAAACGTGGCCTTGAGGTAGCGAATTTCCTTATTAGCGGTGAAGGCAGACACCTTACTGCCTCCAAAATGAACCGCTTCACCAGATCCCGGGAAATTCCGCTGCATGTGAGCCCTTTCCACTTCCTGACCCATCTCCGGGCCGATACCTGGTAGGTCTGATAGTAGCTCTCGGAATTATAGGCCTTAACGTGGTCCAGCCGCCTATTCACCAGGTCCAAGAAGGCCATGTCGGTCAGGGTCGTCTCTACCGGCTGTGTCTGCGGCGGATTTAGCAAGCTGTTGAAAAACTTTTTATCTTTATGACGCCTAAATA
>Ga0351871_1077_pt2 | contig 33598 bp, 29 predicted proteins | sample TotcelHFGM3001N8_FD_206786 | JGI IMG/M metagenome (GOLD analysis project Ga0351871, IMG submission 206786) | Enriched cells from coal bed in the Powder River Basin, Montana, United States - Total cells FGM rep2 HSBNCT.FGM.300.1.N8 ...
GAATCGTAACTATCCTGACCCTGAGGATGGAACCAACCCTGACGGAAATCAGCATCAGCCCGAAACCATTGCATTTATGAACTTTGCCGAAGACAGGAATTTTGTCATGAGTGCCAATCATCACAGTGGAGCTGAGGTAATTAATTATCCTTGGGATACCTGGCCACGGCTGCATGCAGACGACAACTGGTGGGTATTGGTTTCCAGAGAATATGCTGATACTGCCCAGTATTTCAGTCCCGCCGGCTATCTTACCGACCTGAACAACGGAATAACCAATGGATATGCATGGTACACCATCAGTGGCGGTAGGCAGGATTATATGAATTACTTCCACCAATGCAGGGAGGTTACTACTGAGTTGTCAACGGTCAAAAAACTTCCTGCCAGCCAGCTGCCTGCATATTGGGAGTATAACTACAGGTCGCTGCTAAATTATATGGAGCAGGTTCTGTTTGGAATAAGGGGTATGATAACAGATTCAGTTACAGGCTTGCCTATCCAAGCAAAAGTTAATGTCCTGAACCACGATCTTGATCTTTCGCATACTTATTCCTATCTGCCTGCAGGTAATTATAACCGCCCAATTAAAGCCGGGGTTTATAACCTTTTTGTAACAGCTGAGGGATACAAGCCCAAAACCATACAGGCTGTACAGACATTTGACAGACAAACAGTAGTTGTTGATATACAAATGGTTCCGGCGTCAATTGCTGCCAACTTTACTGTAACTACGACACGGCCTGCCAAAGGACAGAGGATTGATTTTGAAGATTTATCATATGGCAACAATATTGTCCAGTGGGAGTGGTCGTTTGAAGGAGCAGATCCTGCAACGTCCACCGAGCAGAGTCCTGCCGGGATTTTGTATCCTGAAACAGGTTTGTTCGATGTTTCTTTGAAAGTAACCAATCAACAGGGCGAAGAGAGCTTGCTGGTTCGTCAGGATTATATCAGTGTAAATACAGTTTACCTCATGCAAAATGCTGTATTTGAAACATGTGAAGGGCATTTTTTTGATTCGGGGGGTGACCTTGGCTTTTATCAGAATGGCGAGGACTATACAGTGACCTTTTTGCCTGTTGGTTCAGATAAGGTAATCCGGCTGAATTTTCAGGCATTTGGTTTAGAGCCCCATGATGAGTGTCTGTATGATTATATGAGTATTTACGACGGGTTGACAGAAGAAGCGCCTCTTATGGGCACCTGGTGCGGGAATAATTCGCCGGGTCTGGTTGTTGCAACTAATGCAACCGGGGCGCTCACGGTGAAGTTTCATTCGGACGAATCCGATCGGTTTCAGGGATGGTATGCGGCAATTAGCTGTACTACCGCTGTTGGATTAACTGAGCACGAATCCGATGCCGAAATGCTGGTGATTAGTCCGAATCCCACAAAAAACAGCCGTGTGAAGATACATTCGGCCATGCCTGTAAGGGAAGTTCTGCTGATGAATGCCGGCATGAAGGTGATGCAGCAATGGCAAACCAACGGAACCACGGCATTTGAATTTGATATCAGTAAGTTGCCTTCGGGTGTTTATCTGCTTCAGATCAAAACTGATAACAAATATTTTGTCAGGAAACTAATTGTACACTAAACACCATGATGGTGTACTTTGCCAAAAGAGTCTTGAAAATCAATTAATTAGAATAGGTCTGAATAGGACCGCCCGGCTCACTGCAAGGATAATTAATGTTACAACAATAAGTGCTGTCATTGGTCTGATGCTTCGGTTGTCATCTTCTTCAAAAAGTAAATCCTGCTGAAATTGGGTTCTTATAAAAAAGATGACCATCATAACTCCCATGATAATCCATCCATATTTTTCATGGAACATGTTCTTCGGGAAATAATAAAAATAGAGCAACAATGAACCAAAGAAATACGGCAGCAGAACCTGTCCGGTGATATAGAATGGTCCCATCTTTTCAGAATACTTCTCAAAATAACTGTTTGCCATCAAGGATGCCAGCCGTGAGGAAGAAATGGCGGTAAGCAACAATCCGAAAAAGCCGGTCAAAGAAATAATCATTTTGACCGTATCGGTGAGGTACATCCAGTTGAACACATGGCCAATGCCTTCAGTGAGCAGGTTGCCAACCATCAATCCGCCAAAGAAATATATGCTTGCATGCATGAATAACCAAAAGAAAAGCGTTTTAATGGGCATTGCATCAGCAAGCAGGTAAAAAAAAGCGAGCAGGGATAATAATCCGATGAGCAAAGTGATGATATAACCGGCGCTAAAAATCAGAATTACTGAATCATGGGTCCATTCATAAGGTTCGATATGAAAAAAGTAGCTTGCATAATCAATGGAAACCGGGTAATCGTACATTCCGCCTGTCAGCACGAATGATAATTGATTCACATAGAAAATGATTATGTAGGCAAGTACAAATGAGGCAGTTGAATTAAAGGTGATGATCCAGAAGTTCTTTCTGGTGAGCAACTCATTCATTAGCAGGAATATTTCTCAATGGGGAACCTGACATATTGTGGTTAAATAATTTGAGGCGGTTTATTTCTGGTTTATGTCAGCCATTTCAGTGCTGTATTTTCTTTGTTCCAGTTTGGCTTTCACTTCAGCAAAAGCATTAATGGTATATTCAACATCTTCAAGGGTATGCACTGCCGTAGGTATTAGCCTGAGCAGAATAACCCCCTTGGGAACTACAGGGTATGTTACAATTGAACAGAAGATGTTGTAGTTTTCGCGAAGGTCGAATGTGATTTGTGTAGCTTCACCCACACCGCCGTAAAGCATGACAGGAGTAACCGGTGATTCAGTGTGCCCGATATCAAGGCCTTTGGCTTTGAGGCCTTCCTGAAGTGCGTGAACAATGGTCCACAGTTTTTCGCGATGCTGGGGTTCGTTTCTGAGCATTTCAAGACGTTTTAAAGCGCCTACAACCATCGGCATCGGAAGTGATTTGGCAAAAATCTGTGATCGCATATTGTACATCAGGTATTTAATCACCGGTTTGGATCCGGCAATAAAACCACCAATTCCCGCCATAGATTTTGCGAAGGTGCCAAAATACAGATCCACCTTGTCCTGAACCCCAAAGTGCTCGTCGGTTCCTGCACCGCTTGCTCCCATGGTTCCGAATCCGTGTGCGTCATCTACCAGAAGCCTGAAATTGTATTTTTCTTTTAAGTCGGTTATTTCCTTTAGCTTGCCCAGATCGCCTGACATACCGTACACACCTTCGGTAATCACAAGGATACCTCCTCCGGTTTGTTCTGTCATTTTTTTTGCCCTGCGAAGCTGAATTTCAAGATTTTCAATATTGTTATGCGGATAAACAAACCTCTTTCCGAAATGTAGCCTCATACCATCAATGATACAGGCGTGTGCTTCGGAGTCATAAACAATGACATCTTTTCGGTCAACCAGTGAGTTGATCACGCTCACCATGCCCTGATAACCATAATTGAGCAGGTAAGCTGCTTCGCGCCCGACAAATGCAGCCAATTCGTTTTCCAATTGTTCATGGTAAATTGTTTGGCCTGACATCATTCGTGCACCCATCGGGTAAGCCATTCCAAACTGAGCAGCAGCGTCAGCATCAGCTTTTCTGATTTCAGGGTGGTTCGCCAGTCCTAAATAATTATTCAGGCTCCAGATCAGGCGTTCTTTGCCTCTGAACAGCATCCGCGGGCCAATTTCTCCCTCAAGCTTGGGAAACATAAAATAACCTTCTGTTTGGTCGGCATATTGACCAAGCGGCCCCATGTTTACGGTACATTTATCAAAAATATCCACTTTGAGTTATGTTATTAATTGGCGGCAAATTTAGGGATTTGCCTGAAACCATTGTTTTGACGCATGCATTTTTATTGTTAATAGCAAGTATTTGTTTTAATAACCATTTACAAGAGCATTTCATCAGGTATTTATCGTATTGCCGGATTAACTAAATTATTTTTGTTGTTAGTTCTGCTTCAGGTTTGATCATTCATGTTTTTTAGAGGTTTTGATAACTTTCAGGAAAATGAGGCAAAGAGCATTTGGCTCATAATATTTGGTCGCGCATTTCGTTATCTCCCGATTGTTTTTTTTTATATTTTTGCCGAATGTTTCAGAAAATTTCCTTTTTCAGCTTGATTTTACTTGTTTTGGTATTTAGTTCGTGTAAAAGCACTTATCAAAAGTTGCTAAAAAGCACGGATCAGGAAGCCAAGTATGAAGCAGCAATGGATTACTACGACAATAAGAACTACACCAGAGCGCTTGAGTTATTTGACCTGCTGCAGGCTTTTTACCGGGGGACCAGCAAAGGTGAAGAGATTTCATACCGTATGGCCTATTGTTATTACAATCTTGAGGATTATATCGTTGCCGGATATTATTTTAAGCGTCATGCCCAAACATATCCGCTATCTGATAGGGCAGAGGAGTGTTTGTTTATGAATGCTTACTGCTATTATCTTGATTCACCCAGGTATAGCCTTGACCAGACGAATACATACGAAGCTATAAAAGAACTTCAGGTATTTATGGATACATATCCGCGTAGTGAGCGGATTCCTGAAGCCAATAAGCTGATTGATGACCTCAGGGCAAAGCTGGAGTTGAAAGATTACAACCTCGCCATGCTGTTTTATCGCATGCGTGACTATATGGCTGCTATCACTTCGTTTCAAAACCTGATGAAAAGGTTTCCCGATACCGAGCGACGCGAAGAGGTTTATCGGTATATGATTTTGGCGTATTTTGAGTTTGCTGAACGGAGCATACCCGAAAAACGACGTGAACGTTATGAAGCTGCAATTGATACATACAACAATCTGCTCTATCAATATCCTGAAAGTAAGTACTTAAAAAGCCTTGAAGCAGTTCAGGACAGAGCCAGGCAACGCCTTTTAAATTAACATTTGCATTATTAAATATGGATATTAAAAGATCAAAGGTCGAAACAACAGCGGTAACCCGCCAGGTAGATCAATTCTATTCGAACACCGGCAACATCTATGAGTCGGTATCTATACTCTCCAAAAGAGCAAACCAGATTTCTTTAGAGCTCAAAGAAGAACTCAACAAAAAGATTGCTGAGTTTGCATCAGCAAGCGATAATCTTGAGGAGGTTTTTGAAAACCGGGAACAAATTGAGATCGCCAGATACTATGAGCGTTTGCCCAAGCCATCGCTCATGGCGGTTCATGAGTTTTTGCATGACCAGGTTTATTTCCGTAATCCACACAAAGAGCATAGCAACGAGTTTTAGACAAAAATCCCAATGCTGAAGGGAAAAAAGATCCTTATTGGCATCACCGGGAGCATAGCTGCCTACAAGATGCCACTGCTGGTGCGGCTGTTGGTTAAAAACGGCGCCGAGGTCAGGATAGTGATGACACCCTTTGCACGAGAGTTTGTTACTCCTTTAACCCTGTCAACACTCAGTGGGCATGAGGTTTACGGAGATTTCTTCGATAATGAAACAGGGAAATGGCATAGTCATGTTGATCTGGGGCTTTGGGCTGATTTATTTATAATTGCTCCGCTAACTGCCAACAGTTTAGCCAAGATGAGTTCGGGAATTGCCGACAACTATCTACTTACCGTGTATCTTTCTGCCCGTTGCCCTATATTGTTTGCTCCGGCCATGGATCTTGATATGTACAAGCATCCTGCAACTCAGGAAAATATTACTGTTCTGAAACAAAGAGGACATCAGATGATTGCTCCCGGAACGGGTGAATTGGCAAGTGGTCTTTGTGGTGAAGGGCGAATGGAGGAACCGGAAAACATTTTTGATGTAGTGAATGAGTTTTTTAACAGAAAAGCCCGCTTTAAAGATAAAAGAGTTCTTATCACTGCCGGCCCGACACACGAGAGCATTGATCCGGTAAGATACATTGGAAATCATAGCACGGGACTGATGGGTATTGAGTTGTCAAAGGCTTTTTCGAATGAAGGCGCTCAGGTGAGCCTGGTGCTGGGTCCCACCGAGCTCAAGGTTGATGATCCTTCAATAGAGGTTTATCCTGTGGTTTCTGCCAAAGAAATGCATGGACATTGTCAGGCTTTATTTCCATCTTCAGACATTACGGTTATGGCAGCCGCAGTGGCCGATTTCACCCCTTCTGTTGTTTCTGCCGGAAAAATAAAAAAATCTGATGAAGCACATTTGTTAAGGCTTGAGCCTACAACAGATATACTCTATGAAATGGGAAAGAGTAAACGTGCGGACCAGATATTGGCAGGTTTTGCGCTCGAGACCGAAAATGAAGCCGGTAATGCTTTAGGCAAACTTAGACGTAAGAATCTTGACCTAATTGTGATGAACTCATTAAACGATCCTGGTGCAGGGTTCAGACACCAGACAAATAAGGTCAGTATGATCAGTTCAACAGGGGAGACTTTTTCATATGATCTTAAGTCTAAAAAAGAAGTTGCACAAGATATACTTGACTTTATTTATACGAAGCTTCATAAGCCTTACGTTACATAAATCATGAAAAAATTTTCCATAATCCTGATTTTATTAGTTTTTGCCCTGCAGGTCAGGGCGCAAGAGTTTATTTGTAATGTGCAGGTTTCAGCTCCGACCGTTGAAGGTACCGACCGACGGGTTTTTGAAGCCTTACAGGAGGCCATCTTTGACTTCATGAACAACCGAAAATGGTCCAATATCAACATGAAAATGGAGGAACGCATTGAATGCACAATGGTATTGACGGTTAGGGAACGTATATCTTCCGAGGAATATAAAGGAACAATGAATGTTGTATTAAGACGCCCAATTTTTAATTCCTCATATAACAGTGTGCTGATCAATTATATTGATGAGAATATCCAGTTTAGATACATTGAAAATCAGCCTCTTGACTATAGTGACAACACGTTTACGTCCAACCTGACATCGGTACTGGCATACTACGCATATATTTTTCTGGGCCTTGATTTCGACAGTTATTCACCTTTTGGAGGAGAGCCCTTTTACCAGGCTGCAGAAGCCATTGTTAATACGGCTCAGAATGCAAATGAGCGCGGATGGAAGGCTTTTGACGGGACGAAGAACAGATATTGGCTTGTTGAGAACCTCCGCAATACTGCCTATAAACCAATGAGACAGTTCCTTTACGAATACCACCGACTCGGACTCGACGTAATGTCAGAGAAACCTGATGACGGCAGGGCTGTTATCGGCAACAGCCTGACCTATCTCGAACGGATGTATCGTGACAGGCCCGGTATGTTTTTATTGCAACTTATGCTCGAGGCCAAGCGCGATGAAATCATTCAGGTTTACTCACAGGGAAGTCCTCAGGAGAAAACCAAAGCTGCCAACACCATGCGTGAAATTGACCCCGCCAATAGTTCCAGCTACGAAAAAATCATCCGCCGCTGATTGTTGCATGCTGGTGCAATTCACTACTTTTGCCACAAACCGAGTACGTCCATGTTGTCCCGATTGACGGTATCCAATTATGCTCTTATCGAATCGCTCGAGCTTGAGTTTAAGCAGGGCTTTACTGTCATTACAGGTGAAACAGGAGCAGGGAAATCAATCTTACTTGGTGCGCTCGGCCTTGCTGTTGGAAATCGGGCAGAAACTGATGTGCTTCTTGACAAAAACAAAAAATGCTATGTAGAGGCTGTTTTTTTGTTAGGCAAATTGGACATTCACGATTGGTTTTTGAAACATGAACTTGATTTTTCTGAAGAGTGTGTTATGCGGCGGGAAATTGGGACCAACGGAAAATCAAGAGCCTTTATCAATGATACACCGGTTAACCTGTCGGTTTTGAAAGATCTGGGCGAACAATTAATTGATATTCATTCACAACATGAATCTTTGCACTTGACTGAATCAACTTTTCAGCTCAAGATGCTTGATCACCTTGCAGGATTGCAGTCGCGTCTGGCCGATTACAAAAGAATATACAGTGAATTCATAGAAACCCAGCAACAACTCTCCGGGCTGAAGGAGGCGCAGAAAAACCACCAGGCAGAACTTGATTATGTTCAGTTTCAGTTTGATGAATTGAAGCATGCAAAGCTTTCATTCGAAGAATATTCTGGTTTGGAGCTTCAATTGGAAGCGTTGAGTCACTCGGAAGAAATTGCACAGGCCATGTTTGGTTCTGTTGAGACATTGCAGGATAACGAGCAATCTGTACTGTTGAGATTAAATGAGGTAAGGGCTCTCATTCGCAGGGTCGAAGGATACTTTCCTGATCTGGCTGAAATTGGCAGACGAATTGACTCGGTTGTCATAGAATTGAAAGATGTAACCCGCGAACTAAGCCTGATGTCAGATCATTGGTCGCATGATCCGATGGAAACTGAACGCGTCAGCGAAAGACTTGGCCAGATTAACCATCTTATTGTGAAACATCGTGTGAAAGGGATCGTTGAGCTTATCAGTTTGCGGGATCAATTTGAAAGCAGGATGGCACAATCAGACCTGTTGGAAGAACAGATAAGTCGTCTTCAAGAACAATATAAGATACTTATCAATGATATTTTAACTGTTTCTGCAGAGCTTAGACATGCCCGCAATGCAATTACAGCCAGGATTGAAGGCGAAATCACTTTAATCCTCAAGAGTCTGGGGATGCCAAATGCAGTGTTCCGGGTTTTGATTGAGGAACTCGAAAAGCCTGGTCCTGAAGGTTCAGATAGGGTGAGGTTTATGTTTTCTGCTAATCTGGGGAGTGCTGCACAGGAGATTTCAAGGATTGCTTCGGGAGGGGAAATGTCGCGCCTGATGCTTGCTGTTAAAAGTCTGCTCGCGAAACAGAATATGTTGCCTACAATAATTTTTGATGAAATTGATGCTGGTGTATCAGGTGAAGTTGCCGCACGCATGGGGAGGATTATGGCAAATATGTCGGAGCAGAAACAAGTGATCAGCATTACACATCTGCCACAGATAGCAGGTAAAGCGCATCATCATATCCTTGTTTCTAAGGTTGAGCAACAGCAGCAAACCCGCACCTATATTGATGTGCTAAGTCATGAGTTGAGGGTTAAGGAGATAGCCAGGATGCTCAGCGACGACCAGTTAACAGAAGCCTCAATAAAAGCAGCAATTGAATTGATGAGATGAACTAGGGCTTGTGCTCCCTAGATACCAATTTCTTTTCATTCATTCTGCCAATCCATCCTGCTCTTATTTAGAATGATTTTAATGAATGTTGTATATTTGCCGCTCAAATAAGCTGCCAACCTAAACTTGATGTATTATGGCCTATAATTTATTAAAAGGTAAAAAGGGGATTATTTTTGGGGCTCTGGACGAGAAATCAATAGCCTGGAAGGTTGCCGAACTTGCCCACGAAGAGGGTGCAGTATTCACTTTAAGCAATACGCCAACAGCTTTGCGCTTCGGCGAGATCAACGAACTTGCCGCGAAATGTTCTGCTACCATTATACCAGCCGATGCCACTTCAAACGAAGATCTTACCCGGGTTTTCGAAGAAAGCATGCGCATTTTGGGTGGTAAAGTTGATTTTGTGCTTCATTCGATTGGTATGTCGCTTAATGTCAGGAAGAAAAGGGTTTATAATGATTTAAATCATGATTTTTTCATGAAAACCTTAGACATCTCGGCGATCTCTTTTCATAAAATGTTGCAAGTGGCCAATAAACTCGATGCAATTAATGAATGGGGCTCAGTTGTTGCATTATCCTATATTGCTGCCCAGCGTACCTTATACGGGTATAATGACATGGCGGATGCAAAGGCCCTGCTTGAATCTATTGGCCGAAGTTTTGGCTATATATACGGTAGGGAGAAGAAAATCAGGATTAATACCATTTCTCAATCTCCGACAAAGACCACAGCAGGAAGCGGTGTGAAAGGAATTGACGGTCTGATGGATTTCACCGATCGTATGTCACCATTAGGGAATGCCACTGCTGATGAGTGTGCAGGGTATTGCATCACCTTATTTTCTGACCTTACGCGTAAGGTTACCATGCAAAATCTTTTTCATGATGGAGGATTCTCCAGCATGGGAATGAGTTTAAAAGCGATGAGCATGTATAACAAGAGTTTTAATTGTGACTGCGAGGAAACAGTCGTGGATGATATTACTGATTAGGTTTCCTGTATTTTTTTTAATTTAGGGGTCGTCAAACGGCCACATGAAACGCGGAATTCTATTTATTTTCTTCGCATTTAAGGTTATAAGCCTTTATTCTTCAATTTATTATCCTGATTTTACTGTCCGCCCTGATCTGTTTACCAGGTTTGAAGCTTTCCATCCAGGGAAGGTCGCCCGGCTGGGAACTGTGTATCACATACTGCAGGACCGCACAGGTTATATGTGGTTTGGTGGCATCAGGGGTCTTGGCAGATATGATGGATTCAATTTTAAAATCTACCAAAACGATGGTAACATTGGGGCATTGCCTGACCGTGAGATCAACGCGCTTGTCCTGTCGCCGCAGGGAGATTTATTCGTCGGTACCAGGGTCGGTATATGTCGTTATGATCCGCCAACTGATTCGTTTAAAACTATTTATGGAACTTCAGAAAGGATTGACGAACTGAATGTTGTTGACAGTATCTATATCAGGGCGTTGTACTTTAGCAACGACAGTATTTTGCTTTTTGATGCACTTAACGGAACCATGGGGAGCGTCAATGTGCGTACAGGCGAAAGCCGGGTGCTAACAAAGCATACACCCGTGAAGCAGCACTATTATTATTATCATGCCTTGCACCAGATGGCTTCCGGGGATATCTATTTTGGTGGCAGAGGTGTTGGGCCTTATCAATATAGCTTGAAAGATTCCATTTTAAGGCTGTTGCCGGTAGCCCTGCCTGAACGTACTGGTTTTAAGCGTGAAACAGATGTTTCATTGATCATTCCTGATAGTGATTCAGCGATATGGATTGGGGGCCTGGAGGGATTGTATTTGTATGATATAAAGAGTAATATGTTCAGAAAGTTCTGGGAAGGTACGGTTTACAGAATGATAAAGGACAAGAGTAACAAGTTTTGGCTTGGTACAAGTTCAGGTGCATGTCAGATTGATCCGGCTAGTGGGCAGGTACAGCTGTACCGTATGAACAATAATGATTCTAAATCAATAGGAGGAGAAAAAATATACTGTGTGTATCAGGATAACAGTGGTGTTATGTGGTTCTCGCATGAGAACGGGATCTCGATCATGCAACAGGCCACGGAAGGGGTAAGTTATTTTTTTCACATACCTGGAATTGCTCAATCTCCGGCTTCCAGCCGAATCACATCCATTGCATCTGCAGGAGATTCTGCGGTATATTTAGGTACGAGAGATGAAGGGCTTGTGATCTTTGACTATCGTAATCTTAGCTTTCGCAATTTGAATCCCACGACACATGATCAGATGATTTCCCGAAACATCCGTTGTTTGATAGCCCATCCGGAGACAGGTCATCTTTTTCTGGGTTATTGGTCAGGACGAGGCTTCGGCCGCTACAAGCCACAAAGCGATAAGTTTGAAGCATACAGGTATCGTCACCAGGACCTGACGCAGGACTGGTATAACGATTTTGCATTCAGGGACAGCAATACTCTATTGCTTGGTTTTTGGGGTGGGCCGGGCCTCACAGAGTTTAACACAACAAAAAGCAGATTTGGAAAGCATTTGAATCCTTGTTTTGACAGCAATTCAGATGTAAGGCTGATGACAAGGTTATTTGTGGATCACCAGGAGAGACTTTGGATTGGCACGACCAACAGCGGGATTCACAGGATGGATTTGAGAACAGGGGAATGTTTTGCTTATCTTACTGATCATAATGGAAATCGCGCACTCAGAAACCGTCCGGTTTTCGATATTACGGCGGATCAGACAGGAACTATCTGGGCTTCAGGAATAGGTCTGTACCGCTATCAGCCATCGGACGATGTTTTTGCTGCCGTAAAACTTAGGGAGCCTTATGAAGATATTGAGGTGTACCAAATCGCTCCCGGATCTGACAGTACACTTTGGATGCTAACAGAGAATGGTTTATTGAGATACCACATTGATAATAACTGGTTAACAGACTATAGTATCATGGTGAAACTTAAGTTTAAGTCAGATCTCTCGGCCTTTTTTCAGCTTGGAGATGATAACTTTTTGATTGGAGGGGAGAATGGACTTGCACTCATTGATTCACGAAAACTTGGGCTGCGAAAAAGTTTTCCCAGAATTTTCCTTACAGTACTAGAGTCATCCAATGAAACCATCATTCACAATCTTAGTGGATATGAAGAAATACAACTGCCATATTCCCGGAATTTCTTTACTGTAAAGTATGGAATTGATCGCCTTGACTTTCATGGGTCTTACCAGTTTTTTTCCAAACTGGAAGGGTTCGACAATGATTGGAAAAGCATTAGCCGTAACCAGGGATCAGTAAGTTATACTAATGTGCCTTCAGGGACATATCAATTCAAAATAAGGGCAGGAGATATTTATGGTAATTTGGGTGAGATGGAGACGACTTTAATTATCAAAGTCTTAACGCCTTGGTTCAGGCAATGGTGGTTTATTGGTGGTGTCGGATTGGTTTTGTTGGCTGCATTGGTCTATTTGTGGCGCAGAAGGCTTGCCTCACTAAACCTTTCTTACCAAAATATTGAGTTGAATCAGAAACTGTTGCGTTTGCAGATGAACCCTCATTTTATTTTCAATTCACTCACTGCTATCCAAAATTTCATTTATTCGCACAAAAGCCGCGAAGCTGGTGAATTTTTATCAAATTTTGCCAGATTGATCAGGCTGATTCTTGATAACAGCCGACATGAGTTTATCACCCTTGAAAAGGAAATTGAAACCCTGAATTTGTATATGCAACTACAATCACTAAGGTTCAATAATAACTTTGATTTTCATATCGTGGTTGATCCCGAAATAATACCTGAGGTTACACGTGTGCCGCCTATGCTTGCCCAGCCTTTCCTCGAAAATGCGATTGAACATGGAATTTCGAAGGTAGAACGCAGAGGCAAAATCGTTCTGCGTTATAAACAGCTTCCTCAATCAATACGGTTCGAAATCACCGACAATGGCATTGGTCTGACAGGTTCCGTTACTGATTCGAAACAAAATGGGATTCACCACGAATCATTATCTATCAGCATTTGCCGGGAGCGACTTGAGTTGTTGCATAAAAGAAACGGCACACGAATTAACTTTTCGATAAGCGAGTTGTTAAACGGAACAGAGGTTGAGGGAACAAAGGTTGTATTTGATATACCAGTACATCTAAATAACTAATATTTAACTACATGAAATTTAGAGCATTGATTGTTGATGATGAAGTGAATGCACGTCAGGCATTGAATAACTTACTCAAGATGTATTGTCAGGATATCGAGGTTGTGGCTGAGGCTCATGGGGTGAAAGATGGATGTACAAAGTTGATTGAACTGAAACCCGATCTGGTTTTCCTTGATATCAGACTTAGTGATGGCACCGGATTTGACCTGTTGAAGAAAACAACTGGGCAAAATTTTAGGGTGATATTCGTCACTGCCTACGATCAGTATGCTTTAAATGCGATCAGGTTGAGCGCAGTTGATTATCTGCTGAAACCAATTAATCCGACTGAACTTGTGCAAGCAGTTGTAAAAGCAATTAATCTTTTAGAACATGATGATGCTTTTAAGACTAAGATTAAGGTTCTTGAGGATCACATTGCACCTTCGGGCGGTCAGATTAAACGAATTATACTCAACACATCAAACAGTATGCATGTGGTTGATATCAATAATATAATTCGTTGTGAATCAGATGAAAACTATACTTATTTTATCACCAATGATGATCAATCAATTCTCGTGTCGAAGACCCTGAAAGAGTTTGATGAGTTGCTGACTCCTAACGGTTTTTGCAGGGTGCATCAATCACATCTGGTTAATATGTATCAGGTATCTTCTTATGAAAAAGGGCCGGGAGGAATGATCATTATGAAAAACAAGGATAAGGTGCCTGTTTCGGGAAGGCGTAAGGATTACTTCCTTAAATCACTTGAATTACTTACCTGATCTAATGTTGTTTTTTGTCCGGTGATTGAACAAAATTTGTTGGAGAAGAACTGATAGAAAAGTGGTTTCTCGTCCCAATATTCAGAAATCCAGTCTGCCATATTTGTTTTTTTCATGCGAATAATCAAAATAAGGCTACGAATGATAATTAAGTTTGTACATCAACTTGAACAAGTAGCATTAGCATAGTAATTTCACACTGTTATTCACTTAAATTAAAGTTTATGAAAACAAAAAGTGTCCTGCTTTCTTTGAGCGTTTTGCTCATGTTTGCGATGGTGACGGTGTCGGCCTGCAAGAAAAAATCAGATCCTACCCCACCACCCCCGGCCTATGTGCCCCAGTTTTCAGCCACCTCAATCGCAATTGACGCGATGACGATTGACTTTTACATCACCTGCGTTACAGATGATTATGAGTTAATTAAGGTTGAGGTAATCTCTCCCGGAGGCCTTCAGAATTCCACCTATCTTGGTAATGGGATGATTCTGATCAAAGGCGAGCCAATCACCTTCCCGAATTACTTTGTGCGCACCTCAGGCAACTGGATATTCAAGATCACAGGAACCATCAAGAGCGGTGATAACATTGGAAAATCATTTAGTGTTACCGCATCTGTCAGCGTTTCAGGTAAATAGGTCCTTTATTTAATAGCTTTATTGTTGCATGATTTGTTTAAGAAACATAATCATTTTGGTTGTTCTTTTCTTCATGGTATCGTGCAGCAGACAGGAGCGGACATCGAAGAGCAATCCATGTGAAGGGACATTTCAGATGTTGCTCACAGGGTTTGTTACTAAAGATATCTGCTCAGAAGAAGTTCTTCTCTATCAGATGAAAGACAGAAAACTACAGTTTGTCATTGAAAGTATAGAAGTTTCTGGAAAACTAAGGTTCGAGATAACGATTGAAAGTTTCGATGGAACAGGTAGTTATTCGTTTACTGAGGGCAGTTCGTTTTGCCAGTTAACAGTGCACGGCGCATCAGATGAATTCTACAAATGTGTAAAGGGAAATATTGATGTGAGAGAAGCTACGCGTCAAAACCTTCAAGCCGATTTCGATGTTATGATCGAAGGCTTTTACAATAAAAAGACCATCCATGCCCGAGGGGGCATACATTTGTAGTTTCTCTTAATCGATGCGTGAAGCAAATGCCGGAACCCAATCAAAGGGTCCGGCTTTGCTTTTTTTAATTCAATCAGCAGTGTACGACTTATGGACTTCAGATTGGGTCAGTGCTTATAGTAGCAAAGGCAATTGTTTATGAACAACTGTTGTGTTACTTTGATTAATTGCCGACAGTATTTTAGTGATTTCTTTGATCAATTTTGGAGCCACATTTCTTGCAGAACACCGCATCAGGCTCGTTATCCGTATTGTTGCATGTGAGGCATACTTTAGTACCCTGATTCTTGGCTTTTTCACGGCTCATTTCGGCGGTAATGATTCCGGTGGGAACGGCAATGATGGCATAACCCGTAATCATAAGGATCGAGGCAATAAACTGACCGGTAACAGTTGTAGGGGAAATATCGCCATAGCCAACTGTTGTAATGGTTACAATGGCCCAATAAATGCTTCTTGGAATGCTGTCGAAACCTGATTCGGGGCCTTCGACAATATACATCAGCGCTCCCATGATCGTTACGATCAGCAGTACAGTGCCCAGAAAAACGATGATTTTCTCTCGTGCATGTTTCAAAGCATGGATCAGATAAACAGAAGCCATCGTAAACCGTACCAGCTTCAAGATTCTGAACACACGCAAAAGCCTGACCACCCTGATGATGATCAGAAATTGGGTTCCGGCATAAATAAGGCTTAAGTAAGTCGGGATGATGGACAGAAAATCAATTATTCCATAGAAACTGAAAATATACTTTGATTTTTTTTCAACTAATAGAACTCTGATTATATATTCTATGGTGAATAAAACAGTAAATAACCACTCAAAAGCCAGTAAGATGTTCCCGATTTTATCATTGATTGGCTTAATGCTGTCAATCATAACGACCATAACACTTAACACGATGATAATGAGCAGAATTTCGTCAAAAAGACGACCTGCCTTAGTATCGTGCTCAAAGATTATTTTATACCATTTATATTTCAGTGAGTTCCGCTCCATAAGCTAAGATTGGGAGCAAAGGTACTAAAATTTGATGTTTTTAATTTCGTACATACTATACCCAAATAGTGCAAAATCGTATTTGACAGGGTCATCGGGATCAAATAGTTTGAGGTTATCCGTAAGTTCCAGAGCGGCTTTCCAATCGTTTTGTTTTCGTTTGAGGAGCGTCAGTTCACGGGCTGCTTTGACAACATGCAGGTCAAGCGGGCAAATCAGGTCACAGGAATTAATTTTTTTCCACAGTCCAAAATCAACTCCCATGCCATCATTTCTGACCATCCACCTGAGGAACATGTTCATACGTTTGGCGGCTGATCCTTTTTCGGGATCAGGAAAATGTTTGAATGTGCGCGGCATCAGCGGCGCCCCGGCAAAAGCTGATCGGACTGATTGAATGCCTTCGGAAGCACCGCCCTTTGCGAATCCACTGGTGAACACTTCTTCGAGGCCCCCAAGGTGTTTGTAAATGTGGGCCAGTCCAAACAGTAGTCCAAGACAGTCGTCGCTGTTAAAGGTGCGGTGAACAAATGACGTCATCGGTTTATAATCCTTTTCAGTGGCAGAGAGTAAGAAATCCAGCGGCTTATTGTTCATTAGACTGAGTAAATGCGTGGCTTTGCTGATGGCTGTCTTGCGCTGTCCCCATGCAAAAATTGCAGCAATCAGCCCTGCAATTTCCTTGTCTTCCTTTTTCTGGAAGCTGTGAGGCACACAGATTGGATCGTCTATAATAAACGATGGCCTGTTGTACATCAGGAGTCTATCATCGAGAAATTGCTGCAGATGAAGGTTTTGGGTCATGGCAAATAAAAAAAGCCTTTATCTGCGAAGATAAAGGCTTTAGGCTAATTGAATGATGTCAGTTTGATTTTTTAGCTACATTGTTCATGCCGAGCCTGATGGCATCTTCGTTGAGCGGAATGAGTTTGTGGTAGCGTTCGGGCAGGGATTTTTTCAGACCCTTGACTACGTTCTCCAGTTTCACGATTGGCTTTACTTTCATATATGCACCAAGTACGATCATATTGAATATTTTATTGTTGCCCATTTCTGCTGCCAGTTGTGCGCCTTCAATCTGATAGATGTTTATATCTGTTCGTTCCGGGTGATGTGTAATTCCGTTTGGGTCGTATATGAGGATTCCATTTGGTTTCACCGATTTCTCGAACTTATCCATTGATTGCTGGTTAAGGATAATGGCAGTATCGAAGATGTTTAGAATCGGCGAGCTGATGCGTTCATCACTGATGATTACGGTTACATTGGCCGTGCCACCACGCATTTCAGGGCCATAGGAGGGCATCCAGCTGACTTCCTGTTCCTGCATGATTCCGCTGTAGGCAAGGATTTTGCCCATAGACAATACGCCTTGACCGCCAAAGCCTGCTATGATAATTTCTTCAGTCATGTTGTTAATCCTTTCTTGGTTGATTATTTGACAAGTTGGCCATCCACTTTGATGTCGCCCATGGGGTAATAAGGAAACATGTTTTCTTCCATCCATTTGTTGGAATCAACAGGGGTCATTTTCCAGCCAGAATTGCAGTTGGAAACGATTTCGACGAAAGACAGTCCTGGTTTTTTATCTCTTTGATTTTCGAAGGCTTTTTTAATTGCCTTTTTGGCTTTTCTAACCGCAGCAGGTGTGTGAACGGCCTGACGGGTTACAAAATAAGTGCCTGGCAGATGTGCTACAAGTTCGGTTATTTTCAGTGGATTACCCATCGTTTCCACATCGCGTCCATAGGGTGAAGTGGAGGATTTCATACCGGGTAGGGTAGTGGGGGCCATTTGACCTCCGGTCATTCCATAAATACCATTGTTGACGAAAACAATTACAATTTGTTCCCCGCGGTTACACGCATGAATAGTCTCTGCTGTGCCAATAGCAGCCAAGTCGCCATCTCCCTGATAGGTGAACACTATTTTTTCGGGCCAGGTGCGCTTAATTCCTGTTGCAACAGCAGGTGCTCTTCCATGTGCAGCCTGTGTCATGTCAATATTCATAAATTCATATGCCAGAACGGAGCAGCCTACCGGAGCGATACCAATGGTTTCTTCTTCGAGACCCAGTTCTTCGATCACTTCCATGATGACGCGGTGGGCTGTGCCGTGCCCGCATCCGGGGCAGTAACTGAGGGCCTTATCGGTCATCAGTTCTGTTTTTTCATAAACCAGATTTTCGGGTTTTATGATGTCTTCCAGCGATGGGATAGCCATATAATTAACCTCCTATTATTTTTGATTTCAATGCATTGAGTACCTCTTCAGGGGAATGGATGGAGCCGCCAAATCGTCCGAAGTGACTAACTTTTGCACAACCTCTTACGGAAAGCATGACATCTTCCACCATTTGTCCGGCGCTCATTTCAACAGCCAGGAAACCTTTCACGCCTTGTTTGCACAGTTGTTGCAGGGCTATTGAAGGAAACGGATACAGGGTTATAAGCCTGAACAGTCCGGCTTTTATATCATTTTTGCGCGCTATTTCAACGGCTTTTTGGGCGATTCTGGCGCTTGATCCATAAGCAACAAGAATATACTCGGCATCCTCACAATTGATAGCCTCAAAACGAACCTCGTTTTGGGTGACTAAGGCATATTTTTCCTGAAGCTTTTTGTTGTGGGCTTCCATCTCGTGTGCCTGCAATGCAAGGGAAGTTATGATCCTGCGCTGAGTTCCTTTCTTTTTTCCTGTTGTTGCCCAGGGATATTTTTCGATAATTTCAGCATCGGTCAATCTTGGCATCTGATCGAACAGCTCCACTTTTTCCATCATCTGACCGATGACACCATCGGCGAGTATGAGCACAGGAATGCGGTATTGAAATGCCAGTTCGAATCCGAGTTTTACAAAATCAGCCATTTCCTGTACCGATGCGGGAGCAAGCACTATCTGGCGGTAGTCACCATGCCCGCCGCCTTTAACTGATTGGAAGTAATCAGCCTGAGAGGGTTGAATGGTGCCCAGTCCCGGGCCTCCGCGTACCACATTAGCATACACGCAAGGCAATTCGGCTCCGGCAATATAGGAAAGTCCCTCTTGTTTCAGGCTGATGCCCGGGCTGGAGGAAGAAGTCATTACTCTTTTGCCGGCACCGGCTGCACCGTATATCATGTTAATTGCGGCGATTTCACTCTCAGCCTGGAGCACTACCATTCCTGTCCGCTCATGCGGCTTCTCAGCCATCAGGTATTCAATCACCTCCGACTGGGGTGTGATGGGATATCCGAAATAAGCATCTGCTCCAGCCCTTATAGCGGCCTCGGCCAGGGCTTCGTTTCCCTTCATTAATTTGAGTTCACCCATTATTTTTTTTGTTTTAATGTACAATTAGCCATTTAACTTAACCTTGTAAACAGTAATAACCCCATCGGGGCAAACTATGGCACAATTGGCACAACCAATGCACTCATCGGGCTGCTCCATATATGCATAGTGGTATCCTTTTCCGTTCACTTCCTTAGCCAGATCAATCACATTGGTGGGGCAGGCGGGCACACAAACGCCGCAGCCCTTACACTTCTGTATATCAACTACAATGGCTCCTTTTACCTTTGCCATATCATCTTAAATTATTATGGTTATGTATTGATTGCACGAAAGTAAATATTTCTGCCGACCCAATAGGACGGAAGATGCCGGTAATTGGTCTGAACCTGTTAATTTATAAACAATATAAATAATCAGGTATCTGCTCAGTAGGTCGAAAATTATTTTAAAACTCAAAAGGGATGGTCTTTGTGAAATTTTTTCAATCGTTCTTCAAGCAATGGCATCTGGTCACGTCGAATAAGGGAAGTACATGCCCTGATGCCTTCGTGCCTCTCGCTGCCTGTAATGTCGAGCGAAATGGCGCTTATTCCGTAATAAATCATTTTTTCGAGCAGTTCGACACCTGTGAACCCGGGATAAGAATAAGTGAAATAGAAACCATCAGCTATTGGTTTATCTTCATCCATATCGTAAACGATGCTGAAACCATTTTCAACAAACAGTTTTTTCATGATGGCTGCTTTTTGGCCGTATTCTTTAACTTCTTCAACAAAGTCGAATCTACCTTCGTTTGCCGCCTTGAGTATAGCTGTCAGGCCATACTGTGCTGAATGCGAGGTTCCTGAGCTCAGAGGGTAGATTGTGCCAAAAATCATCACGTTGCCAAAATGATCTCCTTGATAATAGCGCTTCAGGTCAGGAAAACGGCTGTTAAACAGCTGATCCGATATCACCATCATTCCGATACGCTCTCCTGCATAGCTGAACGCCTTGGAACTGCTGATGAACAGGATGTAGTTTCCGGTGTAGTTGGCTACGGATGGCTGATAGGGTGGTTGGCCTGGTTTGCTGAAATCCTGTCGGAAGTCCATGCCGAAATAAGCCAGGTCTTCCATAATCACAATGCCGTATTTGTTGGCCAGTTCACCGATTATGGAGAGTTCTTTCTCCGTAAAGCATATCCAGGAGGGATTGTTGGGATTGCTGTAGAGCACTGAATGGATGTGGCCTTTGGCAAAATAGCTTTCCAGCTTGTCGCGTAGCTTGTCGCCGCGATAGTCATACACATCAAAAGTTTCGAACTTAAGGTTTAGAACCTTATGTTGCTGTTTATGGACAGGAAATCCGGGATCAATGAATAAGGTTGTGTCGCGCTCTTTGTGTATACGGCTGAGCATCAGAAATGAGGCGAATCCGCCTTGCATCGAACCAACAGTTGGGATGCACCCATCCGGATTTACTTCAATGTTCATAAAAAGCTTTACAAAACGCGAGATTTCCTGTTTTAGGGGAGCAATCCCGTGGATGTCGGGATAAATTGCCGCAACACCTTTTGTTAGTGCCTCAATTTGACCTTCGACTCCGATTTTTGCCGGGGGAAGACCAGGTATTCCCATTTCCATGCGGATGAATTGCTGTCCGCTTGCTTTTTCGATCAGGTCAACCAGTTTTTTGATTTCACGGATGGAAGCGCGACCCACAGAGGGCAATCCTGCTTCTGCAATTTTTTCCTTTACTATTTGCTCGCTGATGGGGGTGTTCTTTTGGTGCATCGTTATTATAATTCAGTTAATTGGTAAAATTGTCAGCATCTAAGCCTGTTGCCCCAAAATTAGGCAATAAGTTTGAAGTACGGTGCAATCGTTTGCAACCGTAGTCTTATTTATAATGATTTTAGAAAAGGGGGCTGTTTTGGATGTTATGAGCCTTTTACAGCCTAATGCTAAGTGCTCTTGCTTAATTTTTGTATGCGCACCCGCGCATCCACAGCAACAACACCTTTATCGGAACCGAGTAATGGATTGAGGTCCATTTCGGCAATTTCGGGTGCGGCTTCGAGCAGGGCCGACAGACGCCTGATGGTATCTGCAAAAGCAGCTTCGTTGATGGGTTTCTGCCCGCGGACCCCCTTAATAATGCCATAGCTTTTCAGCGACCTGATCATGTTTATGGCTTCGTCAGCGCTCACAGGCGAAAGGGAACTGCTGATGTCGCGCAGCACTTCGATATAGATGCCACCCATGCCGCACATGACGAGGTGACCAAATTCGCCTTCGCGTGTGGCTCCGGCAAAAAACTCCAGCCCTTTGAGCATGGGCTGTAACAGAATTGCTGTTGTTTCCGGTATGGTAATCATGCGTGCGAATTCAGCAGCAACACATGCGGCGTCTGCAACATTCAGAACCACGCCCCCAACATCAGATTTGTGTACCGGCCCTACAACCTTCATAACTACCGGATAGCCAAGCTTGTCTGCTGCTACAACAGCTTCATCAGCCGTTTGAACCACTGCTTCCCCTGCTCTTTGTATTCCTGCAGCATCAAGCAGTGTCTGCACGGAGGCAGGATCAAGATAGCCATCGGTATTTGAATCAATTACATTTCTGATTGTGTTCAGGTCTGTTTGGGGAAGATCAGTTACTTGTCCTGTTGGAGCAGCTGTTTTGAATACCCTGGCAAGTGCTTTTCCAAGGCTGACCTCATCCGGAAAGTTAATCCGTCCTTTCTGCAGAAACGAATTCACTTCCTCAGCTGCAGTGAGCGTAGAGGGCAATACCGGGAACAGTGGTTTGCTGATCTCTTTCATTTTGTTGTCGAGCAAATCATAAACGTCAAAAACAGGACTCAACCCAGGCGTGCCAAAGATGACAACCATGGCGTCAATGTTCCCGAAATTATTGTTCACAGCATCAATAATAAGTCCAAGCTGTTCGGCGGTTCCGGTGGCCAGAAAATCAATCGGGTTTGAGATGGATGAACCAGCAAAGAGTTTGCTTTTCAGTTCTTCGGCTGCTTTTCCGCTGATGGCGGGGACTTCCAATCCGCCTTCCGAGAGGGCATCTGTGAGCATAACGGCCGGTCCGCCGGCATGGGTGATGATGGCGATGCGTTTTCCTTTTAACTCAGGATGCATGAATACTGAAGCAACAGCAATCAGGTCTTCCCTTCCGTAGCACCTTACTATTCCTGCTTTGCGAAACAATGCATCCACAGCGGTATCAGAACTTGCCAAAGCACCTGTATGTGAAGATGCTGCTCTGCTGCCGGCTTCGCTTGAGCCGGCTTTGATGGCGGCAATTCTGCATCCTTTTTTGATCAGGGAGGAGGCATGTTTCAGCAATAGTTTAGGTTTGGATATGTTTTCGATATAAAGCAGTTTCACTTTTGAATCCTTCTGTGGATCAAAGTTCTCATCCATATGCTGCAGGATTTCTTCCACACCCATTTGTGCAGAATTGCCAACGGAAAAAACATTGGAGAATCTTAAACCTTTTGGGATTGCCGCTTCCATGATGAAGCAAGCTGTTGCCCCGGAACCGGAAATGAAATCGCAGCCATTTGGGTCAAGTTGCGGAATGGGATAAGTGAAAATGCTTTGGTGTTGCGGGGTAAGTATGCCCACACAGTTTGGGCCAATTAGTGAGCCGCCGACTTTATTTACAGATTCCACAATCTGTGTCTCGAGGATTTTCCCTTCATGACTTTCTTCACTGAAACCGGCCGACAGAATAATAAACGCGCGTGTTCCCTTTGTGGTAGTCAATAAATCCACCAGGTCGGGGATGAAGCGGGCTGCAATGGCAATTACGGCAAGGTCAACCTGCGGCAGGCCTGACGGATCAGGGTAACTTACAATTCCCTGCACTTCAGTCTCTTTTGGGTTAGAGACATACAGCGCCCCTGTAAACCCACCATCAATAATATTTTTGAGGATTTTTCCGCCTGGTTTTGTGATGTCGTTTGAGCCGCCAACAACAACGATGCTTCTTGGATGGGTTAACTTCCTGTTTATCATTTATCTAAAATTATTGTTACTATATTAACAGAAGTTGCTTCTGCGCAAAATTAGGGATAATGTACGGCTTTTAGCCGATCAGGCTGTTATTTAGAATGAAAAAAAACAGGCCCTGAAACAAGGCCTGTGATCTATATAACCCGGAAATGGTTAGTAGAATTTATTCAAGCATCACGGAAACTGCCACAACCCCCGGACCTGTATTGGTGACAAGAACGGGAGAAGCCTGCTGAACAAATACTGGCTTTTTGCCGGTAATTTGTTCAAGTTGCTGACTGTACCAGTCAGCTGCTTCCTGATTGTCGGCATGTGAGATGGCATAGCCCCACACTTTATTGTTGCCGATGAAGCGGGTCATTTCCTGCATCACGAGTTTCATACTCGATTTTTCGGAAAATGGCTTGCCAAATACTTCGGTTTTGCCATGGCTCTTGACTTCAACAATAGGTTTGATGCCCAGTAATTTACCCAACAGCCCCTTGGAATAGCTGACCCGACCGCTTTTCACCATGTACTTCATGGTGCGGGAGGTAACCAGAATCCTTGTGTTTTGTGACCATTTTTCGATGCCTTCGACAACTTCATTATGGCCTGCGCCTGAGTCAATCATCTCGGCTGCACGAAGAACGATCAGACCCAGTGAGCTGGTGATTCTTTTAGTGTCTATTACAGTGATTTTCTTTCCTGATTCTTCGCTTGCTTTGCGCGCTGCGTTGGCACTGTTTTGCCAGGTGCCACTCATTCCCGAACTAATGTGTGCGCTGATGATTGATTTGTAATGAGTAGCGAGGTAATTATAGCGGTTAATAAATTCGGAGTAGGCAGGTTGGGCGGTTGAGGGATAAACCGGTGATGACTGTAGTTTTCTGAAGAACTGTTCCGGCTGCATGGTAATGCGGTCAAGGAAAAATTCCTCGCCAAAATGCACGGTAAGCGGAACCACCTGAATCTGGTATTTCTGAAGCAGGTCCACCGGAATGTCACAGGTAGAGTCGGTTACAAGTCCTATATCATATTTGCGGTTGGCGGCGAGGTCATTCTGCATGACCATGTCATCTACTTTTTTATAGGTGATGGTGCCTAGTTTAGATACTTCCTCGAACAACCTCCAGGGTTCATCTGTGTGGATGTGAATTCTTAATTTGCTTGGCGAACCTGCAATAACCATCGAATCCCCAAAGTTGGCTAATGCTTTTGAAAATGAATCCTTATTCAGGTTTGTCCCGACAACCATTGCTTCGGTGCAAAACCTGAATGTGATGTCTTCGTGGTTAATGTTATCTTCAGCTTCAGCAATTTCAATTGTTGATGTGTCAAACATCAGCGGTTTCTGACCGTTTTTGAAATACTCAAACATTCCTTCAAGAAACACCACAAATCCTTTGGCGCCAGCATCAACAACATTTGATTTTGCCAGCACAGCAAGGCGGCCGGTGGTAAGTTTTAACGATTCCATGGCTTTCATCAGCCCATCCAGAAGAATTTTGAGGAAATCATCAATTTTGTCTTTTAGCTGATAAATGTATTCAGCCCAATCCTTGATGACCGAAATCATGGTTCCTTCAACGGGGTTGGCAATAGCTTCATAGGCATAGCGAACCGCATTCTTCATGTATTCGGCGAAGGCACTGACCGTTAAGGTTTGTTCGTCCTTGATTTCATTGCTGAATCCATAAAGAAACTGGGCAAAAATGATCCCCGAATTTCCCCTTGCGCCTACAAGAGCTGCGTCGGCCAGAGCAACTGCCGTGAGTTTCAGATTTTCCTGCGGCTGGGCTGTGTTTACAATGCTCCGCATAGTTGATGCCAGATTGGTACCTGTGTCTGCATCTGCGACAGGAAACACATTGATTTTGTTGAGGAGCTTTTGGTTTTCAAAAATACGCTGAGCGCCGGCTACGAAACTGTAATACAGCTGAATGCCGTTAATTTCAGTGATTTTATTCTCTTCCAAGGTACTTCGTGTTAGTGTTTACATCGAACCAAACAAGGCGCAAATATAGTATTAAATTGAAGTGTTTAAACCTTATATGACTTTAAAACTAGAGTTTGACTGAAAATTGGTTTCAAAAGTCAGAAAAACAAACAATTAGGAGTTATGATTTAAGAAATCTTAACATTGATTGAAAATCCTTTGCAGAAGCAATACATATCAAACAAATCGAATCGCTTATAAATACGAAAACACCTCATTATGAACAATAAACTGGGTATTCCTGAACTTGACGATATCTAATATGCCTTAAAAATACTTTAGCGCAGAAACAACGCAGATAAATTGAAGGACCGGTATCCCGGGAATGTTCAAAAATCCATCCTTTAATGACTTTTGGCCGCCATTAATATTTCATTCAAATACACATGGAACCTTGTCGGTATTTCAAAGCCAACACTTCATCATAATTTACTATGAGGTGAGTGAATACAGCTACATGACGTGATCAATTTAACCAGATTGTTAAACGTTCATCGGCAAAGTAGTGAGAAAAATAATGAACAAATGTTTTTTAACAAAGCTTCTTAACCATCAATTTCTAATCAGATTCCCTTTGACGGAGTGCCTCAAACAGCACAATGGCAGTTGATACTGAAATATTCAGGGAGTCGGCAATGCCGCGCATGGGAATGATGATGTTTTGATGGGCAATGGTAGTCCATTGTTTGGATAAACCAGTTGCTTCTGTGCCCATCACTATAGCTGCTGGTCCTTTAAGATTTGACTGTGTATATGGAATTGATGCTTCCAGTGAAGTGGCAATAATGCTGATGTCATTTTTCCGGAGCCAACTGATGGCTTCCTGACTTGAACAACTGACTGTAGCGACAGCAAACACACAGCCCAGACTCGACCTGATGGTATTAGGGTTGTATATATCGGTCTTTGGATCGCAGATGATCACTGCATCAGCGGCTGCAGCGTCGGCTGTCCGGAGTACAGCTCCAAGGTTGCCTGGTTTTTCAACCGATTCAAGAACAATCAGCAATGGGTTTTCTTTTAGGCTAATGTCTGACAGGCTTAACCTTTTCGGTTCGAATAATCCCAGAAGGCCATCGGATTGTTCCCGGTATGCAATTTTGGCAAACACATCTGGGCTAACTTCTTCAATAACAATATTTTCGTTTACTAATTGATGAAGCCAAATATGGTTATGGAACAGTTCGTTGCAAACGAAAAGTTCTGTCAGATGAAACCCTGAGCGTATGGCACGGTCAATTTCCCTGTAACCTTCAACCACAATCAGGTTTTTATGCTGACGTTCGGAGGCTTTTGTGAGTTTCACAATATTTTTAATCCGCGGATTATTTTTGCTGGTAATCAAGTTGTTTGGCATTAATTACTAAAGAATCCGGTGTATATAATTTATGTTCCGTTCCTGCAGTCCGTGAGGGACAACCGGGATTTAAGTGAATGGACTTCACAAACATTCAGGTATAATAGAATTTAAAAGAGTTCCGATCAGAAAAATGCAAATTAATCCAAAGCAGCTTTTTAAAGTTTACAGCCGGCTTTTGCTCATCTTGTCTGGTGGACTAATAGGATGCATTTTCGTTGGATTGCTGTACGGTGAGGATATCACTGCATTCGCTATTTCAACTTCTCTAACTTTTCTGACAGGCGTAATGCTCCAGAAATTTTCCAGAAACCCTTTACCGTATAGAGGCAATGAGATCAGAAGTGCTTATTTCACAGTAACAACAGCTTGGTTCCTGATGAGTCTTGCCGGATCTCTGCCTTACATATTTTCAGGCACTATTCCGGGTTTCGTTGATGCATTCTTCGAATCAGTATCAGGGTTTACAACTACCGGAGCATCCATTCTTACTGATATTGAGGCACTTCCAAAATCAATTTTATTCTGGCGAAGCCTCACCCATTGGATTGGGGGCATTGGTATTATCGTTCTTGTAATCATTATTATGCCTTCATTAAAAACTGGCGGCTATCACCTTTTTACGCTTGAATCATCATTTCAGGAGAAAATAAAGCCGAGAATTAAATCTGTCGCACGTAGGATATTCTATATTTATATTTTGCTTACCATAGCTCAGACTATCTTGCTTATGGCTGGCAATATGAACCTGTTTGAAAGTTTGTGCCACTCGTTCGGAACTGTTGCAACTGGTGGGTTTTCACCAAAAAACGATAGTCTGGCTAGCTATTCCCCTTATATACAATATGTTGTTATGATCTTCATGGTACTTGCTGGCACAAATTTCATTATTCATTATTATATCCTTAAAAGGGAATTTTTAAAAGTTCGCCAGAATGATGAATTCAGATTTTACATGATTGTTACCGGATTAATTGGCCTTATAGTTTCAACTGCTTTATTCTTTTCCATGAACAAGAGTATCGAGCAGTCCTTAAGAGAAGGATATTTTCAGGTGATTTCAATTATTACATGTACAGGCTTTGCTACAACTGATTACCTGCATTGGCCGGTTTATGTTTGGGTAATTATTTTCTTTTCAATGTTTATCGGTGGTAGTACAGGCTCAACCTCGGGCGGCATTAAAATGGTTAGGCACCTTGTTCTGTTGAAAATTGTGAAAAGGATATTTCTACAGAGCACCTCTCTTCATGGTGTATTTACAATAAGAGTTAACAACAAGATATTAAGCGAGGAGTTTAACAACAAAATTCTCGCTTTCATTACCACTTACTTATTAATATTCGCATTTGGAAGCTTTGTATTGATCATTATTGGAATTGGGCCACAAACGGCTGCAAGCGCTGTTGCCACCTGTATGGCAGGCATAGGCCCTGGTATTGGGACGATTGGCCCTGCGAGTAATTTTGCACATCTGCCAGATGTCGCCAAAGCTCTACTATCGCTTCTTATGATCATGGGGCGACTCGAAATTTATACTGTATTACTGCTTTTCTCAGGCAAATTTTGGCACACTTGAAGTGTGATATAAAATTGCCACCTTTGTATTGATCCAAACGTGCGGGAAATTATGGGGCTACATTCTGTCAAAACAAAAATCAGGTCGAGATTACTCCACTACCTATTCTCAATATTTTTCATTGGTGCAACAGCAATCGCATGCATTCCTCTGGCCAAAACACAGGGATATCATGTGGTTTCATTTCTACTCTTGTTTGTAGTTTCACTTTTGTCCCTCTTCCTTTCTGTAGGACCTGTGGTTGTTGCTTCGACAGTGGCTGCAATAATCTGGAATTATTTCTTCATTCCTCCGCATTTAACGTTTCATATTGATAAAACCGAAGACATTTTGATTTTTGGACTTTTCTTCATTATCGCACTGATTAATGGAGTGATGCATACCCGTATCCGGAATCAGGAAAAAATTACCCGCGAAAGAGAGCAACGAACACACGCACTTTTTCAGTTGACAAAAGAATTGTCTGTTGCCAGTGGGATTGATGAGGTAATAAAGGTATCTGAACAACACACCTGTAATTATTTTCGATTCACTCCAATTTTTCTCATTTACGATGATAATCAAAGCCTTGAATTAAAAAGTAAAATAAAAAAGGAAGAAGAATTAACAACTCTGGAAAAAGCGGGAGCACAAAGAGTAACAGCCGAATCGAAACAAACCATTATTGATTCGGGCATCAGTCAGCATCCAAAATTGAGCATTTTGCAGCCAATAAAGGGATCCAAAATGAACTTGGGTGTGATCATTATCCGAACTAATGACCCTGCATTTGATCAAAAGGAAAACCTTTGGGACGCTTTTCTAACCCAGATTATTAATGCTCTCGAACGCGAGTTCCTTGCAGAACTCGCCAGAAAAGTTAGTTTTTTGAACGAGTCGGACAGATTATACAGAACACTTTTCAATTCAATTTCACATGAGTTCCGAATTCCTGTAGCAGCAATTATGGGTGCTGCTGACTCACTACTTAACGAAACTAAATTTCCAACTATTCAAAAAGCACTATCGCAAGAGATTATTACTGCCTCACTTAGGCTAAATCGTTTAATTGAAAACCTACTGAACATGTCGAGACTCGAAAGCGGCCACTTGTCCGTCAGACTTGACTGGCATGACCTAAATGACCTTTTCAATAAGGTAACTGATGACCTGAAAGAGGAGCTAAAACCATATGATCTCGATATCATTATTCCCGAAAACTTTCCCCTTGTAAGAATTGATTTCGGACTAATGGAACAGGTACTTTACAACATATTGCATAATGCAACTCAATACACCAATCCTGAAACTTTGATCAAACTTCTTGCCGATTATACTGATGGCATACTTACAATAACGATTAAGGATCATGGAATTGGGTTTCCAGAAGAACGCCTCCCCTATGTGTTTGAAAAATTTTTCAAAGCCAGCCATAACCAAACAGGTGGATTGGGGTTAGGCCTTTCTATAGCAAAAGGTTTCGTTCAGGCACATGGCGGTCAAATCATGGTGGAAAATAATGAAAATGGTGGCGCCAGTTTCATTATAAAACTACCTACCGAATTACCAGGTTTCATATCAATATAAAAAACTACAGTACTATGTTTGAAGGAATAATCATCCAGATCATAGACGATGAGCACCAGATAAGGAGGCTTCTTGATATTACTCTTACTGCAAATGGCGCAAAAACAATTCAATCGTCAAATGCAAAAGAAGGCATGATTGATGCTGCCACATATAATCCTTCTTTGATCATACTCGATCTTGGATTGCCAGATATGGATGGGCAGCAGGTACTAAAGATGCTAAGAGAATGGTATACAAGACCAATTATCGTTTTGTCGGTTCGTTCTACAGAAGATGAAATAATAGCTGCCCTCGACAATGGAGCCAATGACTTCCTAGCAAAACCATTTAGGGCTGGCGAGATGCAGGCACGTATAAGAGCCGCTCTGAGAGCAAATGAAAGCAGAAAAGACCTAACCGTGTTCGAAATTGAAAACGTTAGTATTGATTTTCCAAACCATATCGTCAAAAAAAACAATGAATTGGTACGGCTAACTGCGACCGAGTTTTCTCTTCTTGCTTTGTTTGCAAAAAATACTGGACGGGTGCTTACGCATCAATACATACTTGAAGAAGTTTGGGGCCATACTTATCTTCAACAATCTCAATATCTTAGAGTTTTTGTGGCGCAACTTAGAAAAAAAATTGAAGAAAATCCTGCAAAACCTAAATTACTAATTACAGAGTCCGGCATCGGGTATCGTTTCGGTGAGTGATCCTGATTATCATTACCGGCTTAATGACTTATGATGAACTAATTAAACTTGAAGCTATTGCTTTCACTGATAGAATTAGAATATTTTGAATCTGTTAAGGAAAGCATGAAAATCGTGAACAAGTAATTAAATGAGCTTTTGAAATATAGGTGCTGCATATATAAAGAATATCTGTATTGATATCGCTCTGCGGATTCAACCCACAATCTTTTAGCTTCAGCAGGCAGATTTTCATGTATTTTTGCAGCAAAATGAATCATTATGACCCTCATCCATTCTTTTGAAAAAAGCGGTAACTGGTTGTTCAGGCATAGGGGCGAATTGCCAATTGTCCTCTTTTTGCTTGCAGTTCCGGTAGTTTATTTCACAGATACATCGTGGCAACCTGCCCACAGCACAACCGTGCTCACATGGGTCTCGATCGCCTTGAGTGTGAAGGGTTTTTTAATCCGTTCCTACAGCATCGGTACAACCCCTAAAGGTACTTCCGGGCGCAATACCAGGGCTGGACAAATTGCTGAAAGTCTTAATATTACAGGAATATATTCAATAGTCAGACACCCGCTTTATCTTGGGAACTATCTGATGTGGACTGGGATAGTATTGTTTACATTCAATTTTAGTTTTGTTGTCATTGTATCACTTGCTTTTTGGCTTTATTATGAACGCATCATGTTTGCTGAAGAACGTTTCCTTGAACGAAAATTTGGACAGACATACCTCGATTGGTCGCTTACAACCCCGGCTTTTATTCCCTGCTACAGGAGTTATGTCCGCTCAGTTGTGCCTTTCAGCTTAAGAAGTGTGTTGCGCAGGGAATATTCGGGCATGATGGCCACTGTTACAGGGTTCGTTTTTATTGATCTGCTGCGGCAATGGTTTGAATCAGGTATGGTTAACTGGTATTCTGTCTCAATATACGTCTTTGCTGTTTCTCTGCTGATTACTGTTATTTTGCGCAGCCTGAAGCATTATACAGGAGTATTGTCTGAAAAAGACCGATCGTAATTGAACCATCAGCAAACAACCAACAGCAATCAATTTGCAATCGCTTTCCACAGTGCTTAACCGGGGAACTTCCATACATTTTTACGCAGTTTTTTCCATGCTTTTATGGGGGTTGTCCTATATTTGGTCAAAAGTAGTTTTTGAATACATCGGCCCAGCCAGCACTATTATGCTGCGGTTGCTCATCTCGGCCATGTTCCTATGGGCAGTTGCATCTTTAATTGGGCAGCGCCCTGCAATACGCCGCATTGACATCAAATTGTTTTTATTGTCATCTTTATTCAATCCCTTCCTCTATTTCATAGGAGAAAGCTATGGTCTGAATCTGGTTTCACCGGTGCTAAGTGCAGTGATCATAGCAACGATACCTGTCTTCATGCCCATCGTCGCCTTTTTTTATCTGCGGGAACGATTAAAACCAATGAATATTACAGGGCTGATTATTTCGTTTGCTGGTGTGATTGTCATGATTTTCAGGCCCGACCTTAGCCTTGCCGCCTCACCTGCGGGAATTGCCCTGCTTTTCGGTGCCGTTGCATCAGCACTCGTTTATGGAATCCTGCTGAGAAAGCTCACTATGCGTTATACTCCACTGGTTATCATAACTATACAAAATTCCATCGGAGCAATATATTTTGTTCCGATTGTACTATTGTTCGAATTTGATTCAATCAGGAGCATTTCACCCGATGGAAGAATGTTGTCAAGCCTTTTTGCCCTGGGCATATTTGCCAGTTCACTGGCATATGTTTTTTATACCAAAACTGTTCAATCACTTGGCATTGCACGGGCAAATCTGTACACAAACCTGATTCCTGTTTTCACAGCACTGTTCAGTTTCTTTGTTTTGGGTGAAAACATGAATACTGCCAAAATCATTGGAATTGTGCTTGTTATGGGTGGGGTGTTTTTGTCTCAGCAAAACAGAAAAGCTAAGTTGGTTGCTTAGTTTTTTCACCTTGCCTGTTTTGTGTCCGGTTTCAGCCCGACTTTTACTAATTTCGTCAGCAAAATATTGCAATCCATATGGAAACAAAACGTGTACTCATACTAGGTGCCGGTCTGGTTGGTCGTCCCATGGCTCTTGATCTTGCAAAGAATAACGAGTTTATTGTTGGCATTGCTGATATCTCGGAGGACCGGCTGAAACCTTTCAACGGATCTCAGATAACCACCCACCAGGCTGACCTGAGCAATGCCGAAATCCTTCGCGGGTTGATGGGTGATTACGATCTGTTTATCAATGCAGTGCCCGGTTCTATGGGTTTTTCAACCTTACGAAACCTGATCACTGCCGGCAAGCCAGTGATTGATATCGCTTTTTATCCCGAAAACCCATTTGAGCTTAGTAACTTAGCCTTGCAGCATGGCAGTTGTGTGATCTGCGATATGGGCGTGGCGCCCGGAATGAGCCACCTGTTAACAGGTTATGCCGCATCCAAAATGGACAGCGTTTCCAAAGTTCTTATTTACGTCGGCGGATTACCCAAGGTCCGCCTACAGCCCTGGGAATATAAGGCTGTTTTCTCCCCTTCTGATGTGATCGAGGAGTATCTGCGGCCGGCACGTTTGGTCGAACACGGGCAAATGGTGGTTAAAGAGGCCCTGTCGGAGTCTGAATTTCTTGATTTTGACCATGTGGGAACCCTGGAAGCCTTCAACAGCGACGGACTCAGAAGCCTCGTTACTACAATCAAAGCTGACTACATGGCTGAGAAAACACTTCGGTATCCAGGACATATTGATAAAATTAAATTGTTAAAGTCTGCTGGCTTTTTTGATGAAAAGCCGCTCCTGATAAACGGAACCAACGTGACTCCCCGCGAATTAACCCAGAAGGTGTTGTTTCCTCAGTGGAACCTGATGCCCGGTGAAGAGGATCTTACGGTGATGAAAATAAAGGTTGAAGGTAAATCTTCAGGAAAATCTATTACACACACCTTCGATCTTTATGATGAGTATGACCCTGACAACGGAGTTCATTCAATGGCCCGGACAACAGG
>Ga0351871_1080_pt1 | contig 33170 bp, 27 predicted proteins | sample TotcelHFGM3001N8_FD_206786 | JGI IMG/M metagenome (GOLD analysis project Ga0351871, IMG submission 206786) | Enriched cells from coal bed in the Powder River Basin, Montana, United States - Total cells FGM rep2 HSBNCT.FGM.300.1.N8 ...
CATCGAAGTGGAAATTTTGTTGGTGGAAGATAACCCCTATGACGCCGAGCTCACCATCAGGGCGTTGAGAAATAAGGGGCTGGCCAACAAGCTCCTCACCTTTGCCGACGGCGTGGAAGCGCTGGACTTCCTCTTCGGCACGGGGGAGTATGCCGGACGGAACCTGGCGGTTCGTCCCAAGGTCATTTTGCTGGATTTGAAGCTGCCCCGGATCAATGGCCTGGAAATATTGGAGAAAATTAGAGCTGATGAGAAGACTAAGATGATTCCGGTAGTAATCCTGACCTCATCTCAGGAGGAGTCGGATATCGTCCGGGGCTATGACTTGGGAGTGAACAGCTACATGGTCAAGCCGGTGGACTTTGACAAGTTTTTCCAGGCGGTGGAAGAATTGGGCCTCTACTGGCTGTTGTTGAACAAGGTGCCGAATTGACCGGCCAGGAATAGGTTCCGCCAGAGATCAGTAGAAATTCTGAGAGGAGTTGGAGAGGTTCATGGAACGGCCCCTGCGTATTTTGATTCTGGAGGATTTGCCCAGCGATGCGGAGCTGATGGTCTATGAGCTGCGGCAAGCCGGGATCGCCCACTCTTCCCGGCGCGTTGCCGACCGGGAACCTTTTGCGGCGGCGTTGAGAGAAGATTGGCCGGATCTTATCCTGTCGGACTTCAATCTGCCGAATTTCGATGGCATGGAGGCCCTGGCTCTGGCCCAGGCCACCTGCCCGGATACCCCCTTCATCTTTGTCTCGGGGGCCATGGGCGAAGAAGTGGCCATCGACGCACTGAAGCGGGGGGCGACGGATTATGTGCTCAAGGATCGCCTATCCCGCCTGGGCCCCGCGGTCCAGCGGTCTCTCCGGGAAGCCGAGGAGCGCCGGGAGCGCCGCCAGGCCGAAGCCGCCCTGAAAGCGAGTGAGGAAAGATACCGCCTTCTGGTCAAGAACCTCCCGGGCGTGGTCTATAAAGGCTATGTGGATTGTGCGGTGGATTTTATCGATGAGAAAGTGGAAGAGCTCACCCGTTACTCCAAGAGCGAATTCGATACCCGTACCATGAAGTGGAATGACATCCTGGTGGAGGAAGACCGTCAACAGTTTAAAGCCGCGTTTATGAGAGGATTGAAAGAATCGGGGTCATACATCCGGGAATACCGGATCAGGAGAAAAGACGGCGAGGTCATCTGGATCCAGGACCGGGGCCAGATCATCTGCGGTCCAGACGACCGGGTAGACTACGTCAGCGGGGTATTTTTCGACATCACCGAGCGCCGCCGCGCCGAAGAGGCCCTGCGGGAGAGTGAGGCGCGGTTCGCCTCTTTCATGCGGCACCTCCCCGGCACCGCAGTCATGCGAGACTTTGAAGGCCGCTATCTCTTTGCCAACGAAACCTGGGAAAGGCTCCGGCGCCGATCGCGCCAGGGCTGGGAGGGCAAGACCCTCGCTGAGGTGTGGCCGTCCGACATGGCGGCCAAATATATCGAAGGCGATCTTCAGGTCATTACTCAGGGGAAACCGGTGCAAACCATCGAAGAGGTTCCCCAGGAGGACGGCATCCACAATTGGCTGGTTAATAAATTTCCCATTCTGGACAGAGACGGCCGCCCGGCTCTCATCGGGGCGGTGGGCATTGACATCACCCTGCGGCGGCGGGCGGAGGAAGCCTTGCGGGAATCGGAGCAGCGGCTGCGCTTTCTCACTTCCCAGCTCCTGTGTGCCCAGGAACGGGAACGGAAACGGATTTCCATGGAACTCCACGACGAACTGGGCCAGAGCCTGGCGGTGCTGAAGCTGCAAATCAGGGCTATTGAACGGGGTCTGGGGGAGGATCAGCAGGACTTAAGAGAGGGTTGTCTGGATTTGCTCCTCTATCTGGACGGAGTGATTGACGATATCCGCCGTCTCTCCCGCGACCTGAGTCCCTCGATCCTGGAAGACCTGGGCCTGCAGTCGGCGTTGAAATACCTGATCAATGAAGTCAGCAAACATTATACGGTCAACCAGGCCTTTGAGGTGGAAGATCTGGATCAACGGTTCCCGGTTGAGGGCCAGATTATTATTTACCGGATTTTTCAGGAATGCCTGACCAACATCGCCAAACATGCCGGCGCCACCGAGGTCTCCGCCGCCGTCACAGAACAGAATGAATTGATCACTCTGATGATAGAGGACAACGGCGCCGGTTTCGATCCGGCCTTGGTCTTGGCCCGCCGGTCCGCGGGCCGGGGGCTGGGCCTGGCCGCCTTGGATGAACGGGCCCGGATGCTGGGGGGGACCTTGGAGATCGGGAGCCGGCCGGGAGCCGGCACCAGGGTGACCTGTATCATCCCCGTTGATCGGGGGAGAAAAGTCGTGGGCGATTAACCCGGGAAACGGCGCCCCGTTTCGCCCCCGGCTGACAGGGAGCTATCCGGCAATAAACCATTCTTGACCCGACCGTTGGGCAGGACCGGCTGTCCCCTGCCGGCCGCAGTTTGATGATGGGAGGAGTGCGATGGCGAGCCCGTTCAAGATTTTGTTGGCTGATGACCATGTAATGTTTCGCCGTGGCGTCAGGAGTCTCATTCAAGGCATGGACAACGTGGAGGTGGTGGGAGAAGCCGGGGATGGCTTCGAACTCCTGCGGCTTATGAAGGATATTCATCCCCACCTGGTGATCATGGATATCTCCATGCCGAATCTCCGGGGTCTTGAAGCTACCCGGGAGATAAAAATCCTTGACCCCGGGGTCAAGGTCTTGATCCTGTCCATGCACAAGGAACGGGAATACCTTTACCACGCCCTGACGGCCGGCGCTGAGGGTTATTTGCTCAAGGAAGATGCGGACGGGGAGCTGATATCGGCCATCGAGACCTTGCGCCGCGGCGGCACCTTCATTTCACCCCTGTTGTCCAACCAGATGGCCGATATTTTCGTGGACAAATTACGGATCGGGGGCGAGCCCCGCACGGCGCCGGAGGAGCCTCTCACGATCCGGGAACGGGAAATCGTCAAGCTCATCGCCGAAGGGAAAACCAGCAAGGAGATCGGCGAAATGCTCTTTATCAGCAACCGGACAGTGCAACATCACCGCGCCAACATTATGAGGAAATTGAACCTCAAGAAAACGGCCGACCTGGTTATGTATGCCATCCAGAAAGGTTACGTCATGGCCTCGGCCTTCTGATCATACTCCCGGTTTCAGGCCCGGCGTTTTGGCCTCAGCCCGGGGCCGTCTTTACCCTCCCAGTTGCGTTCCGCCCCCACAAAAATTTAGGTGCCGAACACTTATTGCCGATGTAGTCAACGTCGCCTCCGCAAAATATTCTGGAAAAAATAGCCATTTCCGATGAGGTCGTCTGCAAACCGCCTCGACAACAGCCTCCGGAATGGGGACGCAATGGGTTAGGTTCTTTGGGGCACGTAATGAGCAGGGCATAGGTATTTTTACCCCCTGGTAAATAGGTATAAGTGCTGATATTTTTCCTGGCCGCGATGCGCTAATCTCCGTGACAGTATTTCATCAGGTCTGAACGCCGGGCTCAAGCACGCCGATGGGAGCAGAAAACTATGGACCGCCCCTTTGACATTTTGTTGGCCGACAACCACGCCGGGTTTCGCCGGGAAGTGAGAAAGATCCTGGAAGAGATCCCCGGTGTCAAAGTCACGGGCGAAGCCGGCAATGGTCGCGAATTGTTTGAACTGTTGCAGGAATTGCCGCCGAAACTGGTGATCCTGGATATATCCCTGCCCGATCTCCGGGCCCGGGAAGGAACTCGGCTTATCAAAATGCACTACCCTGACACCAAGGTCCTGCTTATGGTCTTGGATCAAGAAAGCGAATACCTGGTCCACGGACTGGCGGCCGGTGCAGCCGGGGTCTTGCCGAAACAGTATGTGGGGGGACAAATCGCCTCGGCCATTACCGCCGTGCGCCAGGGTAAAATCTATATGCCGCCCCCGGTTCCGGCAACAAACTCTCCCCGGATTACGGCCCCCAAGGCCACGATGCCGGGCCGGTTTTCCAGTCTGTAAAATATCCTGACAGGAATACAACCATGCCGTTAACCATAATTTTGCTTCAGTCCATATATATCGGTGATGTGTTATCAGATAATCAATGGCCAATCGTAATTCCAGGGCATGGCACTAGTATTGCCCTTATGGTTGGGAAGGGATAGCTCACTAGGTAAATTTACCTAAGGCGAAATAGGCAGTTTCGCGGATTGACTTACCTCAGGCGGATGAGGTTATTATAGCCGAAAATGATCTTCTTAAGTTGGCTCGAACGAGAGGATGCAACACCAACCCGGGGGACGATGAGGAGCATGCGCATGGCTAAGCACGACATTTTGTTGATCGGCGACGGCACCAACCTCCTGAAGACAATCGGCTGGGTTTTGGACTATAAAGGTTTTGCGGTCAAAGTGACGGCCAGCCCGGAGGCCGCTCTGGAAGCCCTGGTGAAAAAGAACTATGACCTGGTCATTGCCAAGCTCACCACCGCTGACCGGGAGAACCTGGATATTTTGCAACGGGCCAAGCGGCTCAATCCCGAAGTCAAGACCATGGTAGTCGGCGACAAGAAGGATGGCATCTTTCCCCTGGAGGCTTATCAGATCGAAGTCGATGATTACCTCATGATGCCGGTGAGCCCCCCGGAATTGTGGCGGCGGGTGAACCGCTGCCTGGAGGACCGGGAGGTGATGGACCTCCAGCCGGTGCAGGGGTCGGCGGCCGGTGCCGGGAAGGATGTTTCGGCTAACCCCGAGCTGATGCTCATATTTCATGATATCAGGGGTTCCATGGTAGCCACTGCGGCATCGTTGAAGCTCATGGCCCGGGGCACGGCTGGGGGGATGAGCCAGACAGTCAAGGCAAAACTCCATGAAGTCACCGGCCGGGTCGAGCACACGATTAAGCTGATGGAGGATTTCATCGGCGAGTCCCTGGCGGACCGTTACCCCGGATCGGGGGCTGAAGCCTGCCTCGATTTGAGCCAAGACATTGTCGAGCCGGTCCTGGCCGAACTGGCCGCGGAAATTAGGGACCATCACATAACCCTGGTGAACCGGTTGCACGATCACGGGGACGGCAAACTCGTGGTCAAGGGCAGTAAAGTGTGGCTGCAATCCGTATTCCGGAATCTCATCAATAACGGGGTGAAATACGGCGGCCCCAACTGTACCATCGTGGTCGATTGCCGGATAGAAGGGTCTGCCTCCCGGCTGACGGTGTATAACACCGGCAAGACCGTCCCTGAAGCCAGCCGCTCCCTGCTTTTTCCTCCTGTCTTGAGCATGCGGCCATCTAAGGATCGCCGTCAGGGTCTGGGCTTCGGGCTCTCCCTGAGCCGCGACATCATGCAAAACTGCGGGGGCGATCTCTGGTATGAGGCCCAAAGACACGGTTCCACGTTCGTGGTGTCATTGCCGCCGTGTTGAGCCTCCTTGAGAGGATGCGGCGGCCGGTGGGCGGCGATTTCGGGCCTCCAGGATAGGCGGCAGCGCTTCATGCCCGGTCGCAACTAAACAATAAAGCATGGTCGAGGGCGCACCCGCGGGTGCGCCCTCGAATTATTCCGGACCTAGGTATCCGGCCCTTCTTAAATAAGAACCTCCAAGGAGTAAGGAATTTATGGCAAAGGCTATAACTGAAAGCTCCTGCCCCCTTTTTTTGGGGGGGTGACGGCGCTGTGCTGGGGGCTGTGGTCAGAAAGATTTTTAAAAATGATGCCTGGGCCGTGATTTTACCTTGACATCGGCAGGCTATATCACTAAAAAGACGATTAGGCATGTCAGAATGAAGCCAGGGCGCGGCCCTGGACCCGAATCGGAACGGGAGGCACGCACCGTTTCTTTTTTCTGACTGCTTATTCACGGCTGTGCCGCCACCGGCAGGGTGGCAATTTTCAGGAGGTTTGATTCAGCATGAAAGTGAAGGGTACGGTAAAGTGGTTTAATGATGCGAAGGGTTATGGCTTCATTTCCCAAGAGGACGGTACCGATGTCTTTGTGCATCATTCCGCCATCCAGGGGGAGGGGTTCAAGTCTCTCCAGGAAAACGAGGCGGTTGAGTTTGAGGTGACCCAGGGCGCTAAAGGACTCCAGGCCCAAAACGTCGTCAAGCTTGGACGTTAGGGGATAACTGGTTGCGGCTCCAGGGGTCCAAGACCCCTGGAGTTTGGTTATTTCACTATCCTGTGGCGGATCGCTTTGCCGCGGTTGCGCCTGGGTGTTGTCTCCCGGCGGCGCCGTTCCTCCGGCGCGGCCTGCTCCCGGCCAGCCGCAAAGGACCGGCGGTTTGCGCCATATCTATACGCCTGAGTTCCTCACATCAATTTTCACCCGTACTCCATGGCCTGAGCCCCATAAAGGGGGTTGACCGGGGCCGCTTTTCTTGTTATTTTGTATCATAATAATGTTCTGCCCCAGGGGGCGTTAGTATGTCCAAACTTGCCAATTACTTCACCAAGAGCGACCGCAAGAAGCTCTTCTTCGACTATCTCAAGCTCGTCGGGATCCTCGAAATCGTTATTTTTATCGTGGTGGTCCTGTGGGCTTCCGACGATAAATACCACCGGGTGCAGTCCGCCTTCCCCTGGCGGGAATATGTCTTTGTGGCCTTTGCCTTCCCCATTGTCTTCACCTTTCTTATGGGGGTGATCATCACCGGATTCAACTATTTCCTGGGAGGCGAAACGGAAGTCGCGGCGGATGGAGGGGAAATCCCCGTCAATCAGATGGACGCGGTCATCGGTCAGATCAAGCGCCTGCCCTACCTGAGCCTGTTGTTCCTGTTGCTGGTGACCATTTTCGCCCTCTATAACATGAACCATATCATGGCCTGGCTGCGCGATCTGGGCTATGACACCTTCCGCTTCCTCAGTTATGTGCTGGCCGGACTGGGCGTCATCGTGGTCATCTACATGGTGTTCTTCCTCTTTTTTAAGTACCGTCTCAATCATAAGCACATGAAATACCAATATTATTCGGATATTTCCGCCAAACACGGCTTGATTATCCTGGATGACCAGACCGTAATCCACAAGAACGGCAATCTCCTGGTCAAGGGGCGGCGTTGGCGGGGTCCCAAGCAGGTGGGGACGGCTCCCGGCCAGAAGGAGTTGTATGCTCCGGAGCCGCCCAACCCGGACCATCTGCCGATGCCAAAACGTTGATGCCCTCTACATCTGCGGGCCGGGGCGCCACAAGCGCCGCCTCCACCGGCCCGATTCTCATCATGGCTGCACTGCCCCTGGAAGTGCGGCCTTTTTTGCGCCGGGTCAAGGCCAAGGCTCGCCGGGATCTGGGGGTGCCGGCCTGGGACTGGGGGGCGGGAGGCGCGGTGGTGGCCCTGTCCGGGATGGGCGCGGCCGCGGCCCGCCGGGCCGGAGAGATTTTGGTGGGCCGCTGCCGCCCCGGGCTTTTGGTCTCCGTCGGGTTCGGGGGCGCCCTGACCCCGGGGTTGGCTGCCGGGGATCTGGTCCTGGGCGAGACCTTCTGGCATTACCGCCCCGGCACCGGGGAACTCCAGCCCGGCCCACAGCCGGCGCCTCCCCGGCCCCTGCCGTTCCTCTGCGGCGCCCTGAAGCAGGCGGGGCTCACCGCGGTCGCCGGCAGCATAGTCACCACCAGCCGCATCATTCACAAGGGACGTCAGGGAGGACCTCTGGCCGGGTTGCCGCGGCCGGTTTTGGACCTGGAAACCGGCGTCCTGGCGGAGTTGGCCGCGGCTCAGGACCTGGCCTTCTTGAGCCTCAGGGCCATTACCGACGGCCCCGGAGAAGAGATTCCGGAGTTCCTCCATACTGCCGGGGACCCCGGGGCGAGCCCCGGGGTTGGAGCCGCCCTCAGGTGGGTGGCGGCCGACTTCAGGCGGATTTGGGACCTCCTTTTCCTCTGGCGCCGGAGCCGCGCCGCCGCCCGCCAACTGGCCGGGGCCTTGACGGTCCTCTGTCCTTTATTGCTGGCTGCCAGGCGCCAGCCGGAGTGCCAGCCAGGTCAGGAAGGGTAGATAGATGAATATCCCCACCCAGCCCAGGCAGGTCTCCCCGATGAGGAAGGTCATGGTCAGGTTGAAGCCCAGGATGCCCAGGTAAAGGCCGGGGCCCAGGAGGGCCTGGGAGGGAAAGCGCCGCCGGCCCCAATCCCACCCGGGAGACGCGGGCGTCCGGGTAATAATAAGCTGCAAGACTCCGATGAGTCCTAAGGACACCAGAAACCAGCCGCCGAAATTGCTCAGGGGAATCCCGAAGTAGACCCCGGACTCGGGATAGCCATAGATTTGCCCCAAAAACCAGCGGTACCCCCGGAGAGCCAGGGGGTCGATGACGATGTCCAGGGTCACCATCAAGACCGCCCCCAGGATGACCGGGCGCCACGACCTTTTGAGCCCGGCCTCCCCTTCCAGAAAAAAACCTCTCCCCTCCCAGCGCCCCGGGGTCAGCGCCAGCAGCGCCATAGAGTAGCTGGCGTAGGCCAGGAAGACATAGGACAGGGAATCCATGAAGGGCACCCCGGCCACCCAGAGTTCCTGGTCCACCGTGGCGGGGATATAGACGTACTCACCGAAGGGAAAGCCCCAGTGAATGGAGGCGAACTCCGCCGCCCAGGAGATGAGATAGCCCAGAACCAGGAAGGCCAGGGCCCGGCCGGCCCCCAGGTGCCGGACGGCGATGAGCAGGTAGGCCCCCAAAAAGATGAACACATACGGCCGCAACCAAATGGTGCCAGCCAGGAGCCCCAAAAAGTGGACCATACCGCTGCTCCTGAATAGTTCAAAGTTCAAGGTTCAAAGTTCAAGGTTAATGTAGGGTGCGTTCTACGCACCAACGACCTGCTATCCCCGAATGCGAGGGGGTTTGTCTGGGAACCATACCACAAAGCCGGTTTTACGGTCAATCGGCGGGGATTGGCAGCCGGAAGGGCCTCAAGAGACAGCGCCTGCCCTTCTCCGGCCACGGGGCCGGCTGCAGGAGGCCGACCTGCGGCGGCTGATTTCTCCCCCACTCTATGATACAATCAGATCAAAATATCCGGTGGGGATCTTGTACTAGTCTGGGCTCAAAAAGGTGATTTCACTTCGTAGGGTGCGTCTTACGCACCAAGAATGGCGCGTGAGACGCGCCCTACGGATTTCAGTGCCTGGGGAAACCATTCTCCGGACCTGGAAATTCTTTTCTGAGAGCAAACTGGTTTTGAGTGAGCACGGTGCGCACCCCGCCGCCTGGGGAGGAAGTCTCCGGTGAAGGTTGTTTTGGCCGAAACCGCCGGGTTTTGCATCGGCGTCAAGCGGGCCTTGGAAATGGTCTTAAAGGCCATCAATGAAAACCAGCCCCAGATTTACACCTATGGACCGCTGATCCATAACCCCCAGGTCCTGGAATTGTTGCGGGAACGGGGGATCAGGATTCTGAAGCCCGGGGAAGAGATCCCGGCGGGACTGGTAGTGATCCGGGCCCACGGCATCCCGCTCCAGGAACGGCGCCGTCTGGAGGAGGCCGGCGGGCGCATCATCGACGCCACCTGTCCCCGGGTGGCCAAGGTCCAGGCCATCATCCGGCGCTGGGCCGCCAAAGGGTATGCCACCCTGATCGTGGGGGACGCCGACCATCCGGAGGTCCGGGGCCTGATGGGTTACACCGAGGACCGGGGCTATGTGGTGTCAACCTCCCAGGATGTGGCGGACTTGCCTGACCTGAGCGAGTTGATTGTGGTGGCCCAAACCACCCAGAGCGAGTGCCAGTTCGAGGCCCGGGTCCAGGAAATTACCGCCCGGTTTCCCCAGGCGCAGATTTTCAATACCATCTGCGATGCCACCGCCTCCCGCCAGGCCGAGGTCCAGGAACTGTCCCGGCAGGCGGAAGCCCTGATAGTGGTGGGGGGGCGCAACAGCGGCAATACCCAGAGGCTGGTGGAGATCTCCCAGGGGACCGGCATCCCCACCTACCATGTGGAGACCGAGCAGGAGTTGGATCTGGTGGAAATCAGCCGGTACCAGAGCGTGGCGGTGACCGCCGGCGCCTCTACTCCCAACTGGCTCATCGGCAACGTGGTGAACACCCTGAAGCATGCCTGGGCCTTCCGCCCCGGGTCCTGGACCAACTACCTGTACCGCGTCTGGCGCTTCTTCCTCAAATCCAACATCTATGTGGCCATCGGGGCCGGGTGCCTGAGCTACACCTCATCCTTGCTGCAGCAGGTGGAGCCCCAGTTCACCTATTTTTTCGTGGCGTTTTTCTACGTCTACGCCATGCATCTGCTCAACCATTTTACCGACAAGGCCTCCAAACTCAACGATCCGGTGCAGACCATGTTTTACGGGCGCCACCGGCGTTTTCTTTTGGTCACAGGGTTCCTCTCCGCCCTGATCGCCCTGGGTCTGGGAGCCTACCTGGGGCTGTTGCCCTTCATCTTTGTCCTGGTTATGAGCGGCATCGGTCTGATGTACAGCTTTAAGATCATCCCGGAGCGCCTGGCCCGGTCCACCGGCATTTACCGTCTTAATGAGATCCCCGGGTCTAAAACCATGTTTACCGCGGTGGCCTGGGGCGTGCTGGCCGCCCTCATCCCGGTGGTATGCTCCGTCCAGGAAATCTCCGGCGCCACGGCCATCGCCTTTTTCTTCGTAGCAGGCATGATCTTCATCCGTTCCGGCCTCTTTGAGATCATGGCCATCGAAGGAGACCGGGTGGTGGGCAAGGAAACCCTGGCCATCGCCCTGGGCAAAGAACGCACCTTTACCCTGCTGGTTATCGGTTCCCTGGCCTTTGTGGCCATGTTGCTGGGATCGGCCTGGGCGGGCGTCATTCCTTCCCTGGGATACGCCTTGAGCCTGTCCGGTTTTTATATGCTGGGTTATCTTATCCTCTACCACCGGGGCCTGATGGAGTCGAGCCTCATGCTGGAGTCCCTGGTGGAAGGCAACATGATCCTGGCCGGGGTCCTGGCCTTTATCTGGGATCCCTATAATTTCATCCTGTGAAAGTGGCACAGGCGTCTCGCCCATAAGCGCTAACTTAAGGTTGGTTTTCATTATTAACCCTTTTGTTGTCATTCTGAGTGAAGCGAAGAATCTCCATAATTATCGGCATGTTAGAGAGATTCTTCACTGCGCTGCGCTCCGTTCAGAATGACAAGAAACTATTTTTCTTTACAAAATGTTAGCTTAATCTTATTAAGTTAGCGCTTATGGGCGTCTCGCCTGTGCGGCCCGCTATTTGGGTGGCCGCGGACTTTAGCGTCAACCTCCAAATCCCCCTAAATATCCCCTTTGTTAAACTAACCTTTACCCACAAGTCAGGGGGTGAAGGCAGGGGATGGAGTTAATCCTCGTTCCCAAGCTCCCGCTTGGGAACGCACTTGTAATCAAAGCTCTGCTTTGTGTTCTCGTTACCAGTTGACCGCGGTGGATTGACAAGAGCAGGGGGAAGAGGGGAAATGTAGGGTGCGCCCTGCGCACCATGACACTGGGGCTACTGTCCGCCATAAAGGCGGCCAGCCCGCTGGCCCGTCCCTACACTGGCCAAGCAGAGCTTGGCGGGCAAGTGCGTTCCCAAGCGGGAGCTTGGGAACGAGGGCAAGGCTGTGCCACCGGGTTGATGGTTACTGGGGAAATAACGGCCCGAAATCGCCGGGGCAGTAAGTTCTGTCGGCCATGCATTTTTTTGCAATTTTTTATTGACAAAAGGGTTGACCCAATTTAATATGGCCGTGGATAAAACCCGTAACGGAAAGGAGGTGGGAGAGAAGCCAAGGATAATCCGCAGTTAGGTGAAAATGGAAAGGAGAAACTGGTAACCACTTTCCTAAATTAAAGGGGGGAACAATGAAAAAGTTTATAATTTTTGGGGTAGTACTGGCCTTGCTGGTGCCTTCGCTGGCCATGGCCGCCACGGAATTTTCCCTGGGCGGCTTCATTAAGATGGACATGATGTGGGATTCCGACGGCGGGGTCGGCAAAAACATGAATGCCTTGCCGTCACGCAACAATGATGCTAACAACAAGCATGGGCGGCTGAAGTTTACGGCCCAGGGCTCCCGGTTCAACTTCACCATCAAGGGCCCGGACCTCTGGGGCGCCAAGACCAGCGGCTTCATCGAAATGGACTTTGACGCGGCGGAAAACGGTGCAGCTACTCAAACTCAAGTAAATGCTTTGGGTACTGTCGTACCTGGGATTGCCCTGAACGGCGCTTCCAAAAGCTATACGCCTCGCCTGCGCCACGCCATGTTCCGGTTCAACTGGCCCACCTCCGAGTTGCTGTTCGGCCAGTACTTCTCTATGTTCTGCGAATGGTATGCTGAGTCGGCGGAAGACGGCCCGTTGCAGATGACCGGCACGCCCACCCACCGCATGGCCCAGGTCCGGTTCACCCAGACCTTCCTGACCGACTGGACCGTGGCCGCCCTGATCGGCGACCCGAGCAGTGCTGGTTTAAATGGTTCTGTCTATAACCTCAATATCAACAACGGCCAGTCAGCGGAAGTCCCGCAGATTCAGGGGAAAATCAAGTACGCTCACGACTTCTGGGGCAAGGCGGCCTACTACGGCAAGCCCATTCCCTTCACCGTGCAGTTAGTCGGCGGCTGGCAGCGTAACGTCATGCGGAATAACTTGAATGGCGTCGCCACCACTGTCGTCCCTGCCTTGAATGCCTCGGGCTTTGGGGAACAAGCGGCGGTTACCGGTATTATCGTCAACAGAAACCAGTATGTCCACCCCTGGTTGGCCATGGGGTCCTTGTTCATTCCGGTCATCCCGACCAGTTCCGCCAATCTGGCTGGCACCGCCTCCATCCTCACCCAGTGGTGGGTCGGCCAGGGCGTCGAGGCCTTCGGGTTTACCGGCACCTCTGGCGCCAAATACCGGTTTGACGGGTTCTTCCCCAACACCTTCCTTTACGATGCCGAGTTGTTGAACAAATTCGGCGGTTTCGTTGAGGCCCAGTACTACTTCAACAACCAGTGGTTCGTCAACGCCCTTTACGGCGTCAGCAAGGCTTTCAACGTGTCCCGCGCTCAGTGGCTTAACGTAGCTAATATCGCTGGCAGGGAGATGGGTTTCAACAACGCGAATGAGCCTCAGACGATCCAGCAGATGAGCGCGACTCTGTGGTACCGTCCCATCCAGGCCATCAAGTTTGGCTTGCAGTATTCGTATCTCGCGGCCAACTACTTCCAGATGAACACCACTCCTCTTAACAGCGCTAATTCCAGCAGGTTTGGTGACAATCATCGGGTGGAGTTCGTCGGGTTCTTCTACTTCTAACCTCAAAATCGGTTGACTTCAAACAGCCCACAGGGTAGTATTCCTGTGGGCTTTTTTTTCTTGATGGTTTTCGGTTTTCAGTTTCCGGTTTTCGGTGAAAAGCATGGAGCAAAAAGGGTTATAAGTCCAGATCTTACCGAGACTTAGAGGTCTGGAAGCTGTCAATTGATTTTGTTAAGAAGGTTTATCAGGTAACGCATAATTTTCCCGATTCTGAGAAATTTGGGCTAATAAACCAGATCAGGAGAGCGGCGGTATCCATCCCTTCCAATATCGCCGAAGGCCAGGGGAGAAATTCCACCAAAGAATTTAAACAATTTCTGGCAATAGGTTTGGGTTCGTTGGCGGAGCTGGAAACTCAATTGATCATTGCCAAAGAGATAGAATACTTAACCCAGAATGGACTTGATGCTCTGCTGAGCCCCCTCGATAGAATAAGAAAAATGATCAAGGGCCTATCAAAAGGAATAGCATAATGCTAATTTTGAAAAAGACTGAATCCTGGTGGTCGTTTTCCGAAAACCGAAAACCGAAAACCGAAAACCAGAAATGGAGTGCGGAATGCTAAAGAAATTATCGTTGGTGCTGCGACTGGGGCTTCTGCTGCTGGTGTCCGCCGCCCTGCTATCGGGAGGCTGTTCCACGGTGAAGAAGTGGGCGGGTATGGGGTCCGATGACGAAGATGAGGAAACAGTCCCCCCCGAGGCCCAGCAGGAAACGGTCATGATTGACGGCAAGCCCTACGTCCGCAGCAAAAACCCCTACTATCTCACCGAACCCCAGGCCCCCGAGTATCTTTACGTGGAAAAGGGCAAGGAGTTCGTGGGCGCCCAGCAGTTCCTGATAAATTCCCTGGCCAAGGCCGTTGGGGCGCAACAGGCCAAGGCTGCGGGCAAGACGATCCCGCCGGATAAGCTTCAGGAAATGGTGCGGGCCGAGGTGGATCGCATCCTCAGGGAACAGGGGCTGGGCGGTTTTGTCTCCCAGGGCAAGGAGGGCGCCTCGGGCGTTGTCGGCCGGGCCGTGGCGGTCATCCCCGACCTGGATACGCCCAGGAGCGCTGACGGATTGAACCGCACCCTGGCCATGGCCCTGGGCAGCGCCTTAGGGAAGACCAAAGACCTTAAGGTGAGCACCCCGGAATCGGTGCAGGAGGGCCTGCGCAAGACCCAAGTGGCGGGCAAGCTGACGCTCGCCCCCAATATCAAGGCTTTAGGGGATGCCCTGGGGGTCCAGGGGATCGTCCTCACCGGGATCATGCCGCCGGAGGGCGGCGTTCAGGGTGCCATGATCCTTCAAGTCTATAACACCTTCACCGGACTCCAGGAAGACGCCATTGTGGCGCCCGGGGACGCGGGGGGAGTGAAGGCCGATACCGTCACTAAGTTCGCCCAGGACAATTACCTGCGGGTGGCCGGCAACCTCACCAGAATTGCGTGGTTCGGAAGGGTGGAGTTTGTCAAGGAAGGCAAAGTCTACCTGAGCCTGGGGCAAACCTCGGGCCTGAAGGTGGGCGACCGCCTCAAGGTAGTGGAACCGGGCAAAGAGGTGGTCAACCCCAAGACCCACTCGGTCCTGGGTTACACCTCGGATATCCCCCAGGGCGAGATTAAGGTGACGGAACTCCTGGGAAATAGCGGCGCCGTGGGACTGACGTTGAACGGCGGCCCCTTCAAGGCCAACGATAAGGTGAAAGCGGTTAAATAAAGGTTTTCGGTTTCCGGTTTTCAGTTTTCGGCAAAAAAACCGAGAAACATATTCAAAAAGCGCCGCAGCAGGCCGACTGCCCCGGCGCTTTTTTGCCACCAAGCCCAAGTGGGGCGTGCCATCAACCCCTACCCGCCGTTCCGAGCTTCTCACCGAAAACTGAAAACTGAAAACCGAAAACCGGCAACTAACCGATTCTCTCCATCCCCCCCATATACGGGCGCAATTTCTCGGGTATGACCACGCTGCCGTCGGCCTGCTGATAGTTCTCCAGGATGGCTACCATGGTGCGGCCTACCGCCAGGCCGGAGCCGTTCAGGGTGTGGACCAGTTCAGCGCCCTTGGCCCCGGGGCGGCGGCAGCGGATAGCGGCCCGCCGGGCCTGGTAGCTTTCAAAGTTGCTGCACGACGAAATTTCCCGGTAGAGCTCCTGCCCGGGCAGCCAGACCTCGATGTCATAGGTTTTGGCCGCGGCAAAGCCCATATCTCCGGTGCACAGGACCACCACCCGGTAGTGCAGGCCCAATTCCTGCAACACTTCTTCCGCGTCGGCCAGCAGGCGCTCCAACTCGTCATAAGAATTTTCCGGCAGGGTGAACTTCACCAACTCTACCTTGTTGAACTGGTGCTGACGAATCAGGCCCCGGACATCCTTGCCGTAGGAGCCTGCCTCGGACCGGAAACAGGGGGTGTAGGCAGTGTAAGACAGGGGCAGGTCTTCGGCCGGGAGGATTTCGTCCCGGTGAATGTTGGTGACCGGCACCTCCGCGGTAGGGATCAGGTAATAGTTCAAGCCTTCCAGCTTAAATAAATCCTCCTGAAACTTGGGGAGCTGGCCGGTGGCCCGCAGGGAAGCCTCATTGGCAATAAACGGCGGCAGCACCTCCGTATAGCCGTGCTTGCCGGTGTGCAGGTCCAGCATAAAGTTGATGAGGGCGCGCTCAAGCCGGGCCCCGGCCCCCTTCAGGAGGGCAAAGCGGGCCCCGGTGATCTTGGCGGCCCGCTCAAAATCCAGGATGCCCAGCTTCTCCCCGATATCCCAGTGCGCCTTAGGGGCAAAGTCGAACCGGGGGGCCTCCCCCCAGGTGTGCACCACCGGGTTGTCGTCGCTGGATGCGCCCACTGGCACTGATTCGTGGGGCAGGTTGGGCAGGTTCAGGAGGAACTCCCGGACCCAGGCGTCCTGGGCCTCGGTCCGGGCCTCCAAATTTTTGCTCTCTTCATTGATGGCGGTGCTCCGGTCTCGCAACGGCTTGGCCTCATCCCGCTTGCCGGCCTGCATCAAGGCCCCCACCTCTTTGGACAGGGTATTGCGCTCGTGGCGCAACTCTTCCAGGCGGGTCAGGAACTGGCGGCGCTCGGCCTCCCGCAGCCGAAACTCTTTCAGAGTGATCTCCTGGCCCCGGTTTTTCAAGGCCTGTTCCACTTCCTCCTGGTGTTCGCGCACAAACTTCACATCCAGCATAGATAGCTCCTGGGGTAGCCCAACCTGAATAGAGGCGTTTTAAGTCCCCCTTTTATTAAAGTGGGATTGATGCCAGGCTGCGTTCATAAAGGAACGAAGTAACTGTAGGGGCGCACCTGTGTGTGCGCCCTCTTGGGGGACACGCAGGTCCCCCCCTACGAAAAATGTGCCTGGACCGCTAAATGGTAATAATCCCCAATCCGCCCCGCCTATTTAAGCTCCTCGATCAGGCGCACCAAGCCGTCGGCGTCCTGGCGTTGAATGAAGTAGAGAATATCGGCCACCGCGCCTTCCAGGGCCCGCAGCGCTATGCGGTTGGCCGGATTCTGCAACTGAATACAGGCGTAGAGTTTGGCATCCTGGCTCAGCAGGTGGCGGGTCAATTTATGCAGGGTGGCAAAGGTGGGGGTGGAGAATTCCTCCAGGTCTTCCAGAGAGACCCCCAGGTCGCGGATGACCGTCCCGAAGGCGATGAGGATGAAGTGCGCCAACCCCTGGACCACAGCCATGAGCCGGTCATGTTCCGCCGCGGTGGTGATCTTTACCCGGGCGCCGGCCTGGGTCAGGAGGTCCCGGAGCCACTGAAACCAGCGCTCCCCCCGCCCCTGGCAGAGTACCATGGTCTGACCCTCGATGGTGGATTCACCCGGACCGAAGAGGGGATGGGTGCCCACCACTTCACCGGGGAAAGCCGACATCATGACCGCCATGGGCCGCTGCTTTACCGAGGTGAGGTCCACCAGGGCGGCGGCAGGCTTAAGGAACGGGGCCACTTCCCGGGCCACCTCAGTCACCTTGGGGATGGGCACCGAGAGGATCACCACATCGGCTTCGGCGGCCACCTCCTGGGACGTCCGGGGGCTGCCGACATCCGCCACCAAAACCTCCAGGCCCTGGTCTTCAAAGAAGCGTGTGAACCATCGGCCCATCTGGCCCTGGCCGCCGATAATGGCGATGGTGGGTTTCATTGAATCGCCCTCTGGCGCAGGAGAAAATCCGCCAGGGTGAGGCGCACCATGGCCATGATGACGGGGACGATGCGGGGAATGGCGCTGATGTCGTGTCTCCCCTTGACCGTCAGGGTGCGAGGCTGACCCTCCACATCAATGGTTTGTTGCTCCCGAGCGATCGAGGGAATGGGTTTGACCGCGGCGTTGAGCACGATATCATCGCCGTTGGAGATGCCCGCCAGGATGCCGCCGGCGTGGTTAGAGGCGAAACCGCCGGGAATCAGGGGGTCGTTGTTCTCGGAGCCCAGCCGGCGGGCGGCCTCGAAGCCGGCGCCGATCTCCACCCCTTTGACCGCGCCCACGGACATCACCGCCCCGGCCAAAGCCGCATCCAGCTTGTCGAAGACCGGCTCCCCCAATCCCGGGGGGCAACCCCGGACCCGCACCTGGACCACCCCGCCCAGGGAGTCGTGAAGCGCCCGGACTTCCTGGACCCGGGCCTCCATGGCGGCTACCGCCTCCGGGTCGGGGCAGGCGAAAGGGTTATTCCAGATGGAGCTCTCATCTATGGTCCGGGCCTGTACCCCGCCCAACTCCAGGGTGTAGGCCAGGACCTGAACGCCCTCCTGGTCCAATATCTTCTGGGCCACGGCGCCGGCGGCCACCCGGGCTGCGGTTTCCCTCGCCGAGGCCCGCCCGCCGCCCCGATGGTCCCTGATGCCGTACTTGGCCTGATAAGTGAAATCGCCGTGGCCGGGGCGAAAAAGGAGCCGGAGTTCATCGTAATCCTGGCTTTTCACGTCCCGGTTATAGATGATCAGGCAGATGGGGGTGCCGGTGGTCTGCCCCTCGAATACCCCGGACAGGATTTCCACCTTGTCGGGCTCCCGGCGGCTGGTGGCGTGGGCCTGCACTCCGGGGCGGCGGCGGGCCAGTTCCGCCTCGATGTCGGCGGGGGTCAGCGACAGCCGGGGCGGGCAGCCGTCGATGACGGCCCCCAAGGCCGGGCCGTGAGACTCACCCCAGGTAGTGACGCAGAATAGGCGTCCGAAGGTATTACCCGCCAAGGTTTTTGGCCTCCTCTGACATTATGGCCTCCAGCACCAGTTCCACCACTTGGGCTACGGACCGGTGGGTAGTATCAATCCTAATCTGGGCCGCAGCCAGATACAAGGGGGCGCGCTCTTCCGCCACCGCCGCCGCTTCCCGGATGGTGTCCCCCCCGGTCAGGCTGGGCCGATTGGCGTCCCGGGGCTGATCCTGGGCCAGCCGGGCTTGAATGACCCCCGGGTCCGCGGTCAGCCAGATGAGGATGCCGTTTTCCCGGAGGGCTACTACATTGTCCGGGTCCAGGACGACGCCGCCGCCGGTGGCCAAAACCAGCCCCCGGGCGTTCCGGTACCGGGCCACCAGCTCCTTTTCCAGCCGCCGGAACTCGGCCCAGCCGCCCTGAGCCACGATATCGGCGATGGGCCGCCCGGCCTCCCGGACCAGCACCTGGTCCAGGTCCACAAAAGAGCGCTGCAGCACCTCCGCCAGCCCGGCCCCTACGGAAGTCTTGCCGGTGGCCCGGTAGCCGATGAGGACCAGGTTGGGAGGCTGCGCCGGCTGCGGGTCCGGCCCGGTAAGATGCGCCATAGGGGTAACCAAAAAAAAGCTTAATAAAGGCAAATGGTTAGGTTTAGTCTACCGTAAATCTTCCGGGAAATAAAGGGGCTTGGGCTTGAAAAGCCCCGGGAGCCCCGGAGAGCGGTATCTTACTATAACAGTTTATAAATTCCCTAACCGATTGCCTGCTTCGAAAAGTTCAAGGTTCAAAGTTCAAAGTCAAGACCAAGGGCTGACATAAACTTTTCATGTTTTACGGGTAGGCCGAAGGCCCATGAGGAACTGCCTTGAAAAGTTTTTGTAGGGTGCGTCTCACGCACCAGGAACTTATGGCCGCAACGGAGCGAGGGCGCTCACCCCACCTGGCTTTGCGGTTACCATTTCCCCCAGAGCATCAATCCGCCGATCAGGATGAAACTTGCTCCGGCGACCTTCTGCAGCAGGCCCTCGGGGAGCCAATGGGAGATAAACCCGCCCAGGGATACCCCCAAAAGAGTAACCAGGACCAGGGCGGCGCTGCCCCCCAGGAAGACCGACAGGGGCAAACGGGTCTCAGCGGCCATAGTGAGAGCCGCCAGCTGAGTTTTATCCCCCATTTCCGCCAGAAAAAGAGTCCCAAAAGTGGCCCAAAAGATTTTCCAATCCATAGTGTCGCAGTTCCTTACTGTTGCCCCGTATAGTCAGAATTACCGCATCTCTCTTAATTCACCCAAAACCCAAAACTCAGAACCCGCGTTTAAGGCAGCCGGTAGCAGGCCCCTTCCCGGGCGGCGTCGACATAGCGCAGTTTGCTATGAGCGGTCAACTTCTCCCGGCACAGGGCCACGATTTTTTCCACATCGCCATCGCTGCGGCTGGGGTCGTGGTGCGTGAGGAGCAGGTTATGCACCTCCGCCTCTTGGGCCAGGGCCACCACCTCTTCATAGGTGGAATGTCCCCACCCCCGGCGTTCCGAGATTTCCTCGGGGAGATATTGGGCATCATGAATCAGCAAGTCGCAACCGCGGACAAATTCAACAAATTCGGGGATGCGCCTGCCCTTGGCGGCGCTCAGTTCGTTGTCGGTGATGAACGCCATGGTATGCTTGCCTTCCCGGAACCGGAAGGCCAGGCCCCCCTGGGGATGATTGAGCCGTATGGAGTCAATCAGGACGCCATCCAGATCCAGGGTGCCGCTGGCCACGGTGTTGAGGTAATCGATGTCGGCCTTGAGGTGGTCGAAGGCCACCGGGAAGAACCCATCCCCCATGTGGCTGTCGAACACCCGGGTCATACCCTGGAAGGCGGGGGGCCAGCCATCGACGATGACCTTGGTGGACTCCAGGTAAATAGGCTCAAAGAAGGGAATTCCCAGCAGGTGATCCCAGTGGCCGTGGGTGAGGAGCAGGTGAAAGCGGCAGGGAAGGTGGTTCTCCATCAGATGCTTGCCCAGGAGACGCAGGCCGGTGCCGCCGTCAATGACGATTCTCTGTTTATTGGCCAGCACCACTTCCACGCAGGTGGTATTACCGCCGAACTCCAGGGTTTGGGCCCCGGGAGCCGGAATGGAACCCCTGGTGCCCCAGAATTTGATCTCCATACGGTCGGTCTCCTCCTGCCGCCAGGTGTGGTGGCGAATAAGGTCTGATGGGAACCTCCGTTCGAGGCTGATTCCCTCTCAATAGTCGGCCAGATTGACTGGATAGTTCTCCAGTTCCAGGAACGCCGCCACCAGGCCGAAACAGCCGGAAAGCATCATGTCGCCGAATGGGGCGGCAAAGACCCCGGGCCCGCCATGGGCCAGGCGCCGGCGGGGGCCGGTGACGACGGTGAAGGCAAATGAGTCCTTGGCAGAAAAGTCCGGTGCATAGGCGCACCCATGCCCCTGGTCGTCAAAGACCTCGTCGTTAGTAAGCCGGCCCTGCTGGAATCGCGCCACATGATCCCAGAGTTTTTCCGGACTCAACAGCCCGGTGTGATGCTCGTAGATCCCATAGAGGCGGCCGCCCCGGACCAGGGCCGCAAAGGTGTGGGCGTTGCCCGCGTTGATCACCGTCAGGCCGCGGTCCAGGTGGCCCCGAGCCTGGGGATCGAGGAGCGCCCCCCGGACCCCGGCGGCGCAGGTATCCATCAGCATTACCCCGGGCAAAACCTCGGCCACGGCCGCCATCCGGGTGAAGTGGCTCAGGGGCTGGCGGGTGGCCAGGGCCGCCAGTTTGCCCCCCTGGTTCAGAAAATTTTCCCAACCCTGGAAGCGGAACCGGCGGTTGCTGCCCTGGGGGTGAAACCCATGGTCCTGGACCGCCACGGCAAAATGGCCGGGGAAGGGGACCTCGAAGGAGGCCAGTACCTGACGCCAGCTTTCCACCTCTACGTCCCCCAGGGTCAGGATCACCGCCTCCGGGGGCGGGGACTCGGCCAGGATCACTCCCCAGGCTTGCACCGTCTCCAGGCGGTCGCTGAAGGTGAAGGCCGCCTGGGCCGTGGCATAGACCGGCAGGCCCTGGCCCAAATGGTAGCGAACTGCCTGGGTTACGGCGCCGCCGCCCATGACCCGGCCTTGCAAGAAAATAGGTTGCCGCTGAACGGTGAGGCGCTTGACCCGCCGGGCCAGAACCTGGGTGGGCGCCGGCAGGACCAGCTTGACGCCGTTTTCCACGGTCTGCCCCGGCTCCCAGATAAAGATGTCCTGGGTGCCGCCGCCCACGTCCACGGCCAGGAGCGACCCTTTAAACATGGCCGCTCTCCCATTCGGTTGCCGCGGCCAAAATCAGGCGGGCGGCCCGATCCCGGGCCCGGCGAAAAGGCTCCGAGCGGTAGCCCGGGCGCCATTGCAAGGTGTCCAATTCATCTGAAACCACCAGCAACCCGGCCACCGGCGTTTGCCGGAACCGTCCCACGGTGAACAGGGCCGCCATTTCCATATCCACCCCCAGGACTCCCTGGGCCTGGTAAGCTGTTACCTGCGGCACCGTTTCCCGGTAAAAGCCGTCGGTGGACCAGACGGCGCCCTCCTGCCAGCGGTGGTCCGAGATCGACAGCAGGCGCCGCAGGATTCCGGACAGGCCCGGGTCCGGGTCCGGAGGGCCGTCCAGGGGATAGTGCCCGGAGGTGCCCTCGGTGCTTATCGTGGCGGTGGGGAGCACCAGGTCGCCGATGGAAAGCCCGGACTGGAGGGAGCCGCACCAGCCCAGGGCCAGGACCATGCGGGCCCCCAGGACCAGGAGCTTCTCCAGCACCATGACGGCATAAGGCGCCCCCAGGGCCGGGGCCGTGAGGGTGATGGGCCGGCCTTCCCAGCTTCCCTCCCGCACGGCGCAGTTGTAAATGTAGCGCACCGGCCCATCAGGCTGCACCAGGCGGCAGAGATAGCGGTAGTCGGGCAGGGTGAAGGTAAGGATCACCCGCGCTGAGACCGGCTCGTCCCAGGCTTCCCGGGTCGGGTTGATGATCGCCGCCGGGGGTGAGGTCCCGGTATCCGGCACCCCGGAATCTCCCGGAGAATTAACCCGTACCGCCACAGCAGCATCACTCCTCATGCCGGCTTCCGGGCGCGTTTGATTTTCCAGACCAGGTACACGGTGGCGCCGATCAGGGCCGCGACCACAAAGTAGTCCAGAATGTGGGTATATTTTTGAATAAGCTGCCAATTCTGCCGGAGGCGGAACCCCAAGTACGTCAGAAACATGTTCCACAGGGTGGCCCCCACCGCGGTATAGATGATAAAGGGGATAAGGGGCATACGGGCCAGACCGGCGGGAATGGAGATGAGATGCCGCACCACCGGGATAAACCGGGAGATAAAAATGGTCTTGCCGCCGTGGCGTAAGAAGAATTTCTCGGTCCACTCCAGGTGGTGCACATTGAGCAGCAGGTAGCGGCCGTAGCGCAGCACCACCGGTTTTCCCAGCATCCCCATGCCGTAGGACAGGAGCGATCCCACAATGGAGCCCAGGGTGCTGGCTATCAGCACCTGGACCACGCCAAATTCGCCCGTGAAGATCAGAAAGCCGGCAAAAGGCATGACCAGCTCGCTGGGTATGGGGGCAACCATGCTTTCCAGGGTCATCAACAGGAAGACGCCCGCGTAGCTGCATTGATTGATGAACCACGTATTATAGTAACAGAGGGCTTCAGTCAGTCCCATAATTGCCGTTTTCTCCCAATTCCCGGCGGCGTATCTGCTGCTCCACCCGGGATTGTAACTCAGTCAGACCGGGACTCAAACTCACCGGGTAGGGGGTGGGGGCCTCTAAGACCTTGTGGGCTTCGGGCAGCCGGGCGAACTGGGCCTGGAAATATTCCCGGCACTCCGCAAGCGTAGGCCTCGGCCGGGTGATCCGGCCCTTGGCCATCACCGGCTGGAGGAGCGGCGTACCCCCGGGGACGGCCTCGCGGCGCAGGGCGATGGTATCCCGGACCATGGCGCCTTGAGCGTTAAACCAGCGCCACACCTGCTTTTTGTCCACCAGGGTGACCTTGCCGGTGGACAGTTTCATCAGCGGCTGATCGGCGTAGCGCACCAGTTTATAGGCGATGTCGAAGTACGGGGCGTCCGCCGAGACCCCCATTTTGGTGCCCACGGCAAAGGCGTCGATCCGGGCCCCGTCGGCCAGCACCCGGGCGATTTTATATTCATCGAAACTGCCGCTGGCCAGGATGCGCACGTAACCTAAGCCCTGGTCATCCAGGACCTGGCGCACTTCCCGGCTGATGGCCGCCATGTCGCCGCTGTCCAGGCGCACGAAGTCCAGGCGCTGGCCCCGGGCCTCCATCTCTTTGGCCACCGTCACCGCGTGCCGGGCGCCGGAGATATTGTCGTAGGTGTCGATCAACAGGGTGGTGATGGTGGGGAAGTTCCGGGCAAAGACCCGGAAGGCGTCGATTTCATGGGGAAAACTGGTGATGTAGGAATGGGCCATGGTCCCGAAAATGGGAATGCCGTAGAGTTTTCCCGCCAGGACGTTGCTGGTGCCCAAAAAGCCCGCCAGATAACTGGCCCGGGCCACCTTGAGACCGGCGTCGCGGCCCTGGGTGCGCCGCAGAGAAAAATCCACCAGGCCCCGGCCCGTGGCCGCCAGGACGGACCGGGAGGCCTTGGTGGCGATCATGGTCTGGAGGCTGATGGCGTTGATGATGAACGTCTCCACCAGTTGGGCCTCGATGATGGGGGCGCTCACTTCTATAATGGGCTCATCGGCGAAAAAGATGCTGCCTTCAGGGAGGGCATGAACCGAGCCGGTGAAGCGCAAACCTTGAAGGAAGTCCAGAAAGCGCCCCGGAAAGAGCCCGGTGGAGGCGAGATAAGCCAGATCATCGTCAGTGAAACGCAGGGTTTCCAGATACTCCAAGACCTCGAACAGCCCCGCGGCGACAAAGTAGTTGCGTTGGGCCGGATACTTGCGGATAAACAGGCTGAAGGTGGCCTCCCCCTGCATATCCTGGTCGAAATAGCAGGCCGCCATGGTCAGCTGGTAAAGGTCCGTCAACAGCGCCGACAGTTCACCCGATGGTTGTTGGTCCAAGTTTACCTCAAGTGGGCAGGGGCTTCTCTCGACCTAACCGTCCCCGAAGCCTTCTGAAAAATTCCTCTTATCTTATTACAATACCCCGATGGTTTCTATATTTTTGGTTATTTTTTTCAGAGCGGCGCCCAGGCATGCCGCTGCCAAGGCCCTGAAAGATGGCGGCCAGCGGCGTCTTCCGGGTGTATGGTTACCCCCGGGAAAAGACGTCGCCGGTGAGGTCCAGGTGTTCGCCGGCCATGAGCAGCCGGTACCCCAGGGCGGCCACCATGGCGGCGTTGTCGGTGCAGAGGACCGGGGGAGGGAGGAAGAGTTTCAGCCCCGCGCTTCGGGCGTGATCCTGAAGCACCTGGCGCAGGCGATTGTTGGCCGCCACCCCGCCGCAGACCACCAGGCGGGAGCAGCCTTCCTGCTCCAGGGCCAGCCAGGCCCGGCTGGTGAGGCTGTCTACCACCGCGGCCTGGAAACCGGCGGCCAGGTCGCACCGGGCCCCGGCGTCGGTGAGAATTTCCGGGTGCTGCTTGAGCCTCTGGGCCACCGCGGTCTTGAGGCCGGAAAACGAGAAGGTGAGGGGCTCCCCGTGAACCTTGGGCCGGGGAAGATTGTAGGCCGAAGCGTTGCCGTCTTGAGCCAGGGCCTCGATCCGGACCCCGCCGGGGTAGCCCAGGGCCATGAGCTTGGCCACCTTGTCGAAGGCCTCGCCGGCGGCGTCGTCCCGGCTGCGCCCCAACAGGGTCATATCCGTAAAGCCGTCCACCCGGTAGAGATTGGTGTGGCCGCCGGAGACCACCAGGGCCACGAAGGGGAATTCCGGCACGGTTTCCAGCAAAAATGCCGCCATGATGTGGGCCTGCAAATGGTGGACGCCCGCCAGGGGTTTTCCTAAGGTGTAAGACAGAGCCTTGGCCGCAGCCATGCCGATGATCAAGGCGCCGATGAGGCCGGGACGCTGGGTTACGGCCAACCCATCCAGGTCGGCAAGGCTGACGCCGGCCTGATCCAAGGCCCCCTGGATAACCGGCAGGATGTTTTCCAGATGCCGCCGGGCCGCGATCTCCGGCACCACCCCGCCGTATTGAGCGTGCAACTCGAACTGGGTGGCCACCACCGAGGACAAGACAACGCGTCCGTCGGCCACCACCGCGGCCGCGGTTTCATCGCAGGAGGTTTCGATTCCTAAGATGAGCATGGTGAATCAATTAACCGCCGATTAACGACGATGTACGCAGATATATTCTTGCATCGGCGTTTATCGGCGTCCATCGGCGGTTTCCCGTTTCGCGGCAATGGTCAGGAAAGGCTTCATTTTTTCCAGCTTTCTGCGGCCAATGCCGGATACTTTTCTTAAGTCATCGATTTTTTTATAGGGGCCGTGGGCCCGGCGGTAGTCAATGATTCTTTGGGCCAGCACCGGACCGATGCCCGGCAGGGTTTCCAGGTCTTCCTTGGAAGCCAGATTGGGATCAATGACTCGGCCCGGGGTCTTGGGTCCGATGTCGCTTTTACTCCCAGGCAGTTGTCCTTCCTGGCTGTCAATGTGATATCCGGATACGGATTCCGCGGCGGTCATGGGCGCCTTCCAGTCAGGCGGAGCCATGGCCTCCGGGCTTCCCAGCCCCAGATAGGGTTTCAGCTTTTCCAGGTTCTGGGGGCCGACGCCGGATACCCCCCGTAAGTCCTCAATCTTCTTAAACGGCCCGTGAGCCTGCCGATAATCCACAATTCTTTTCGCCAGGGCCGGGCCGAGGCCGGGGATGGCGTCCAGGTCCTCAGCGGTGGCCCGGTTGAGGTCGATGGGCAGCCCCAGGGTCATAAGCTGCGCCCCGGACATGGCTGCGAGGCGATAGCCGCCGTCCGGCGCCATCTCCACCCGGCTGCCGGAGGCGATGGTTTTGTCCGGGTCCGATGGAGTCCCCGCCGCCCCGGCCTTGGCCCAGACCTCCCTGAGGCTGGGTGGCTTCGGGAACGAATAGACCCCGGGGTAGGGAACCTTCCCGGTCACCTCCACGAAGGCCAGGCTCAGGGTCCCGGGCGGGGGCGGCGCGGGGGGAAAGAAAACGTGGGCTCGCCAGGCATACAAGCCAATGAGTACTGCCCCCAGGAGGATGATGACGCCCAGTTGGGAGCGGCTGAAGTAGGGCAGACGGATCATGGACGGGGGGAAAGGGGAGGGGGAAAAGGGAAAAAGGCGAAAAGGCGAAAAGGGGGAAGAAAGAAACGGACCGCGTCCCTCATGGCGTTTTCTCCTGGCGTGGTGAGAAAAAATGACTAGTTAAATCAAAGCTGATGAGATTGACAGGTCCTTTCCCGTTTCGCCTTTTTCCCTCTTCCCCTTTTCCCCTTTTTTATTTGGCCCCCTGCTCGTCCCGAAATAATTTATAGGTGATGGAATCCACCAGGGCCTGCCAGGAGGCGTCGATGATGTCGGTGGCCACTCCCACCGTGTTCCACCACTGGTGGCCGTCGCGGCAGACGATGAGGACCCTCACCATGGCGCCGGTGCCCCGCATACCGGGGAGCACCCTGACCTTGTAGTCTTCCAGGATGATTTCCGTCAGCCGGGGATAGAATCTGACCAGAGCCTTGAGCAGGGCGTTGTTCAGGGCGTCCACCGGGCCGTTGCCGAAGGCGGCGGTGTGGACTTCATGCGGTCCCACCCGCACCCTCAGGGTGGCTTCGGGGAGAGGCGACTCCGGCCCGCCCACCTTCTGGTCGATGACCCGGTAGGCCTGAAGCTGGAAGTATTCCTTGTACTGGCCCAACGCCGCCCGCAGGAGCAGTTCCAGAGAGGCCTCGGCGTCTTCGAATTGGAATCCCTGGGCCTCCAGTTCCTTGACCTTGTCCAGGATGGTCTTGACATTGCTGTCGAAGGGCGGCAGTTCCAGCCCTTGCGCCTCCAGGCCGAGAAACTGCTTCAGCTTGTCCAGGGCCTGGCGCACCGCGGCGTCGTGGCTCCCCATCTCCAGGCCCAACTCCTGGGCCTTCATGAGGATGTTGCCCCGCCCCGACAGGTCGGAAACCGGGATGACTCGGGCGTTGCCCACCAGGGCCGGGTCGATGTGCTCGTAGGCCTTGGGGTTGCGTTTCACCGCCGCGGCGTGGATGCCGCCTTTGTGGGCGAAGGCGCTCTTGCCCACGAAAGGCTGATAGCGGTTAGGACGGGCGTTGGCGGCTTCATAGACGAACCGGGAGATTTCGGTGAGCCGCTTCAGATGGCCGGGGTCCAGGCACGCCAGCCCCATCTTCAACTGGAGGTTGGGGATGATGGAGCAGAGGTTGGCGTTGCCGCAGCGCTCGCCCACGCCGTTGATGGTCCCCTGGACCTGGCTGCAGCCCAGTTCCACCGCGGCGACGGAGTTGGCCACGGCCAGCTCCGAATCGTTGTGGGCATGGATTCCCAGGGGTGTTTTGGGGAAGCGCCCCTGCACTGCCTTGACGATCTCTATAAGATCGCTGGTCAGGGTGCCGCCGTTAGTATCACACAATACCAGGTACTGGGCCCCTCCCTTGAGGGCCGCCTCCAGGCTGCTCAGGGCGTAGTCCCGGTCTTCCTTGAAGGCGTCGAAGAAGTGCTCGGCGTCGTAAAACAGTTCCTCCACCCGGGGCTTGAGGTACCCCAGAGAGCCGGTGATGAGCTCCAGGTTGCGCTCCGGCGTGGTTTGGAGGATTTCCCTGACCTGGAACAGGGACGACTTGCCGAAGATGGTCACCACCGGCGCCAGACTGATGAGGAGTTCCTGCATGTTGGGGTCGGCTTCCGGCGCCCGGTCCTTGTGATGGGTGCTGCCGAAGGCGGCGATGCGGCTGACCCCCAACTCGTAGTTGCGGATTTCGGTGAAAAAATCCTTGTCCTTGGGGTTGGAGCCGGGCCAGCCGCCTTCGATGTAATGAATACCCAGCTGCGCCAGTTTTTGGGCGATGCGAATTTTGTCGGCCAGGGACAGGTTGAAGTCCTCGGCCTGGGTGCCGTCTCTCAGGGTGGTGTCGTAGATTTTTATCTGGCGCATGATGAACCTCTGCTAAAGGGCGCCTCTCAGCGGGCGCCCGGATCGAGGGCGGACACACGGGTCCGCCCCTACGAAAAACTTACTTTTTCTTCTTCGGCGGCGGCATGTCCAGCCCGAAGGCGTCGTGGAGCACCCGCACGGCCAATTCGCCGTATTTGTCTTCGATGACGCAGGAAATCTTGATCTCCGAGGTGCTGATCATCAAGATGTTGATGTTTTCCGCCGCCATGGCTTCGAACATCCGGGCCGCCACCCCGGCGTTGTTTTTCATGCCCACGCCCACGACGGAGACCTTGGCGATATTCTCCTCACTCAATACGCTTCCAGCCCCAATGTCGGCAGCCACCGGCTTGACAATCGCCAGAGTCTTTTTCAAGTCGCCCTTGGGCACGGTAAAAGTGAGGTCAGTGTGACCCTCGATGCTGGTGTTCTGGATGATCATATCCACCACGATATTGGCAGCAGCCACCGGCTGGAACAGATGCAACGCCACGCCGGGGCGGTCGGGAACCCGGGTGATGGTTACCCGGGCGTCATTGCGGCTGAGAGCCACACCGGATACCGGCACAATTTCCATGTCTTTATCCTCCACGGTCACCAGGGTGCCCGGCTCGTCGGAAAAACTGCTGCGCACCACCAGGGGTACGCCATAGCGCCTGGCAAAACCCACGGAGCGAATCTCCAGGACCTTGGCCCCCATGGAGGCCAGTTCCAGCATCTCGTCATAGGAGATGCGGTCGAGCTTACGGGCCTTGGGGTAGATCCGGGGATCGGTGGTGTAGACTCCGTCCACGTCGGTGTAGATTTCGCACAGGTCGGCTTTCAACGAAGCGGCAATGGCCACCGCAGTGGTATCGGAGCCGCCCCGGCCCAGGGTGGTGATGTTGCCCACTTCGTCCACGCCCTGGAAGCCGGCCACGGTGACAATCCGCCCCTTCTTCAATTCTTCTTTAATGCGGGCGGTATCGATGCCGATGATCCGGGCCCGGCCGTAGGCGCGGTCGGTGTAAATCCGGGCCTGGTGGCTCAACAGCGAGGTCGCCGGCACGCCCTGGGAGCGGAGAAACATGGAAAACAGGGACACGGTCACCTGCTCGCCGGTGGCCAGGAGCACGTCCAATTCCCGGGGGTCCGGGTCATCGGACAATTCTTTGCCGAGATTGATGAGGCGGTCGGTTTCGCCGGCCATGGCGGAAAGCACCACCACCATCTTGTTGCCGTCCCGCCAGCCCTTGACTACCCGATTGGCGACATTGGCGATGCGATCGGGGTTGGCCACTGAGGTGCCGCCATATTTCTGCACAATGATAGGCACGTCTGAACTCCATTAAGTTATAAAATATTAATTATATCTCATCTTTAAAAAAAGCAAAGCGCTCTTGAGCCTGGTTTTGCATTTGGGCTGGGTGAATTTTTAGATTGACGCTGGTGCACAAAGGGTGGTATTAAAAGAAAAAAATCACAAGTAAAGGAGGCCAGATCCATGGCTGCAAAATTGATCAAAGGGGCCGAAGTGGCCGCCCAGATTCGCGAGGAGTTGAAAAAAGAGGTAGACGAACTGAAGGCCAAACATAATGTTACTCCCGGCCTGGTCACCATCCTGGTAGGCGAGAACCCCGCCTCCGTCAGTTACGTCACCGCCAAACAGAAGACCTCCCATGAGTTGGGCTTCTATTCCATCCAGGACAGCCAGCCCGCCGACATCACCGAAGCGGCCCTGCTGGCCCTGATCGACAAATACAACAAGGACCCCAAGATCCACGGCATCCTGATTCAGCTGCCGGTGCCCAAGCACATCGACTCCAACAAGATCCTGTTAGCCATCAATCCCGACAAGGACGTAGACGCCTTCCATCCGGTGAACGTCGGCCGCATTCTGATCGGCAACTACGTCTTTCTGCCCTGCACCCCGGCAGGCTGCCAGGAACTCATCAATCGCTCCTACGGCGACCCCAAGGGCAAGGAAGTGGTGGTGGTGGGCCGCTCCAACATCGTGGGCAAACCCATGGTGGCCATCATGATCCAGAAGCTCCAGGGCGCCAACGCCACCGTCACCTGCGTCCACACCGGCACCCCCAAGGATAAGCTCATCGAGCACTGCCGCCGGGCCGACATCCTCGTGGTGGCCGCCGGTGTGCCCGAATACGTGCAGGGCGACTGGATCAAAGAAGGCTGCTGTGTCATCGACGTCGGCGTCAACCGGGTCGGTATCAGTGAGAAGACCGGCAAGGCCATCCTGAAGGGCGACGTCCACTTTGAGTCTTGTGCCGCCAAGGCTTCCTTTATCACCCCGGTGCCCGGCGGAGTCGGCCCCATGACCATCACCATGCTGATGAAAAACACCGTCATGGCCGCCAAGGCCGCGGCTGGGCTGATTAAGATTTAAGGAAGGGACGGTTGATTTGGAGGAAGGGGGCAAAAGGCTTTTTCGTAAGTTCCCTTTCCCTTCCCCAATCCCATAAGGAAAAAAACGTAGGGGCGACCCGTTGGGCCGCCCCTGTCTTTGTGGGCCGAGCATGCACAGCAGCTTGGAGGTGGAAGTCCTCTACTCAACCTGATGGAGGTGAAGTGTGGAGCTGCGCGCAAGGGCGTCGTCGTGAGGCAGGGTTTGAAGGAAGCGTGGAGCAAAGCCGCGACCTGACGAACAGAAATCGGATATGAGGCAGGACTGGCCGGACGAGGGGGGGAAGGAGTTGGGTGATTATAGCGAATGCCAAAAGTATTTTCCGATAGGGGAATCATTCTCATCCCCCCTAACCCCCCTTTAGAAAAGGGGGAACTATGAGGAATTGCGGGGAAAGTCCCCCTTTGAAAAAGGGGGATTTAGGGGGATTTGTGAACCTCCACGGGGAAAGAATTTATGGCAAACGCTATAAAATCCCTGGATAATTATCTCCGGCGCCACCGGCGGGCGGCCCTGCTGTTCTCCGGCGGGTTGGATTCCAGTCTCCTGCTGGCCGCGGCGGCCATCGCCTTGGGGCCGGGGTTGACCGCCATCACCTTCACCGGACCCCACACTGTGCCGGGAGAGTTGGCTGCGGCCTGGGCCCTGGCCCGGCGCTTCCAGGTCGACCACGTGGTGCGGGAAATTGATCCTCTGGCACTCCCGGAATTCCGGCATAACCGCCGCCAGCGGTGTTATGCCTGCAAGCAGGCCATCATTACCCGGGCCTGGGAGATTGCCGCCGCCCGGGGACATTCGACGCTCTGGGACGGCACCAATCTGGACGATCTGGCCGATTTCCGGCCGGGACTGGTCGCCCTCCGGGAACAGGGAGTCGAAAGCCCGCTGCTGGCGGCCCACCTGGGCAAGGCGGCCATCCGCGCCCTGAGCCGAAGACTGGGCCTCGAGGCAACGCGACCCTCCCAGAGTTGCCTGGCCACCCGCTTCCCCTATGACACCGAACTGACCCGGGAGGACCTGGCCCGGGTGGGCCGGGGCGAGGCCTGGCTGAGGCGCCGGGGCTTTTCCCGGGTGCGCCTCCGGGTCCAGGGAGACCGGGTTCGCCTGGAACTGGCGCCGAACGAGTGGCCGGCCTTCCTGGCCCCAGGGGTGCGAGGGCCGTTCAGCGCCTATCTGGCGGCCCTGGGCTTCGAGGGACTCTCCCTGGACGGACCCGCTAAATAACCAGTTGCTCTCGTAAGTCTGTAGGGCGCGTCTCACGCGCCATGCTATGTACGTAGACACCCCTTACAATAACTGATGATGACCAAGACCATTCGAGCCCTGGGGCTCTTTTCCGGCGGGCTGGACAGCATGCTGGCCGCAGCAACGCTGCGCGCCCAAGGTATCGACGTCACCCTGATCTGTTTCGTGACGCCCTTTTTCGGGGCGGCCCGGGCCCGGGAATCCGCCGCCCACCTGGGCCTGCCCCTCATGGAGGTAGACCTCACCGATAAATATCTGCCTCTCATTTATGATCCGCCCCACGGGTTTGGCCGGGGCCACAACCCCTGCATCGACTGCCACACCCTCATGCTCCGGGAAGCCGGAGCTTTGATGGCCGCGGCGGGGTTTGACTTTCTCTTCACCGGGGAGGTTTTGGGGCAGCGGCCCATGAGCCAGAACCGGGGCTCTTTGAACCTCATCGCCCGGGAATCGGGGTTTGCCGACCTCCTCCTCCGGCCGCTGAGCGCCAAATCCCTCAAGACGACGATTCCTGAGGTCCGGGGCTGGGTGGACCGGGAACGGCTGCTGAACCTCAGCGGCCGCGGGCGCAAACGCCAGCTGGCCCTGGCCCAGGAATACGGCATCACCCGGTATCCCGCCCCGGCGGGGGGCTGTCTGTTGACCGATCCGCGTTACGCGACCCGGCTCAAGGAGCTGCTGCGGCATGTCCCGGAGGCCACCCGGGGCGATCTGGAACTGCTCAAATACGGCCGGCATTTCCGCCTGCCCGGCGGCGCCAAGGCGGTAGTGGGGCGGATTCAGCGGGAAAATGAGGCGATTGAGACCCTGATATCTCCCGGGGATTTCCTGCTTAAAGTGGTGGAGTATCCCGGTCCGCTGGTCCTGGGGCGCGGGGTTGAATCGGAAGCGGACCTGGCCGCGGCGGCGGGGCTTGCCACGGCCTACAGCGATGCGCCGGAGGGGGCGCCGGTGACCGTAACCGCCGAACCCGGTGGTTCGGACCGGGTCTTTTTCCTGACTACCCCGGGAAAAGACCGGTTTAAACCCTGGC
>Ga0351871_1081_pt1 | contig 32788 bp, 20 predicted proteins | sample TotcelHFGM3001N8_FD_206786 | JGI IMG/M metagenome (GOLD analysis project Ga0351871, IMG submission 206786) | Enriched cells from coal bed in the Powder River Basin, Montana, United States - Total cells FGM rep2 HSBNCT.FGM.300.1.N8 ...
TGAACAAACCGTGAAAGCCAACAAAGATCTGGTTTACACAGTTGTGGAACGCTCGGTGATGGAAAAACGTTTTCCGGCATCAAAACGATCTTATATTCCCCTTAAAGATATGGCGATTTGTGGTGGAGACGTAAATGCTATCTGTGTACCGAATGTCAATTATGACAACCCGATGTGGCGTAAATTAATTAATGCACGCAAAAATGCCTTGAAACAGGCAGCATTGTTGGGTTTTGACACATTATTGCTGATTTTGTTTCGCGCGATTACGCTTAAACAAACCGAAAAACGCATCTGCAAACGCTTGCAGGTGAATGGATTGGTTTTACCCAGTCCATATGCTGAATTGGCAATGGATATCGACAAACCGGGACAGTTGGAAATATTAAGAAACGATTTATTGAAATAGAATTTCCTTTCAAAAATTATCACCAGATAAGAATAGATCTGTTGAGCGTTAACTTTTAAATCCGGTCAGCCAGTGTGCGGAAATGATAGCCATAAATGGCCATGGTGATTGCCTGGGGGAATAATCTTGGCTTATATCGTAATGTCCAGAAGAATAATTTCCAATATTCCACTCGTTCAACGCCTTTAATGCCAAGCAAATAAATGGATCGGAAAAAAGCGCGAATATAACTTAAATCAAGACTTCTGTGAATCTCAGGCGTTTTAATCGTTTTGAGCAAGGTCAAACAACGTTTGTAATACTCTTTGGGATGATATAACTGTTTGATTAATTTGATGTAACCTGTTTTTAAGAATTGAATATCCAGATGGGGAATGATATTGGTTGACCCATCAGCATTATCACCGGTCATCTCACCCAACAAGCGTCCTTCCCCGACCAGGCGTTTATAGAGCCGGGTTCCAGCAGGTGCTTGCAGTAGACCAATCATGGCGGTGGTGATTCCGGCTTTGCGGATGAAGTTGGCTTGTTGCTCAAAAATCTGTTCAGAATCCGAGTCAAAGCCAACGATAAAACCACCCTGCACCATCATACCAGCCCGCTGGATTTTTTTGACACTTTCCACCAGATCGCGATTACGGTTTTGTTTTTTATTGCACTCGATCAGACTGTCTTCATTGGGGGTTTCGATGCCAACAAAAACGGTATTGAAACCTGCCTTCACCATTAAATCCATCAATTGCGGGTCATCAGCAAGGTTGATGGACGCTTCGGTATTAAATGGCAATCCGTTTTTCCCCTTCTGCCACTCAATTAATGCTGGAAGCAGTTCCTCTTTGATAAGTTTCTTATTCCCAATAAAATTATCATCCACAAGAAAAATCGAATCACGCCAGCCCAACGCATACAGATGATCCAATTCGGCAATCAATTGTTTCGCACTTTTCGTACGGGGACGGTGCCCCAATAGCGCGGTGACATTACAAAATTCGCAATCAAATGGGCAGCCACGTGAGAATTGTAAGCTCATGGTCGCGTATTTTTTAAGGTTAAGAAGTTCCCACATGGGTGTTGGTGTCGAACTCATGTCAGCGAATTCAGAGGTCTGATAGACGCGTTGCGTTTGACACTTCTTCCAATCAGAAAGAAACATGGGTAAGGTTATTTCACCCTCATTCAGGATAAAATGATCGACCAAGGGGAAATCTTCATATTCACTTGTGAATAGTGGCCCTCCTGCCAGAATTGTTTTGCCAGCTGCTTTACAGCGTGCGATCAGTTCATGAGCAGAATCGCGCTGGACAACCATACCTGAAATCAGCACCCAATCCGCCCAGGCAATATCGGTATCTTTGAGGGTCTGAACATTTGTATCCACCAGTCGTTTTGACCAATCTGCAGGTAGCATGGCTGCAATGGTTAACAATCCTAAAGGAGGGTTGCTGGCTTTCTTGTCAATAAACTTGAGAGCGTGTTTAAAACTCCAAAAAGTATCTGGAAATTCAGGATAAATCATTAAAATTTTCATTTTATCTCTCCTTAGGACTAATAACCGGGATACAAAAACCACCCGATCAGAAAGCGGGCTTTCACAAAATGAAGTTATGAAGGAATTAAGTTAAGGTAGTTCGGGATAGTCTGAAACGCGAGCGTATATCACGCCAACCAATCCACGTCCGGTATGTGCACCTAAGACCGGTGCCACTGTCGAATCTGGAAACCATTGGCAGTCAAAACGTTTGTTCATCGCTTCGCGTAATTTTTCAGCACCTTCCGGATTGGCTGTGTGTGCAATTTGTGTCCGTATTTTTGTGCCTTCGGGAATATCTTTCGCAATTGTTTTTGCGATACTTTCCAGTGCACGGTTAAAAGTCGGACTCTTGCCACGATCATAATACTTTCCATCCGTTTTGGTGACACCAATCAACGGTTTGATTCCCAATACCGAAGCCAGCAGTCCTTTCATATGGCTGATACGACCACCATGGATTAAATAACGCAGGTCAGGGAGTGTATAAATCGTTTCAGTTGCATCACGAACCTGTTTTACCAAAGCTTTGATCTTATCCACCGGCCATCCAGCTTTTACCGCACGCGCAGCCGCCACCACCTGCCAGCCTTGCGCAGCAGAGAGAGTCATTGTATCAATGAAGATCACTTCTGCTTCTGGAACAAGTTCTGAACCGGAATATGCGGATTGGTAGGTGTTGCTCAATCCGGAAGAAATGTGAATGGAAAGAATAGGACCTTCGGGGGCTAGCTTTCGATATACTTCAGCAAATTCTCCTGGTGAAGGCAGAGAGGTAATTGGTAGACTGGGGGTTGTAAGGAGTAATTCATAAAATTCGTCTGGTTGAATGTCGACACCACTCAGATAGGTTTTACCATCTAATTCGATTTTGAGTGGTATTTGAATTACATCCAGCCCGTCTAATTGGCCGGGGGATACATCCATGCCACTATCCGTAACAATTTTCATATTCAGTTTTCCCTTTCAAGTTGAACTAATAAAGTTCCGGTAACGGCATAGCACTTGGACCTTGTTGCATACGACCACGACTTTGATGCGCCATTTCGATGATATGGTGCATGATGGATTTGGAAACCTGGCGAACATAAGCATGATTCTCGACATTACCACGGAAAATCAAAGGCCGTCCGATCGTCATGTTATAAGGACCACTAAAATACCAGCGTCCTATTTCTACTTTTCCTTCCACAATGCTTTCGATGGCTCGCACACGATCTAATGGCAGGTGGATTCCCACGGGGATCACCGGAGCACCACTCATCAATGCCAGTCGGGCAGCGCCGGTACGTGGTTCGCAAAAACCACCTTCCACCGGGCTGAGTGCTCCTTCAGGGAAAACGATGATGGTATCACCTTTTGCCAGTCGTAGAACTGCTTCGTCCATTGCTGCTTTGCCATTTCCGGCGACAACCGGGATATGTCCCGAACGCCGTAAATATTCGCCCAACAAGGGAACTTTGAACAGGACTTCATTGATCAGAATGAAAACTTGATGAGAAACCAATGATGCCACAAAAAATGGGTCTGTGGTTGTGGGATGATTGGCCACAATAATTTTCGCTCCCGCCGGGAAGGGTTCATGCCATTGGACATCCATTTTTAGCATGGATCCCGTGTAGGTTTTTACTATGGGGCGTGAAAAGCGATACATTATTTTTTCGATCATAAAATTCCTTTTGGGGAAATGGAAATATCCCCGGGTGTTGTTCACCTGTTGGTCATATTTGATGTTAACCGATACCAGAAAATTTCACATGGCACAGTCGGGCTACTTTTCAAAGTGATAAAGCGTGCCAGTCACAGTGACCAACATGACTATAACAGGTTTGTGCTTGTTAAAACCCTTACAGTTTAGAAAGTTGCGTGATTAGGATAAAATCGGTTTGGAAATTCAAACTATTTTGTCCGATAATAGATTAACTTTCATTACTAATACCAAAGGTGAACCACCATAAATCATCTACTTTAGATTAGGTTTTCTTTTCTTTTTTGACTTTTTATGGAGGTCTTTTTCTGAACCAACCGAAATTCCAAAGGCAGGTAAAATTATTCGATGTACCAACAATATCAGACCGGTTAAGCCAAATGCGACAGCAAAGATTATCAAAGCGCTGTTGAGATCATTGAGTAAATTTGGATTGAAAATCATCACACCAGCCAGGGTCAGCATCAATGTACCACCAATCAGTTTGAGGATGCGGCCATGTTTTTCTTCCAAACGTGAGGCTTTCAAAGTAAATACAGCAACAAAGAAAATAACCAGCTCATCAATCTGGTAAATTAGCATATAAACTAGCAACAAAAGCACAAATTCACCAGTTTCAACGCCCTGTGCAGAGAGCATGTTGGACCATAATACCGGGAAACCTGCAGTACAGGAGAACTCAACCAGTGAAACCCCAGCAGCCAATACAACTGTGGCACTGATAACACCCCATAGGGAATTGCTTGAATCCAGAATTTTACGCATTCGTTTGAAGATACCGGGTTTCTTTTCATCACTGATGGTGAAGGAAATTCCTTCTTTATACCAAAAGTAATCCTTAATATTGACGAGCGCAAATACAAGCGCAACAATGGCCACCACCACCTGGATCCAGGTGACAAAACTGATGAAAGTCAGGAAGGTAAATAACCCGGCAATAAAGAGTGCATACACTAATGCAGTAATGAAGATGAAAATGACACCAATCAGCGCTACTCGTTTGCGTGAACCGGTGTGTAAGGTCAGTGCCAGCAGCATGGTAAGCACCCAGATGGAACAGGGATTCACGCCGTCAACAAAAGCGATTAACAGGGTGGAAATAAATAAGGATTGATTATTGAGGTTAATTTCGCCAATTAACGGAATTTTGATGGTGCGGGTACTGATTATTTCTTCTTCTATCGTCTCAATATCAGAGGGATTAGTTGGCGTACCAGGTTGAGTTGTTGCTGGGACGATGATTCCTGCACCTGAATCAATACAGCCATTTGAGATGCATTGGTTGATCACTCTTTCAAACTCTGGCTGCATACTTTCTGTGTAACCCTCCCAAAACTTTTCGCCAATAAAAATAGTGGGAACCCCCCATGCTTCAAAACCATAAGCATCCGCCATCTTTACGAATTTATCCTGGTTGTCTTTGGAGTTATAAATTTCGTAAAAACGCAACTCAATTTCTGGATTCTTCTTTGCCAAATCTTCAAAGAAAGGTTTCGCAGCGGCACAATGTGGGCAGCCTTCTCCCCAGAACATGTAAATGACAACCGGGTTACCTTCCTGAGCAGCCACTGGTTTCGGAGTTGTTAGTGAAAGTGTGACAATCGCAAGAATTGCCAGAAAGATCCATCCAAGAGAATATAGTGCTTTATGTTGTTTTTGCATCTGTCACCTGAAATTGATAATTACCATAAAGTAATAAAAATTGAATTTTTAGAATTCACCCATATTGTGAAAATAATTGCTATATTGTCTCATAATACTAGAATTTCGTCAAAAATACCTTAACTGAGTCTAAGAAAATCACCGTTCATTCAGGTTATCCGAGTGATCATGAGCCTAGAAAATGAGAAATGTTTTTGATCGAAAGCTAAACCATCAATGAGATGGTTTGTGACCACTACAGTGGAATTTAAGATATCTTTTATTTCCTGGGTATATTAGGAATTATTATGTCATGATTGTTGGGAGAATATCTTTTCAACTTTGCTGAACATTTCTGGGTAAAGGAGAACATGTAATCTGTCGCCATCCCGAATGATCATATCCCCACGCGGGATGATATATGCCTTATCGCGTTCAACCAAAACAATCAACACTTCTTCTGGGATATCCAGGTCCATGATTTTTTGACCACATGCACCAGCACCACAATGAACTTCGAAAATATTAAGAGCTCCATCTGAGGTCAGCTCGATATCCTGAGGGAGGGTTCTGGCCAAATTGGGTGGTAGGGGTCGTTGGACTTTCAACCATTTTGAGATTAATGACAAAGTAGTGCCTTGAATTAGAGATGAGGTGATCACAACAAAGAAAACGATGTTAAAAATCAAATTGGCGTTTGCCACACCAGCCAACAAAGGAAAAGTAGCCAGAATGATGGGCACAGCTCCACGCAATCCCACCCATGAAATCATCACTTTTTCAGCCAGGTTGAAATCAGTCTTGATTAAGCATATGAAAACACTGACCGGTCTGGCGATCAGGATCAGAAATATGGATATTAACATCCCAATCCCGGTCACCGGCACGACCTGGGAGGGAAATACCAGTAAACCGAGTGTCAGGAACATTAATATCTGCATCAACCAGGCCAGTCCATCGTGGAATTTTCGTAAGGTGCGTTTATGGATAAAATTACGATTCCCCATCATCAGCCCTGCAAGATAGACAGCCAGAAAGCCATTCCCATTGATGGAATTGGTAACACCAAAGATGAGCAATACAATCGCAATTGAGAAGACGGTGTAAAGACCTTCGATTTTCAGATTCAGACGATTAATCAACCAGGTGAAAAACTTACCGGACAAAAACCCTACGGCAATCCCGATACTCATCTGGATGAAAAAGAAAAGGATTAATCCACCAATGGATTGCTCCCCATTAGCAATCAGACTGGTTAAGCCAATTGTCAGAAAGACAGCCATAGGATCATTACTGCCGGATTCAAATTCCAGCAGTGGTTCAACTTTTCCGGATAGCCGCACTGCTTTATTGCGCAGAATGGCAAAAACAGCGGCAGCGTCGGTGGAAGAAACAATTGCTCCCAGTAACAGACTTTCCAGTAATGGAATTTTGAGGGAAAAATGCACAAAATAACCCAACAAGAGCGCTGTGATCAGAACACCCAGCGTGGATAATGTTACTGCCGGTCGAATGATCGGTTTGACATCACTCCATTTGGTGTCCAATCCACCAGAGAATAGGATATAAGCCAGCGCAGCAGAGCCCAGAAATTGAGTAGCCCATGGGTCGTTGAAATAGATGCCGCCAATTCCTTCCGATCCGCTGATCATCCCCAGACCAAGAAAGAATAACAATGCGGGAATTCCCAAACGACTGGACGCCTTGCTCAGCAGGACAGCTATGATGATCAGAGTTCCACTGATCAATAAAATCCCCTCAATGGATGTTAAATTGAACAAAACACTCCCAATAACTCAGATTTATTTTTATTGTAAGGAATTTTTACACATGCGCAAGGGAATACGGATATAGAAAAGAAAAATGATTTTAACAAAAATTAGATAGGGAATTTAAACAAAAAGAGGCTTTATTTCCTGTCGATATCTGGGATTCAGATGGACTTCGTAGATAAAGCCACTCTATATAGCGGTTAAATATTTATGGAATGTTATACCGAATTAATTGCAAACCTGTTGTTCCAAAATCTGAGTCACTGTCCAATTTGATATAACCTACACCCTTTGCCAAGTTGGTATTTGTTTGAAAATCAAAATCTATGTTGGGTAATGACATTGCCACTCCATTTAACATGATTTCCATCTCGTTCTCAAATTGACGTTGGTATTGTAAGCCGTCGAACGTTTGTCCATTAAATTCAACAGGGTCATTACCGGTTATCGTGTAGAAATCTTTCGCTACCATACTACCTGTTGCCCCCATTAAAAATTCTGCGCTGAAATCGGCTGATAATATCAGTTCCCACGAATAACCCGGTTTAAGTAATTCAGCAGGTGGGATCATAACTCCTTCTCCCTCAATATTTTCCAAGGTCATGGTGAAGGAACCGTCACCCACATCGGAAACATTGAGAGTTGCCATATCAAAGGAGACAATACCCTCCGCTTCACTGCAGACCCAGTTATATTCGATTTGGGTAGCAACCTGTTTCTGTTCTTCCGTGGGTTCACTGAATTCAGTTATATATACATGCATGACAGCGTTTGCGTTTTTCATATCTCCACTAACACTATCCACTTCCCAATGGTAATAATACACATCACTGGAATCATAATAAACCCAGGTGGCGCCTTCCCGTAGAGGAAAATAGGGATGATCACAGGCGCTTTGTTGCCCTGAACTGGCTTTCGAATTCTGACTTAAAGAGTTGTTTGAGTCATTTTCCGTTTCAATGATTTCTTTCTGCTCCGATTCACTGGTTTCCATGGGTTCATCTTCGAGCGAATCCCCGTTGGTTTCCGATGTGATTTCCTGGACGGGTTGTGGTTCTTCCTGGTTACCGGGTAGCATATTGGTAAGGTTGCAGGCCATTAAAGTTAAGGATAAAAATAAAAAGATAAATCCTAATCGAAAACGTAACATATTTCCTCCTGTTTGATCCCGATAATAAATACTCAATAATTTTTGTCTATTTGTTAGTTGTCGTTGGTGGATCACATTCATTTCTGAATGCAAGTTCACAAATAAACAAACATCTCATCCGGATTATGGATAAGCGAAAGTTAAAACCATTATAGTATAAAATATACTAATTTTATCAATTATGTATGATTAATGATCTGAGATTATAAATAACCTCACCATGAATTACAATACAAATTGAAAAAGATAAAGTCAGGTTCTGGTATTAATTTTCATTCAGGAGGGCAGCTTTTTCAGTAATACTGATATGCCTGACCTGATCCTGGAAGTTGTGAACACTGATCTTGCGCAGTAGAATCAACGAAATTGCCAGCATACCAGCTTCCACAACAAAGACAACAATATAACCATAAACCGAGTTATTGAGAATTTGTGCAGCCAAATCACGGATCACACCGCCCATTAATGTTCCGATAAAGCGGGACAATGCATTCGCCACCCCCCATGCGCCGATGAACAATCCAACTTTTTCGGTGGTCATATCCAGCATCAGGGATAGATTCGAAGTCGTGCTGGAACCTGTACCAAAACCAAGAATGATGACACCCAGGTAAAAAACTTCTAGATTTTCTATCAATCCACTACCTGCGATCAGGATAAATCCCGTCAGGGCAATATAGGCTGAGATTTGCGCGACCCGTTTCTTGGTGATCCAGCGATCGATCACACTGGCGATCAGCAGAGACACCAAAAAAGCTGTCCCCCAGATGGCAGTGATACGGGTGGTGACATTAACGGGCAGATGAAATGCCTCTGCTCCAAATGGCTCCAGCAAGATGTCCTGGCCGAGGATGGCTGCCAACAAGACAGTTAGATAGAGGAAAAACCGGCGAGCTTGAGAGCTGCCAGTTACTTCCCGTATAATGTGCGACCAGGGGGTGCGTTCTTCCTTTATAATTTCCCGGGATGGTTGTGTTTGGCGAGGTTCGAGACCGATCAAGCCAACCAACCCTAATATCAAAGCGACCAGCGCAACGATTAAGAAAGATCGCTGAAGAATTTCGGGAGAGTAGGTCTCCAATAAGTGACTGAGTCCGGTTGAGGTCAGGATGATACCAATGATCATAAGAAAGAACATCACGGCAATCGTCTTGGAGCGGCCTTTCTCGCCGGAGATTTCGGAAGCGAGGGAGAGGTACGAAACTGCTGCGAAGTTATAACCCATACCCCAGGCTCCAAACACCAGCATGCTCAGGAACAACCCAAACCAGAAGTTTTCCGGCATGACAAACACCACAAAGGGGGCGATGGCCAGGCCGGCTACATTTAACAGAAGTCCTAATAGGATGTAGGGGGAGCGGCGGTAACCCAGAATGGGATGTCGGTCGGCGTAGGATCCAATTGCCACCTGGATGGGGGCGAAGAGGTAGGGCAGGACTGCCAGCACTGCAACCAGGGTGGCTGAGAGAGCCAGCTCTTTGATCATCACCCGATTGAGGGTGCTATTGATCGGCACCAATGTCATGGCAACAGCGACGTGAATGAATGAAATTTGTATGCGCTTTAAAAACATGCTTTCCTTTTTAGCTGTTAAGCAACTGTGATAAAAGTCAAGAGGAAAGTATTGGTTTCCAAAAAGTTTGAGCTTTCACCATGGCATTCATAATCGTAAGAAGTTTATGCATACAAGCAACAATTGCCACTTTCTTGACTTTTCCTCTTGTTAACAGTCGCTCATAGAATTCCTTGATTACAGGATTCCATTTTATAGCAGTAATAGCTGCCATGAACAGTATTTTTCGAATGGATTGACGCCCTCCTTTTATGCGTCTTTTTCCACGATAATAACCACTATCACGATTGAAAGGAGCAACACCCACCAGAGCTGCAATTTTCTTGTGGTCGAGAGTGCCCAGCTCAGGTAAATCTGCCAATAGAATAGCAGCAGTAATTTTTCCAGCACCAGGAACGCTACAAATAATTTTTTCATTTTTCTTGAGTTCTGGACTTTGGTCGATTATCTCTGCAATCATCTCTTCCAGTTGCATGATTTGTTGCTCTAAATTTTCAATGCTAGCTTCGATTAGCGCTTTTACATCAAGGTAAGCAATAATGGATAAATGGTTCTTTTCACTGATTAGCGCTAAGGAAACCTGACTGCGCCTTGCCATGAGTACCGACAGGCGCTCTTGGAGTTCCGTGCGAACTATCACAACTGGAGGGTGGTTAGCTCGGCCATACCGCACCAGCATCTTGGCATCAATTTTGTCAGTTTTTGCTAAAGTACCGGTTGACTTGGAAAAATAGCGCACCCACGAAGGAGTGACCATCGCTACTGGTAGTTTTGCTTCTACGAGTGCTGAGACTACGCCTTTTTCGTAGCCACCAGTTGCTTCCAACACAATCAGCGCAGGATCAATACTACTTAGCTTTTCTACCAATTTGCCGATGTCGATAATATTATTTCCACAGGTGAAATATTGACCATCCTCCTGAATTTGGATATCCAGCTTGTTTTTTGAGATATCGATGCCGATGATAATTTCTATATCATTGTTCATTTTCAACTCTCCATATGCTACAATCAAACTGCCCACACTAGCAGGATTCGGACTCTTAGTCCAAGCAACTGTTCGGGCATGTAAGTTTATGGATCCGGCGACCTTGCTTAACACCGGTTTCTAGTACCTTCTGTTAGTCGGTCTACCGGATCCCCTTCCTTTATTATCAAGGAATATTTTCATAGTACTAATACCTCTTTTAACATACTAGCTGTTGAGCCCTTGAGCTGTTGATTTTATCCATGTTCCATTTCGCGATAATTGTAAACGATGGGGTATGAAATTGGAGGTTTTACAGATGTACTGTCTGAAAATCTAATTTCCTTTTAATCTCAGGGAATTGTTTATTTCAACCAATCGTTTAACCATCGAACCTGTCCAACCCAATCTTCAGCTTCTGTTTCAGAAAGAAGGTAATCAAGGGCAGGTAATAAATCAGACATAGGCTTTTGAGTCGAAAGTATAATTCCTTGATGGGCAGGATACCAACGAGCCAAAATCATAAAATCGCGAATGTTAAAGGTGAACACAATCCTTCCTTGTTCACTTGCTTTAAACAATTGTTGTTCGTCTGTTGCATCCATGGGCATCCAATCAGCAGGTGTTCTTGTTACATCATGACCGCGTTTTTATAAGTTCACGCATTAATGAAATCATGGAAGCATCAGCATCCAAATGTAATTTGGACCTGGTCAATTATTAAGTTCCAATTCTTCTTCTACTTTAATACTTCCATCAATTTCTACTCGATGGACATTATAAAAGGCTTGAGCTTCCTTAACTTTATGGATATCCAGATCGTATTCTTCAGCAATCTGTTCAGGTTTTATACCATAGGACAACTGTTTGGCAATTGTTTGAACGCGAATACCGGTACCACGAATGACAGGAGAAACCCAACCAGACGCTCCTTTACGAAAGGTGATACCCGGAAATTCCGGATCATCCAGAGATTGGCGTAATGAAGCCACCTTCTCAGAAACAGACCACATAATGAACTGATTGAGAGAAATTCCCTGTCGGGTAGCTAATTCTTCGGCTTCCCGTTTCAAATCAGCAGGTAAATTTAATGCATATCGAGACATAATCATCACTCCTGATATACATCATATACCACATCATATTAGATGTCAATAATAAAAATACAGCTATCTGTTAAGGTATTAAGGAGTTTCCTTTACATGAATTGTCTTTCAAATATCAGGAATTTAATCCGCCATGGTAACAGAAGCTCCCATTCGTTCATATCATGCCCTTTGGGTATTCGAATTTCTATATCAACCTGTGGGTTCGTTGACGGCTTGCTCCCCAGTTTTCAGTGCGGCCTGTATCGCTTCGCGTAGGGATCTGGCTTCGATGACCTGAATTCCTTTTGGCCATGGTTCTCCGCGCCGAATTCTTTTTGGGATGATGGCGCATTTGAAACCCAATTTGGCTGCTTCCTTAAGGCGTGCTTCCAGCTGGCTGACCCAGCGTAATTCCCCGGATAAGCCAATTTCCCCAAGCAGAACAGCATCGGCACGAATAGGAGTATCCTTCATGGAGGAAGCAATCGCCGCAGCGATGGCCAGATCGGCAGCGGGTTCATCAATCTTCAAGCCCCCCACCACATTGATGAAAATATCCTGCTCACCCAGTGGGATCCCAAGACGGCGGGTGAGCACAGCAGCTACCAGCAACAATCGGTTGAAATCAACTCCGTTGGGAGTACGGCGGGCATTTCCGAATTGGGTGGGACTGGTTAACCCTTGCAACTCAACGATTAAAGGTCGGGTACCTTCCATAGTCACCACGATCGCAGATCCAGGAGCGTTAACCATCCTCTCAGCCAGGAAAGCTTCAGAGGGATTGGGTACTTCAATCATCCCGTTTTCACGCATTTCAAAGACACCCACTTCGGAGGTAGCACCAAAGCGATTCTTGACTGATCGCAACAGCCGGAATGCTTGATAGCGATCACCTTCCAGGTACAGGACGGTATCGACGATGTGTTCGAGAACACGCGGTCCAGCGATGACCCCCTCTTTGGTGACATGCCCGATCACAAACACAGCGATGCCGCTGGATTTTGCTAATTCACGCAGCCGGGAAGAGCTCTCACGCAACTGAGTGACGGATCCGGCAGAGGAGTTGATCTGTGGCATATAGACAGTCTGAATGGAATCGATGATCAGTATTTCTGGTTTTACCGTTTCAATATGCTGCAGAATCACGTCCAGGTTGGTTTCGGTTACCAGGTAGAGTTCCTCCGGGAACTTTTTTACCTTCTCGCCTTCGGCGGTGTTCAGGCGGGAAGCCCGCATCTTAATCTGTCTCTCGGACTCTTCGCCCGAGACGTACAGGACGCGGCGATTAGTGGGTTGGCTTGCCATCTCGATGGTAACTTGCAGCATCAGGGTAGACTTGCCGATTCCTGGGTCGCCACCAATCAGCACGATGGAACCGGGCACGATCCCACCGCCAAGAACACGGGCAAATTCGCTGATTGAGAGAGGCATGCGTTCATCGGCGTCTCCTTCAATCTCGTGCAGGCGCACTGGCGAGGATTGGATGCTGAGACCACGTTGCCCCTTTTTTGCCATAATGGGTTCAGGCTCAATGATTTCCTCGACCATCGTGTTGAATTGTCCGCATTGGGGACAGCGCCCCATCATCCGTGCGGAGATTCGTCCGCATTCCTGACAGATGTATTGCACCTGAATTTTCGCCATGGGGTAATTATAGCTTAAAGCTCAACGCTGACAGCTCAAAGCGAAAGAAATTTAATCACGAAGGCACAAAGATAGTATGCCCCCAGGGTAGCACGAAGAAAAAAATTTTAAAACTTTGTGGTCTTCGTGTGCTTTGTGGTTCGTTTGTTGGGAGAAAAAAAAGGGGCAGGTCGGACACCGTTAAACATCGGACAACGTTAAACTTGACAGAATTCGATTACCGTATATAATATTTTTAACAGTACCAGCCACGCGAGCCAAAAGGCAGCGGACCGAGGCTGGTCATTTTATTAATGACATCACCTCCCCGTAAGGGCAAAGCATTCATGCTCTTCGAATGCTTTGCCTCCCTTCCGAAGAACTCCAATTTATTTATAGAGGAGCAACTCTCAATTCTCACCCCACCACTGCACCATAATTAACCAATTCTCCGCGAGATTCATACATCTCACAATTTAATGAATCAAATCTTATCCCGACTTAAGACTATAAAATTAACCCTAACACTAACAAAAAAACAAAATAAACAACCTCTACCTGAGTTTTCCTAATCATTAAATAATTAAAACAAAAATTTATGGTCTACGTATATAGATACTTATCATGCCATAATCTGAAGCACACATTTCGTTCAAACTTTCCATACCCTTATAATTTTCCTTTGTCCACATACACTTAAGATATTCTTTACTTTCCTCTTCACCAATTTTTATACTTGGTTCATAGCCAACAGCATACCCAAACTTGGGCAACTGGTTAAACATCGCAATTCTTAAATCAATATAAGAATCAAATTCTTTTACCCAATTCTGTTTACCCCATTCTTCCACCATGAATCTTGTATACAAATTAATCGATATCGGTTTAGACCTATTTCCTTCGACAAAAAAATTCCATTCTTCCAGGGTAGCTATACTTTCCAACATTTCTCCCTTCTGTGTCGCCATTGAAGTATATAAAGATGACTTCTCCTGAATTAATAAAACCGGGGGGTGCGCACTTTCATCATTAAAATTTCTTGAAAAATTATAATCAAAAGCAATCCTATTCTTTCCTCTATCCACAGCCCCTAAATACAAATGCATGATACTAGTGTCAACATCCCAATTTGCGTCAATTAAAAAAAATTGACCGATAGTAGTATTAATCATTCCCAAAGGTAATATACCCTTAATCACATCTGTTTCCCCAAAAAAATACTGATGATTTGCTTGAATATTTTCTAAAGTATAAATTCCTTCAGAATTTAAATAATCGATAATATTTTTAGCTATCTCTTGTTTTCTTTCTTTTTCTGCAATCTTAAACGTCTCTGTCACCGTCGGGCTAGCTGTCGCCGTTGTAGTCGGGCTGGCTGTCTCTGTTGCTGTCGGTTTGCTTGTTGCAGCTACCGTTACTGTCTCCACTATCTTAAATGTCTCAGTCACCTGAGCTTCTTTGTCCACTTGATCATTATTTGATTTTTCAGTGTCTTTATCAGTCATTTCACAGGATACGGTCTGCATTAATAATCCAACCATCATAATAAAAAGAATAATCCTTGCAAATTTTGACATAATAATTATTTCCTTCGATAGATACTCATAAATGCTAATCTTCTTAATTGAATCATACATGAATTAATAATATCCTGCATACACCTGTCCCCCGTAAGGGCAAAGCATTAATTCTTTTCGAATGCTTTACCCCCATTCCCTCTCTTGGAATGCTTTGCCCCCCTCATTTCCTCCCCCCATCCACATTCATAATCTTTCTTTCCTCTCAAAAGTGTAAGCATACAAAAAATTTCTTAATCTGTATCTTTGCTATAATAAACTTGTTGTTAAAACTCATCCCGGTTTTTCAATTCGTCTCTCGTTCTGACAATAAAGTAAAGCAAGGGGACAGCATGAATGTATTTGATCTCCGTAATTCATTGATTGAAGATTATTCTTCATATATTTCCAGCTTCATTCAAATCAAAGACCCACGAATCAAAACCTACGTTGACCAAAGCATACAAGGGGGCCTCTTATGGCCTGATCCTTTAATTCAGTTAAACCCCTCCTTTGAACCAGGAAAATACATCGACGAACTCTGTGAAGAAGGACTTCTGAATAAAGAGTGTAAAAAAATATTCGCTCGCAAAAGTTCACCCAAAAGTCCTGCCTTACCCTTACGACTCCACAAACATCAGGAAGATGCTATCCGAACCGCCAGGGAAGGCCATAATTACATTCTCACAACCGGTACCGGATCCGGGAAAAGCCTTGCCTACATTATTCCCATTGTGGATTATGTCTTGCGCAACGGCAGTGGGAAGGGCATCCGGGCAATCATTGTTTATCCAATGAATGCCTTGGCGAACAGCCAGCGTGGGGAACTGGAAAAATTCCTCAATTACGGCTATCCGGATGGAAAAGGGCCGGTCACTTTCGCGCGTTATACCGGGCAGGAAAATGATGAGGAACGCCAAAAAATCATGGACAATCCCCCGGATATCCTGCTGACCAATTATGTCATGCTCGAATTGATCCTTACCCGACCGGAAGAACGCATAAAGCTGGTAAACGTTACCCGAGCGTTGCACTTTCTGGTACTGGATGAGTTGCACACCTACCGTGGCAGGCAAGGGGCAGATGTGTCCATGTTGGTTCGCCGAACACGGGAAGCATTTCAGGCTCATCAGCTGCAATGTGTTGGCACTTCAGCTACTCTGGCTGGTGCCGGCTCATTCGAACAGCAAAAAAATGAAGTAGCGAAAGTTGCTTCTATTATTTTTGGTGATCATGTTTCGCCATCAAATGTAATTGGAGAGACTCTCCGAAGAACTACCGTTGAATATGATTTTCAGAATTCTCAACACCTTTCAAACCTAAAGGCAAGCATCCAGTCTCTAAATCTCCCTCAAAAATTTGAACAATTCAAAGAACATCCACTGGCAAGTTGGGTGGAAAGCCAATTAGGGTTAACAATGGACCACGAAAGTAACCGCTTGGTACGAGCAAAACCCAAGAGCCTGACTGGAAAAGCAGGTGTAGCGCATGAATTAAGCACTTTCACAGCACTCTCTTTGGAAGTTTGTGTCGATGCACTGCAAGCCATTCTGTTACAGGGATACACAACCACAAATCCTGAAACTAACTTCCCTGTTTTTGCCTTTCGATTACACCAGTTTATCTCCCGTGGAGATACTGTTTATGCTTCATTGGAAGAAGAGTCCAAACGCCACATCACAGTACACGGGCAAAAATTTGTCCCTGGAGAAAGAGAAAAAGTCCTTCTACCCTTGGCATTTTGCCGTGAATGTGGGCAGGAATATTATGTTGTCCGTAAAACGCAGGACAAAGATACTGGTTTTGATATATTTTTACCCCGCGAGCTAAACGAGAACCGCAAATCAGATGAAGGGGAAGCAGGATTCCTTTACTTAAACCAGAAGAATCCATGGCCAGAAGAGCTGGATGATTTCCTCGACCGAGTTCCAGAAGATTGGCTGGAATTTAATGCGCGGGAAGACCTGGTGGTCAAACGAAGTCAACGAAAAAACGTTCCTGAAACGTTTAATATCAATACCTCAGCAAAACAATCCGAAATCGGAGAGCGTGTTGCCTTTACCAAAGCACCATTTCGCTTCTGTTTGAATTGTGGCGTCTCCTACGATGCCAGGCAAAGTTCTGATTTTGCAAAATTGACAGAACTAAGCTCCGGTGGACGTTCAACCGATACCACCATTCTCAGTATGTCTTTGGTGCGGAAACTTCGCCAGGAACTCCCCAATTTATCCGGCAAAGAAAAAGAAGAGGCACAAAGAAAAGCTAAACTCCTCAGCTTTACCGATAATCGCCAGGATGCATCCTTGCAAGCTGGACATTTCAACGATTTTATTGAAATTTCGTTGCTCCGTTCTGCTCTGTATCGTGCCGTATTGGCGAATGAACCGGATGGCATTTACCATGAAAACCTGGCGAAGGAAGTCTTCAAATCCCTCAATCTCCCCATGCTGGCGTACGCCAGTAACCCGGAAGTGCGTTTTATTCAATTGGATGAAACCCAGCGCGCACTGCGCGAAGTGTTGGGGTACCGCATTTATCGCGACCTCAAACGTGGATGGCGCATCACTTCTCCTAATCTGGAACAAAGCGGATTATTAAAAATCGAATATGCTTCTTTACATGAATTATGCAATGATGATAAGTTTTGGCAAAATACCCACCAGGTTTTAACTTCAGCCAATCCGGAAACCCGAGCGAAGGTATGTAAGGTACTGCTGGATTATATGCGTCGTGAACTGGCAGTCAAAGTTAATTTTCTTGATCCTTTGACACAAGAATCTATCCGACAACTCAGTAGTCAACGACTGATCTCCCCCTGGGCGATGGATGAAAATGAAAACATGGAACATGCTTCGATCCTATTCCCTCGCAGCCGGCTGAAAAACCACGATGAATATGGTGGTAATGTCTACCTCTCCCCAAGAGGTGGATTTGGACAGTATTTACGCCGCGATACAACCTTTCCCCATTACTATGAAAAGATAAAGATAGACGAAACAGAAGAAATCATTGATCAGATTCTGGATAAATTAGATAATGCTGGACTGATTCAAATTGTGTTTGACCCTAAAAAGGATTCGATGCAAAAGCCAGGATATCAATTAATGGCAAGCAGCATGATCTGGAAAGCGGGCGATGGTAAACAGGCATTTCATGATCCGATACGCATTCCACGGATCCCGGAAGGGGGTGGAAAAACCAATGACTTCTTCGTTAATTATTATCAAACAGTAGATAAACAACTCCTGGGGATTGAAGCACGCGAACATACCGCGCAGGTTCCCTCTTATTTACGCGAAGAAAGGGAAGGCATTTTCCGCACAGGTGCATTACCCATCCTTTATTGCTCCCCTACCATGGAATTAGGTGTTGATATTTCAGAGTTGAATACAGTAAACATGCGCAACGTCCCCCCAACCCCTGCCAATTATGCCCAGCGCAGTGGCCGTGCTGGTAGAAGTGGCCAACCTGCCCTGGTTTTTACTTACTGCACCATTGGTAGCCCACACGATCAATATTACTTCAAGCACCAAGCGCTCATGGTCTCTGGTGCAGTAACCCCACCACGAATTGATCTGACCAATATGGATTTGCTGCGCAGCCATGTTTATGCGATCTGGTTGGCAGAATCAGGCATGAAGCTGGGAAGTTCGTTAAAGGACATACTGGATCTAACCGATCCTGTTAACCTCCCCTGTCAGGATCACATTTTGGAATCATTAAAAGATCATCGCATTCGTGTGAAAGCAAGGGCAAAAGCACAGGCTGCCTTGAATGACTTCCTCCCGGAACTGGAAGAAACCGACTGGTGGAGTGACCATTGGTTGGAATCCACTTTAGACCAGGTCGAAATTCAATTCAATCAGGCTTGCGATCGATGGCGAACCCTCTATCAAGCAGCAAAAAACCAGCAGCAAATCCAACATGAAATCATCAACGATGCTACTCGCAGCCCAGCCGATCGCAAAACAGCGCAACGTCTTCGCCAGGAGGCTGAAAGCCAGCTCGATTTACTTACAGAATCCAAAAACCTGGTTCAATCCGATTTTTATTCCTACCGCTACTTTGCCAGCGAAGGCTTTTTACCTGGGTATAGTTTCCCAAGATTGCCCTTATCAGCCTATATTCCTGCCCGTCGCATTCGTAGTCAGGATGATGAAATGCTTTCACGACCACGCTTCCTGGCAATTTCTGAATTTGGACCCCGTTCCATCATTTACCATGAAGGTTCTCGTTACATCATCAACCGTGTAAATCTCCCAGTCTCCGAGACCGGGGATGGTTTTTCTTTAGTGCGCGTAAAACAATGCCATAATTGTGGTTATTTACATCCCATAACTGCCGGTGATGGGATTGATAATTGTGAACGCTGCCATGCCAGCTTGGAGCAATCCATCAACAACCTCTTCCGCTTGCAAAATGTTTCAACCCGTCGTCGTGACCGAATTTCCTCCGATGAAGAAGAACGCGTACGCCAGGGGTACGAACTGCGAACGGCGATCCGTTTCAGTGACCATGGTGGCGAGATCTCAGTGCATACAGCTGAGATCATTAAAGAGGGAAATCTACTCGGTAAATTAACATATGGAACATCAGCTAAACTCTGGCGCATCAATGTGGGTTGGCGCAGGCGGGCAGATACAGAACAATTAGGCTTCATACTTGATATAGAACGTGGTTACTGGGCACGTAAAGATGATGAAGCCAATGATCCGGAAGACCCCATGTCATCACGCACGCTGCGTGTGGTACCTTTCGTGGAGGATACCAAAAATTGCCTCTTATTCGAACCACAAGAATACCTCAATCACGAACAAATGGCATCCTTACAGGCTGCGCTGAAGAATGCCATTCAGGTTGAATATCAGTTACAGGATAGCGAACTGGCTGCAGAGCCACTACCAGATGTGGATAACAGACGCTTGCTTTTATTCTACGAGGCTGCTGAAGGAGGTGCTGGTGTTCTACGCCGTCTGGTGGATGACCAGGATGCATTTTCTCGTGTCGCCAGGCAAGCTCTGCAGATTTGTCATTTTGATCCAAAGACAGGGGAAGATTTGCAACGGGCGCCAAATGCTCATGAGGATTGTGAAGCCGCCTGTTATGATTGTTTAATGAGTTATCACAACCAGATGGACCATCGCCTGCTCGACAGAAAAATTATAAATGAGGTTTTGTTGGCTTTAAGCCAGAGCACAACGCACACATCACCGCAAGTCGGTTCCCGCGAGGAACATTACCAACAATTACTGAACCTTTGTGCTTCTGACCTTGAACGCGATTTTCTTAAGCAGTTATTGGAGAAAAACTATCGCCTACCTAGCCATGCGCAGCACCTGATAGAAGCCTGTCAGACGCGGCCGGATTTCTGGTATCAAGGACAATCGACAGCGATCTACATAGATGGCTATCACCACCTGCATCCGGATCGTCAGGCACGCGATCGGGAAAAGACTGATTGCCTGGAGGATTTGGGTATTACAGTCATCAGATTTCCGTTATTAACAGAATGGGAAACAATTTTTTCAAAATATAAGAACATTTTTGGTTCATGAGAGGTGATTTGAGCATTAAAATTGAGATGGAATTAGATCGTTACCAAAAAATGTTAACTGAATTGAAATCGCTTTCGCCGGTCAAAGCTATTGAAGAAACTTTTTTGGAAATTTCAGGCTATCCTTACCTGGAAAATGTGGCCAGCAACATTCTGGAATTCTTTTTTGATTCAGAAGAGGCGCATGGTTTAGGCTCCGTTTTTTTGGAAGCGTTACTTTCAACCGCTCAAAATTCAGACATAGGTTTTTCATTTGAGAATACTATTGTGGAAAGGGAAGTGGTAACTCCCTTACAATGCAGGATAGATTTAGTCATCACAACTTCTTCATTGATTGTTGGGATTGAAAATAAACTCTTTTCCAATGTAAATAACGATCTTCCTCATTATTGCAAGTTTCTAAAAGATAAGGCACTTGAACTTCAAAAAGAAACTCTCGATAATGTTGATATTGTTCCCGTCTTATTGACACTTTACCCTGTTTCAAAATCTCAAATGATGGGTGATTTCACAAACATTACTTATAAACAATTTTTTAAAACCTTAATGCCCAAATTAGGTAGCTCAATTTTAAATGCCAATGCGAGATACACACCATTATTGTTAGACTTTATACAAACAATTAATCACCTGCAGGAAGGACCCAAAATGGAAAACGACCCATTTCACCACTGGATAAAAACAAATCAAAAAGATGCTGAGAGTTTGATGCAAAAAGTTAAAGAATATCGTAGAAAATTAAAAAACCGCATCAAAACCCTTAACTCTTTTGTTGATTTACAAAAATATGTAGAAAATAAAATAAATATCCGTCAATGGTTTTGGGATCCACCCAGCGGAGAAATATTGAGAGCCTTAGTTTATGATTTAAAAATTCATAATGAGATTAATCTTGCTATTGATATTTATCTTGATCCAAGAGAATGGTCAATTTTACTTTTTTGTAGAGATTCATCTGACCCTATAAAGTATCAAAATTTCCTAAACTGGGTAAACAAACATCATATTCCATACTCAGAAATTGAAAACAGTAGCCGTCTTTTGATTGGGGAGAGAATGGATTCGTCAACACTGGAAATGAAAGTAGCCGAACAGATAAACACTTTGCTACAGTTAATTTTGGACGGCATATTAAGTGATGAAAAAACGACTAACTCATTTTATCCCCAATATCCCTCATCAAAGGATTCAGTTGATAGATGACCATGTAATTAGATTTTTGGGTAGCAGGCATGAAAATTAAAGGAAAAGCCAATGAAAGATCTTTATGTTGAGTTAAAAGAGAAAAATGGTCAAAAGTGTTTTACTCTCACACAACACAAACCAGCAGTCATGTATGTGAAAGATGACGGTGTTACCGTCCTTTATCCAACGGGTCGTGAATTGTTCATTCCTCGTTCTTTATTTGCGCAAGCCTTCCATATCCTCCATCAAAAAGGAATCCTGACGCTGGAAGATGTTCATTATGGTATAACGGACGAAAGAGGACCCGTCACTGACCGGCTGATGGCGGTTTTAAGGGAAGTGCCTGGCATTATATTTACTTCATCTCCCAGAGCACTCTACCTGAAGAAGGAAAATTAACCATGGCTTATTCTGTTGGTTCATTGGTTAAAGCACGCGGTCGTGAATGGGTAGTTCTCCCCGACTCCACCGAGGATCTCCTGGTCTTGCGTCCCTTAGGGGGATCCGAAGACGAAATCACTGGGATCTATATCCCCCTCGAAAACGTTTCGCCTGCTAGCTTTGATTTACCCGATCCCGAACAGGTCGGTGATTACCGCTCAGCCCGTCTGCTACGTGATGCTGTCCGGCTTGGTTTTCGTTCCAGTGCTGGTCCATTTCGCTCCTTTGCCCGGCTCGGTTTTGAACCTCGTCCCTACCAGCTTTTGCCTCTCTTGATGGCTTTGAAGCTTGACCCGGTGCGTTTATTGATTGCTGATGATGTCGGCATCGGTAAAACCATCGAAGCCGGTTTGATCGCTCGTGAATTACTCGACCGCGGAGAGATCACCCGCCTGGCAGTATTGTGCCCCCCACCCCTGGCAGAACAATGGCAGAGTGAATTGCGAGAAAAATTTCATATCGAAGCCGAACTGGTATTAGCTTCCACCGCTGCCCGCCTGGAGAAAAACCTGGCGCTAAACGAATCGCTCTTTGACCGTCATCCCTATGTAATTGTCTCCATGGATTTCATCAAATCCGACCGCAGGCGGGATGAATTCAAACGCACCTGTCCGGAATTCGTGATCGTGGATGAAGCGCATACCTGCGCGGATGGGGCTGAACGAGGCGGAAGGCACCAGCGGCATGAACTGATAAAAGGGCTCGCTAAAAACACTGAGCGTCACATGATCCTGGTTACCGCCACACCACACTCCGGTAAAGAGTACGCTTTCCGATCGTTGCTTTCTTTCATCAACCCAAAATTTAGTGAATTACCCGAGGATTTGAGTGGCGAAGAAAATCTCAGAAACCGCAGAGAATTGGCGCAGCATTTCATTCAACGCCGGCGTGGTGACATCATCCATTATATGGATGCGGAGACATTTTTCCCAATCCGCGAGGATCTGGAAGAAACATACCGTCTCAGCCCGGCCTATAAACAACTTTTTGATCGGGTGCTGGAATATGCCCGCGAAACCGTCAAAGATCAGAGTGGTGGAGCTTTTCACCAACGGGTGCGCTGGTGGTCAGCCCTGGCATTATTGCGTTCACTTGCTTCCAGCCCGGCAGCTGCCATCGCTACGCTACGCAACCGTGCTGCCCCCGCGGATGCCGATAACCCCGAAGAAGCCGACGAAATCGGGCGTCGAACCGTGCTCGACCTGGTGGTGGATGATGCCAACGATGGCGCTGATATAACACCAGGTTCCGATCCGGGTGGAGAGGAACAGGAACAACAGCGTAATCGACGTATTTTACTCGACATGGCACGTACCGCTGAGACACTCTTAGGGGAAAAAGATGAAAAACTGAAAAAGATCACCGTGCTGGTCAAAGAGCTACTCTCACAGGGTTACCAACCGATTATCTTCTGTCGTTTCATTCCCACCGCGGAATATGTTGCTGAAGAGTTACGCAAGAAACTGCCCCGCAACACCGAAGTCATCCCGGTCACCGGTTTGTTACCTCCCCCGGAACGGGTGGAACGCGTTCAACAGCTAGCCCAATCAAAATCACGGGTGCTGGTAGCGACCGATTGTCTTTCCGAAGGCATCAACCTGCAGGAATATTTTAATGCTGTCATCCATTATGACCTCTCCTGGAACCCCACCCGGCATGAGCAACGCGAAGGTCGTGTTGACCGCTATGGTCAGCCCAACCCGACAGTACGGGTACTGACCTATTATGGGTTGGATAATCAGATCGATGGGATCGTTCTCGATGTCCTGCTGCGTAAACACCGCACAATCCGATCATCATTAGGCATTTCAGTCCCGGTACCCATTAATACAGAAGAACTGGTAGAAGCGATCTTTGAAGGGTTGCTGCTCAAATCCAGCTCGAGTGCCTTACAGGGCTTCCTGCCTGGCTTTGACGAATTCATCAAACCCAAAAAGGATGAATTATTTGGCGAATGGGAAAAAACGACCGAACGCGAAAAACGCTCCCGCACTTTGTTTGCTCAGGAGACCATCAAGGTGGAGGAAGTCGCGCGGGAGCTACAATCCGTCCAGGCAGCCATCGGGCAAGGCGTCGAGGTGGCGGACTTCACCCGACGCACTTTGCAGATATTTGGTGCGCAGGTAAGTGGAGCAGACCCCCTGCAAGTCGATCTGAATGAATTGTCATCAGCGTTGCATGAACTGTTACAACAATCTGCTGGTATCCACGAGGAAAAACCGAAACATACCCTGCGCTTCTCCCAACCCGTACAGGATGGTGAACGCTATCTTGCGCGTACCAATCCTTTTGTGGAGACCTTGGCGAATCATGTGCTAGAAACCGCACTCGACCCGCTTTCGGGAGATGCGTTGCGTTACCCGGCTGCCCGTCGTTGTGGAGCGATCCGCACCAAAGCAGTCACCATCCGCACCACCTTATTATTGATACGCTTCCGCTACCACATCATCAAAATACACAAAGATGGAGAAAAACCTTTGCTCGCAGAAGATTGCCGTCTGGTAGCATTCACCGGCAGTCCGCAAAATGCCATCTGGTTATCGGAAGCCGAAGCAGAAGCTTTATTGAAAGCTGCACCAGATAGCAATATTGCCCCCGAACAAGCTACAACCTTTATAACCAGAGTGATCGAAGGCTTCGAAACCTTGCAACCGCATCTGGAGCAAACCGCCCTCCAACGTGGCGACGATTTGCTGGATGCCCACCAACGCGTCCGCCACGCGTCGCGTATCCGCAACATCCGCTATCGCATCGAACCCCAACTCCCCCCGGATGTATTGGGAATTTATGTGTATTTACCACAAACCTGACCAGGAGATTTTTCATGACAACAAAATCTGAGGAATATTTATTGGGTATGAAATCAGTGAATAGCTTCTTTGCTATGCTGGATGATGCGATGCGTTTTGCTTTACCAGGGGCTCAATACTCAAAATCAGGGGCTTATGTCTGGCGTGGTTATCAAATAAATAAGTATGATGAACTCGCACCCAATCTTTATTATGTGCAAATTTATCCAGGAGATCCATTAACTTTTACAGATGATTCAGGCAGGATCAGCAACGCTGGACGAGAATTAGTATTTATGGAATCCTATGAAGACCCTCATCATAAGCCTGTTGATGAATTTGAAGAACCCCTGTGTGTAAAAACTGGCAGTTATTACTATCCGTTTCAGGTTTCTTTGGACTTATATCGTTCCAGATTCTTTTTATTAAATAAAGAGGAACAATATAAATTCCTGAAAAATTTTCTTAAATACGCCGCCCAATCCGCACTTCTCTGGCAAAAATCAGAATCACGAAAAAATGTTACGAACACAAGTTTTCTGAATGGCAAAAGTTCTTTCTATGACCTGGTGCATCTACAGGATTATGACCAGGTGGATTTAAATTTCATGACGGTCTGGAACAAACAACATTACTTATTTGACTTATTAGTAAATTTGCTAAATGAATTGGTTCCCTCAATATTGGGCAAAGAGGTTGAATGGATACGTTTCAATTCAAGCGTCAGGAATTTTGACTTTCGAGGGTATCGATTAAAGCTGGTGGACGGGATTGATGACGACGCAGCAGATTACCTGTGGGCTATTTATTTCGATAAACCAGCAATACTAAAATGCCAATATATGGAGAATAAAAAGACAATTTACACTTATGATCTGGTTGATCACCATTTCTTTGACCTAAACCTGGATCATCAAAAATCAGAACTTTCAAAATTTATTCGAAAATCTTTAGCATCATAGTTTTTCCAAGGAAGGATTTATATGGAAATTGAGGAGTTTGCTAAAAAAGAAAATAAAAATGAATTAATGTTCTTTGCGTATAAAGCAGAAAATGATTTGTCAATTTGGAAATTAATTCAACCACTTGGAGTTCAGCATAATTCATTTGGTTTGGGTAATTTCACTGATATTTTTCATCATAATTCAATAGAGATTCAGTTAAAGCTCAAGTTTAAGAATATCGAAGAAGTAAAGAAATTTACCAAAGGGGCATTTGAAAATGGTTTTTTTAATTTCGAAAATGACATCCAATTACCATTAGATGTTAAAGAAATTATACAAATAGCACAAACTGAATTAACGGCATATGAAGAAATAAAACGCGAAGAAGAAGAACGGTTACGAATAATAGAGGAAAAACGGTTAGCGAAACAATTGGAAGAAGAAAGGCAAAAACAGAAAGAAGAACGTGACAAAGCCCATTTTAAAGAACTTAAAGATAAATATGGGTTGTCAAATTATAAAGAGGATTCACCTCTTTCTGAACTGTATTTACATTTGTTAAAAATCGAAAAAAACGATGAATTAAGTGATGATGATATAAGATGGTTCACAAAAAAGAAAATGTTTTTATCCTTAGCCTATTATTATGAAAATCGAAACGGTGATGGTTTTTGGGACTATGTGAAAGCATCTAAATACTATCGAAAAGCAGAAAAATTCACCAAAGCCAATGAAATTCTTAATAAAATTCAACCTGTTGACAATAAAGAAAAAAGTATCATTGAAACCGTAAGAGGTGCGAATTTTCGACAAATCGGAAAAATAGAAGAGGCAAAAAAATGTGCTTTTCAGTCAATTGAACTCTAGCCAAATGATTTCCATCCTTATAATTTGTTAGGTGCGATTTATTATCAGGTTTGCGAGTATGAATTAGGTGATGAACACTTCAAAAAAGCGGTTGTTCTTGGATCGAGTCCAAATGAAATTGAAAACCAAATTCGAGAGGTTGTAGAAAGCAACTCGGGTGAACAGCGAATTAAAATTGCTAGAGATTTATTACAAATTGACCCCGAAAGGTTTAAATGGGCAAATTATTATTTGAATTAAATGTTTATTTCTCCCGATAAAAAATATCAGGGATATAGGGGCTTTCTCACCGCAGCGGAAAACTCACACGGCATGCAGCCGAATTTTGTCACCTGATACATTACGTATAACCCAAAAATAATCACAAATGAAAAATCTACCAATAATCGACAACATATCCCATAAACCAAATCCCATCTTAGCGTTCTTTGCTAACTTTGCTACCTTTGCGTCCCCTATCTTTTTCCACCTGAGTACACAATATGCAGACTAAAAACCGTAACACCTACACCACCATCCATACCGAAGGAGCGCTGCTCCCGATCGACCTGCTGCAGCGTATCAGCGACAACGACCCGAACCTGCCAGGCCTGACCCCCGAAAGCTACCATCTTGCCCCCGGCGAAAAAATCAACGAAGCCATTAACCGCTCCTGGAACCGTCTCAGCGGATTGTGGACAGCCTTCCAGAACGCCCTGCAGAAATTGCCTGAGGGCGACTTCGCCACCACGCTGACCCGCGAGCGTTGGCTTTTACCGCTCTTCCAGGAACTTGGCTATGGCCGGTTGAGCACCGCCCGTGCTGTCGAGATCGAAGGCAAATCCTACGCTATCTCCCACGGCTGGGATTCGGTGCCGATCCATCTTGTAGGTGCCAACATCAAACTCGACCGTGCCACTCCTGGGGCTGCTGGTGCCGCGCGTACCAACCCGCACAGCCTGATGCAGGAATATCTCAACCGCACCCCAGGTTTGCAATGGGGCATTCTCTCCAATGGGCTCAGCCTGCGTATCCTGCGTGATAATGCTACCCTCACCCGTCAGGCGTACCTCGAGTTCGAACTCGAGTCCATGTTCAATGGGGAAGTGTATGCTGACTTTGTCTTGCTGTGGCTGATCTGCCACCAATCACGCTTCGAAACCAGCGAAAAACAAACCGATTGCCTTCTGGAAAGCTGGTCCAAAAATGCCCAGGAGGGTGGTACGCGAGCTCTGGAAGCGTTGCGGGAAGGGGTTGAAAAAGCGATTATAACCCTCGGGCAGGGTTTTCTCCAGCATCGCCTCAACAATGAGTTACGCACTCACCTCAAATCCGGCGAACTCTCTGCCCAGGATTACTACCGCCAGTTATTGCGTCTGGTGTACCGCCTGATCTTCCTGTTCACCGCCGAAGACCGCGAGCTTTTGTTGCTGCCGGATGCGGCACTGGAAACAAAACAACACTATGAGAATTACTATTCCACCACCCGCCTACGCCAGTTGGCAGAACGCCAGCGCGGTAGCCGTCACCACGACCGTTATGAAGCCTTATGCAAGGTTATGGAAATTCTCGGTTCCAGCGCAGGCTACCCCGCCTTAGGTCTACCCGCGTTGGGTGGTTTCCTTTTTGATCCAACCTCCGCAGCGGATATCAACAATGCCAAACTGGATAATCAATCGTTGCTCACAGCGGTGCGCTGGTTGTCCTCCATTCGTGAGGGCAACACCCGCCGCATTGTCGATTACCGCAACCTGGGTCCGGAGGAATTGGGCAGTGTCTATGAATCACTGCTTGAGCTACACCCTTTGCTCAACACGGATGCCGGTTCCTTCGACCTCTCCAGTGCTGCTGGCAATGAACGCAAGACCACCGGCAGTTATTACACCCCCACCAGCCTGATCAAAGTCCTGCTCGATTCCGCGCTCGATCCGGTGATCGAAGATCGTGTAAAGGTGAGTGGCCACTCGCCCAGTGAACAGGAAGCCGCATTGCTGGACCTGAACGTCTGCGATCCTGCCTGTGGCAGCGGGCACTTTCTGATTGCGGCTGCCCACCGCATCGCCAACAAACTGGCTCAGGTGCGCAGCGGAGGCGATGAACCCTCACCCGAAGAAACCCGCCATGCCTTAAGGGATGTCATCCGCCACTGTATTTACGGGGTTGACCTGAATCCGATGGCGGTGGAACTGTGCAAGGTCAACCTCTGGCTCGAATCGATCGAACCGGGTAAACCACTCACCTTTCTGGATGCCCATATTAAATGCGGGAACAGTCTGGTGGGTGTTGGACCCAAAATGGATATCAACGAATTGACCATCCCGGATGACGCCTTCAAACCCGTCACCGGTGATCACAAACCGACTGCTGCTCTACTGCGCAAGCGCAACAAACAGGAACGCGAAGGACAGGAATCCCTCTTCGTCACTGTCCTTAAAAACCAGGAAGATCTGGATGGATGGCTGGCGCAGCGTGCTCAGGCGATTGAGGACATGCCCGAGGAAGATGCGAAGCAGGTGCAGGCCAAAGCCAGAGCCTTTGAGAAGATCAACCAATCCGAGCAATATTTGAAACAACGCCAGATCGCTGACCTTTGGACAGCCACCTTCTTCTGGCAGATAAAAGAACCTGGTAAAAATGAACTATCGATCCTCGCGCCAACCCATGGACAGCTGCAGCGTTTTAGCAGTGGAAAGCAGGTGCAGGATGGGTTACTGAGCAAGGTTAATGATTTGAGAATTAATCAAAATTTCTTCCACTGGTCAATCGAGTTCGCAGATGTCCATGCCAGTGGTGGATTTAATTGTGTGCTAGGGAATCCACCCTGGGAGAGGATTAAATTACAGGAAGAGGAGTTTTTTGCATTTCGTGACCCGGAAATAGCAAATGCTCCAAATAAAGCAGCTCGTGGTAAATTAATTAAAAAACTAAAGGAAGAAAACCCTTTATTGGCATTGGAATTTGAAAATGCTAAACACGCTGCAGAATGTGCCAGTAAGTTTATGCGTACATCAATACGCTATCCTTTATCTGCAGTCGGTGATATGAATACTTACGCTTTGTTTGCTGAACATTTTTACGCAATGATTTCAAATAAAGGACGGTTGGGAATTATTGTGCCGATTGGGATTGCCACAGATGACACAACCAAAGACTTCTTTGCAAATATTGTCGAACAAGGGCAGATAGAAAAAATAATTGGGTTTGAAAATGAATCATTCATATTTAGTGAAATACATCACTCTACAAAGTTTTGTTGCCTTGTTATACGGGGGGAGCGCGATCTAAATAAACCAGCTGATTTTATCTTTTTTTGCCGATACATAAATCAATTGTCAGATATTTCTAGACATTTCCAACTTACACCTGCTGATATTGCCCGTATAAATCCAAACACTAGAACATCTCCAATATTCCGTACTAAGGTAGATGCTGATTTAACTAATAAAACATATCAAATGGTCCCTATTTTAATCAATGAGCGAACACAAAACAATCCTTGGAATTTATCTTTCTTAAGAATGTTCGATATGTCTAATGATAGTGGACTATTTATTGATGAACCCAACCCAAATTTTCTAAAATTATATGAAGCAAAGATGATATGGCAATTTGACCATAGATACACTTCGTTTGAATATGCCACACAAGAAAATTTAAATTCCGGAATTCTGCCACAATGTACTGAAAAACAAAAACAAGATCCAAGTTTCAATGTCATGCCTCGCTATTGGGTTCCAACAGAGGAGGTCGAGAGACGGCTAAAAGATTGGAAACATGAATGGCTAGTTGGTTTTAGAAATATTACAAGTTCAGTTGTGGAGAGGACTTCAATTTTTAGCGTACTTCCAAAAGTGGGAGTAGGGCATTCAATGCCTATTCTCTTTTCTACAGTAGCTGTTAATCTTTTTTCTTGCCTTTTAGCGAATTTCTGCACATTGGTTTTCGATTACTTTGTTCGTCAAAAGTTAGGTGGTGTGAATATGACTTATGGTTATTTACGTCAATTTCCTGTGATATCCCCTCCCATGTATAACAATAAAATAGTTGAATATATTAATTCGAGAGTAGTTGAGCTGGTCTATACAAGTAATGATTTGAAATCATTTGCAAAAGATATTGGTTATAATGCAGATCCATTCTGCTGGGACGAAGATCGGCGTGCGATTTTACGTGCAGAATTGGATGCCTACTACGCTGCCTTATATAGCCTCAACCGTGATGAATTGCGCTATATCCTCGATCCACAGGATGTGTATGGTCCTGATTTCCCCGGAGAGACCTTCCGCGTGTTGAAAGAGAAAGAAATCCGCCAATACGGAGAATACCGCACGCGTCGTCTGGTGCTGGAAGCCTGGGATCGATTGGAAGCCAGTGGTGAGTTACCCAAACCGGCTTATGAAAATCAAGAACCTATTCAACCAATTTCACAATCAACCTCTCAGCCCGCCCAACCGGAAAAGATCGAAACTAATTCACCCAAACCAGCCAAAAAATCCGAACCCGGCCCCACCCCGCTGCTTGACTTTGCCGCCGCCAACCCGCAGGTGGAGGAGACACCATCAACTAGCCATGTTGAATATGGTTTATATAAATGCGGTTCATGTGGCGCAATGGTGATGAGTTTTGATCTAGGGAATCATGAGAAGGAGAAGCATGGTGGGAATGATGTGGAATGGAGGAAGATAGGGTAAACAAAAAAAGCTGTCAGACCCCGTTGATTATTAGTTGGTTTTTAAAAGAATTGGCATTTTTGTTGGAGGAATCATGAATATTAAAAAGCGGTATACACAGCAACAACAGCAAGAAAATATTAGCAGGAAACAGATTGGGGAATTCTTCGAATCTCATAGTTTTATCACAGGCGATATTTCACCGGATTTAGGAGAAGATATTCTTGTTCGTATATTCGAAAATGGAAGTTCCACAGGCTTGAGTTTTTATTTACAATTAAAAAGCACTGATAATATCAATAAACATACTCTTAAGACAGGTGATATTAGTTATCAACTTAAGACGAAAGATATTGAACATTGGAGTGCTCAAACACCTACAGTTGTTATTGGGGTATGGGATATTAATCGTAGACAAGGTTGGTGGGTCTGGATAAATGATGTGATTAAATTTTTGGAACGAGAAAAACCAAAATGGAAAGAAAATAAATCAGTCAACATTTATATTCCATTAAAAAACCGTTTTGATGAGGGAGGTTTGGTATCAATAAGGTTCCTTTTAGCAAATTTGTATTACCCAGTCATTTCAAAAGATAAAGAACTTCTTATAAATACTAGATTTAGCTTTCCTAAAACTGAAGCTGGTAAGGCAAAATTTGAAGAATTAAATCGGCACTTTAGAACGGGTGATGAAGTTGAACTTGCTGGAGAGTTTATTGAAAAGTTTGATTTACCAGATTGGTGGAAAAGAATTTTTGGTGAAATTGAACCATCTAGTATGCATCTAAAAATTGGGGTACTAAGTTCCAATAAGCTTATTCCAGTTAAATTTGATTTTCACTCTAGTTTAGGTGATGAAACAATACCTTTTTGTCAACTTACAGTCATAAAACAAGGATCCGAAGAAATTACTTTATCGAGTGACAAACAAAAATTTCCAATTAATTTCAAGCTAATTTTTAATAAAGTAAAAAGGGAAATAACTTTATCCTTCAACACAGATTTGTCAGATGCAACCTTCCCAATAACATTAAACGTGCTAAAAATCCAAAAAATATTAACTGCTCAAGGATATATTCGTTTGACATTTCTCGAAACAGGGGAGGAAATTAATATTCCAGTAAATAAAGGCGTATGTCCTTCGTATGATCAGAACATTATCGATTTTATAGAAAAAATATGCTTTATAGAAAAATCGATGGGGATAAAAATTCAGCCTCACGAAGACGGCAGTTTTACACGGGAGGACGTTTTTGCGGTTGATGAATTAATTTCAATAATTGAAAAAGGTAATTACCACCAAAAGGGATTAATTTACACTATTGAATTGTATAAAGGCGGTAT
>Ga0351871_1087_pt1 | contig 30644 bp, 25 predicted proteins | sample TotcelHFGM3001N8_FD_206786 | JGI IMG/M metagenome (GOLD analysis project Ga0351871, IMG submission 206786) | Enriched cells from coal bed in the Powder River Basin, Montana, United States - Total cells FGM rep2 HSBNCT.FGM.300.1.N8 ...
ATCACCAGAGAGGATAACGGCCATAAAACCTCTTAACTTAACGGCGCTGATAGGAATCCTGACCCTGGCTCTGTGGGCTCCGGTGGCCCAGGCGTATTATATGGAATTAACCGGCAGCCGGGTCAGCACCGACACCGACCAGCTTATCACCACCGGGGCTTTCAGCGCCAGGAAAGGCTTCCAAATCGCCTGGCATATTACCGAGGCCAGCCCCGGGGCGGCGTTCCATTATGAATATACCATCTCGGGTGTGGATGGGGGGGCGCTGGGGAGACCCCTGAGCCGCTGGATTTTAGAGGTCTCCAATCCGTCAAACCGCAGTGATTTTTTCAACTTTAACGGCATCCAGGAACCATACTGTGGTCAATACGTACCGGCCACCTGGCATCCGAAGCAAGGTCGTCAAGGGCCGGGCGATATATATGGGATCAGGTTTAACTCGCCCAGGGACTATGTTAAAAGGGGTACCCGGATTTATACTTTTTCCTTTGATACCTTCCTTATACCCGACTGGGGGGATTTCTACGCCCAAGGTTTTCTTGGCGGTTACGCCTATAACACCGGCTTTGGCACCGATCCGGACCTTTTTACCACGGATTTTACCCCCTGGATCATGGTGCCTGGCTCCAGGACGGTGGCGCCCCTGCCCGGCAGCGTTTTGCTCCTGGGCTCAGGACTGGCGGGTTTAGGTCTGTTGCGATTCCGGCGCCGGCAAAAAAAGGCGTAACCGAACCGAGGCCGGCTGGATCCCGGCCACAGTCGAACATCCAGCGGCGCCCCCAGGGGGCGCCGCTTTTTTTGTGGGTGAAAGACGTTTGCTTATACGGCCGGATAGTATAAAATTATCGGATAATTCGGATTTATGCCGGGTGGCGGTCAAGCGGAAACGGATGCATTGCCGGAGCGCGGATCGGCGTTCCACCGGGGGACCCACAAGTTTCCCCCGATCAAAATGGTCCCTTGATGACACCGCGGCATGAAAGGATGAGGCACCCCATGTTCACCGGGCTGGTGGAAGGCGTCGGCGTGCTCGCCGGCCTCACTCCCCTGGCCGAGGGCCTGCGGCTCGCGGTCAAGACCTCGTTTCCGGTCTCGGAACTTACCCTGGGGGAGTCGGTGGCCGTAGCCGGGGCCTGCCTCACGGTGGTGGCCCTGGATTCGCCCCGGGCTAGCTTCGAGGTTTCGCCCGAGACCGTGGCCCGCACGACTTTCCCTTTGAAAAAGGTAGGGGACCGGGTAAACTTAGAGAGGGCCCTCCGGCTGGGGGACCGCCTGGGCGGCCATTTGGTCACCGGCCACGTTGACGGCGTCGGGGTGGTGCGGGAGGTCAGGCCCGGCACGGCCCATACCCAAATGAAATTCGAGCTGCCGGCCGCCCTGAGCCGCTTGGTTATCGAGAAGGGTTCCATCGCCGTGGACGGAGTCTCACTGACCGTAAACACTTGTCAGGGCAATATTTTTACGGTGAACGTCATCCCGCACACCGCCCGGGAGACCACCCTGGCGAGCCTCAAGGTGGGCGATCGGGTCAACCTGGAAACGGATATCATCGGCAAGTACGTGGCCCGGCTGCTGGGGAAAGACGGCCCCCAGGGCGAAGGAGTCACTTCGGAGCTGTTGGCCCGGCACGGATTTTTATGAGTTTTTAGTTTTTGGTTTTTAGTTTTTGGCCTTAGTCATCTGGTTTTTCAATCACATTGCTGGATTGGCCCTTTTCCTCTGGGTGATAAGCAGTGAACGAACGACTAAGCACCCGGAAAAGATTTATAAGACTAAAAACCAAAAACCAAAAACTAACAACAGGAACTTAACTATGTCGGTTTCACCCATTGAAGAAGCCATAGAAGATATCCGCCAGGGCAAGATGATCATCCTGGTGGACGACGAAGACCGGGAAAACGAAGGCGACCTCACCATGGCGGCGGAGAAGGTGACGCCCGAACTGATAAATTTCATGGCCCGCTTCGGGCGGGGGCTCATCTGCCTGGCTCTGACGCCGGAGCACGTGGAGCGCCTGCAGTTGCCCCAGATGGTCAGGAACAACCAGTCGGGGTTTCAGACCGCGTTCACGGTGTCCATTGAGGCCCGGCGCGGGGTCACCACCGGGATTTCCGCCGCGGACCGGGCCACCACTATCCTCGCCGCGGTGGCGGACCACGCCCAGGCGGATGATCTGGTAAGCCCAGGCCACGTCTTTCCGATCCGAGCCCGCAAAGGCGGGGTGCTGGTGCGCACCGGGCAGACCGAAGGCTCCACAGACCTGGCCCGCCTGGCCGGTCTCAAAGGCGCGGCGGTGATCTGCGAGGTCATGAAAGACGACGGCACCATGGCCCGGATGCCGGACCTGGAGAAATTTGCCGCCGAGCATGGCATCAAGATTGCCACCATCAAGGATTTGGTGGAACATCGGCTGCGGCACGAGTCTTTTGTCCACCGCCGGGCCACCGTCAAGCTGCCCACCTATTTTGGGGAGTTCACCGCTATCGCCTATGACAACGACGTGGATGACAACCAGCACGTCGCCTTGGTGAAGGGGGAGATCAACCCCGACGAACCCATTTTGGTGCGGGTGCATTCCGAATGCGTCACCGGCGACGTGTTTCACTCCCTCCGGTGCGACTGCGGCGACCAGTTGGAAGCCGCCATGGAGCGGGTGCAGTGTGAAGGTCAAGGCGTCATTCTCTACATGCACCAGGAGGGGCGGGGCATCGGCCTGGTCAACAAGCTCCGGGCCTACGAACTCCAGGACCAGGGCGCCGACACGGTGGAGGCCAACGAGGCCCTGGGCTTCAAGGCGGACCTGCGGGACTACGGTATCGGGGCCCAGATCCTCCGGGACCTGGGGGTCAGGAGGATGCGCCTCATGACCAACAACCCCAAGAAGATCATCGGCCTGGAAGGCTACGGCCTTAACATGGTGGAACGGGTAGCGCTGGAGATCCCCCCCAACCGGGAGAATCGCAACTACCTCAAGACCAAGTGCCAAAAGATGGGGCACCTGTTGAAAATGGTTTAAAAAAAGGCGAAAAGGGGAAAAGGGAAAAAGGAAAGAGAAAGCCAAGGCCCAAGAGGTATTGAACCAGTGGTTTCTCATGGATTCGCCGGTGGTGTGAAGTTGTTTGGGAGAAAGGCCTCGATAGTTTAAGTTTTTATCCTTTTCCCCCTTTCGCCCCAAATTCTTGCAGCAGGTCCCCACATGGCACTATCACGTTCTTAGTTAGAAGGAGGGCAGATGCGTAATATAGAAGGCAAGCTCAACGCCGCCGGCTTGAAATTCGCCCTGGTGGTGAGCCGGTTCAATTCCTTTATCACCGAGCGCCTGTTGGAGGGCGCCCTGGACTGTCTGCGGCGCCAGGGCGTAGCTGAGGAGAACCTGACCGTGCTGCGGGTGCCCGGCGCCTGGGAGATTCCCCTGGTGGCCAAACGCCTGGCCCAGGCCGGGGCCTATGACGCGGTCATCTGTCTGGGCGCGGTGATCCGGGGTTCCACGCCCCACTTCGATTACGTGGCCGCAGAGGTGAGCAAGGGCATCGCTCAGGTGTCCCTGGACAGCGGGGTGCCCATCGCCTTCGGCATCCTCACCACCGAGACCCTGGAGCAGGCCATCGAACGGGCCGGCAGCAAGGCGGGCAACAAAGGCTTTGCCGCCGCTGAAGCCGCCATCGAGATGGTCAACCTCCTGAAAGAGCTGGGAGCCTGACTGCTTGGGGAAATTTTCTCGCAGCCGCTGCCGGGAAGTGGCCCTGCAATTTCTCTATCAGGCCGAGTTCGCCGCCCCCCACCCGCCCGAGGCCCTGGAGTGGTTCTGGAGACACTTCGGACCTTTGTCAATTTTTCGAGCCGTAAGGACCGGCCCCACGTTGGTTCCCTTAAAAAACCTCGGTTTCAGAGTCGGGCCGGTACGTCCGATAATCCATGTAAGCCTCAAGGAAGGCGCCCCTCCCGCATATTTCTTGGAGCTGGTTTCGGGAGTCACCTCCCATCTGGAGGAGTTGGATGTCTTCATTGTGCGCTACTCGGAGCATTGGCGGCTGGAGCGCATGACCATCGTGGATCGCAACCTGCTCCGGCTGGCTATCTATGAACTGCTGTACCAGCCCAATATTCCGGCTAAAGTGGTGATTAACGAGGCGGTGGAGATGGCCAAGCGCTACGGCAGCGAGGCCTCCGGGGGCTTCATCAACGGCATTCTGGACCAGGTGCGGATGTCCGTGGGCCGGAAGGTTTGACAAGCTTGGGGCGGAATAGCCTCCTTGGCCTTGCATCTTGGGGTATAAGTGGTTACTAATGTAATTTAAGCAACAGCAATCATGGTCGAGATGCCCTGGCCAAGGGCGTTGACATTCTGGCTTGAACCGCACTGCGGGAGAGGGAGGACAAGATGACTCGGAAATGTTTGGCGATTGCAGGCGTTGTTCTCTTGGTTGTGTCTCTGGCAGGCTGCGTCACCGAAAGCGGCTACTATGATCCCTACCGGTCAGCCGGGGCCGGCGCCCTGGGTGGGGCCGCCACCGGCGCCGCCATCGGCTCCATCATCGGCGCGGCGACCGGTAATCCCGCCACCGGCGCCTGGGTGGGCGCGGCCGCCGGGGGTGTCCTGGGCGGCGTAGGCGCGGCGCTTTATGCCTCGCACCGCAACAGCGAGATGCGCTCGTCCCAAGCCGCGGCCCAGGCATATAACTACCAGGGCCAGGGCAATGTCGTCAGTATTGACAATGTGACGGCCTCTCCTTCCACGGTCAGGCCCGGTCAACAGGTTAATCTGGGCATGAATTACACCATCCTGACGCCGAACAATGCCCCGGTATCCGTGACCCTGGTGCGGGAGATACGGTATGGCGGCAGCCCGGTGGGGTCGCCTTACCAGACCACGGTGTCTAATGCCAACGGCAGCTTCAATGACAACGTGTCTTATTCCCTGCCCAGCAATGCCACCCCCGGCGTCTACACCGTCACCAGCCGGGTGACGAGCAGCTACGGCACCTCGCAGAAGGACACGTCTTTTAGCGTGCAGTAAAGCCTCGCGCCCCACAGGAGCCCGGGAGTTTTCGCCGGAAGGTGGAGAAACCCCGGGCTCTTGCTGCCGGTAGAGTCCTGATTTCCTATCGCATTTACGACTTATTTGATATATATTATTTTGCAGGATATTTAGATTTTTCTAAAGACTTATAGAGAATTATCCGAAAAAAAGATATAATGATTATCCTATCCAAAATTTATACATTAGGGTTTTGCCATAAATGCATTTGCAATATCCCAAAAGAGTGAGCATTGCTTTTTCAAATACGATTATTCGGCTATATAATCGGGCCAAAAATACTATTGATGATGAGATTATTTTTGATCTTAGTAGATCAGAGTCTCTTACTCCTTTTGGTGTCATAATGTTGACTTCTACAATTGATGAATGTTTTCGTAGAGGTAAAAAATGTTCATATTTAGAACCAGCTAAAGTGTCTCTTAAAACATTTCTTGTTGATATTGGTTTTCATAGTTTATTTCACTTAAGTACTGATGACATTATTCCAGATAGAATGCAAACTGGAACATTCCAGTTACGCAGAGTTAAGGGTTTAGATGCGCTTATTGCAGAGACTTTAACTGAAATAATTGGCCATCAAGTAAATATTTCCCCAGGTCTCAATTACTCCTTGCGCTTAAGTTTGACTGAGTTGATGACAAATGTAGTTGATCATAGTGGCATTCAAGATTATTATGTATGTGCTTATACTTATCCAGAAAGAGGGCAACTGCGTCTGTGTATAGCGGATGGCGGTATGGGTATTTTGCGATCTCTATACCTTTCTAAAAAGTTCAAATTGAATTTGAGAAATTCGCATGATGCAATTATCCTTGCTTCTACAGAAGGCGTTTCAGCTCGGCCTAGCAGGGGAGGACTTGGGTTAAGTCATTTAAAGGGCTTTGCAAAGGTGAATGAAGGTCAAATGTGCATAATATCTGGACGTGGGAAGGTGTTTTGGAAATATGATCAGGGAAAAATAATGAAACAAAAAATGACAAAGCCATTTATTGGCACTATCGTAAAATTTGTCATAAATACCGATAAGGAAGGTTTATACTTTTTGGTTGGAGAAAAGGATTTCCTGTTTTAAGTGGAGGTATGCAATGAAAATAAACTTGAAAGAAAAATGTGGTAAAGAAACCATCACCAGAGAAGATGGTCAAATAATAAATGATCTAATCAAAAATGCTTGGGATAATGAAGATAAAATCATTATTGATTTGAATAATATTACCATTGCTTCGGTTTCTTTTTTAGATGAAGCTTTTGGTAAATTGGCCTTCAATTATCCTAAGGATATGCTGGTTAAAAAATTGTCCTTCGAGAATATAAATGAATTCGATAGGGCATTATTAAATGATATATTCATCTCTCGCTTTCACCAAAGGGAGTTGGGAGAGAATGGTTGTTCACAGCCTAAAAAAAAGAAGAAGTGACAAATATAGATTAGGACTCTATGCTCCCGCATGCCCCATTGACAAACCTATTGCCTTCTGATAAATAATTATTTTTTACCCTTCCTTGCTCTGGGCTAACGTGCTCCAGGGCCATACGACCATAAGGAGGAAGAATGCGTCGTTATGAATCGCTCTGGGTGGTGAATGGCGACCTCCCCGATGAAGAAGTAAAATCCGCCATCGACAAGTTTTCCGGAATTATCTCCTCCCAAGGTGGAACCGTGGTTGGGCTGGATGAGTGGGGCCGGCGCAAGCTGTCCTACAAAATCCAAGGCACCATCCGGGGTTACTACGTGTTAGCCGATTTTGCCGGGACGTCCGAGACGGTGAAGGAGTTGGAGCGCAACTACCGGATCGACGACCGCATCATCCGCTTCCTTACCACCAAGAAATCGGACAAGGTGAATATGGAGGCCCTGCAGGCCGAGATCGCGGCCAAGGCCAAGGCGGCCGCGCCGGCCGAGCCTGAAGCCGCGGCCCCGGTGGAAGCCGCAGCCCCGGCTGAAGTTGCCGCCCCGGCGGCCGCTGCCGCTCCAGATGAACCTGCCGCCCCTGCCAAGGAGGAATAATCCGTGCCTGTAATGCCTCGCCGCAAACGGAAACAATTTTACGTCCGCCGCAAGGTCTGCCGTTTTTGCGTGGATGCCAATCTGCCCATCGATTACAAAGACGTCAATACCCTGAGACAATTTGTCACCGAGCGGGGCAAGATCATTCCCCGCCGCATCTCGGGGAACTGCGCCCGCCATCAGCGGCGGGTCACCAGAGCCATCAAGCAGGCCCGGTTGTTGGCTCTGATTGCCTATACCCCGCAAGTGCCCATTACGTGAGGGCGGGGTGAGCGGTAAGCTGTGGGCCGGGGTCTCGTCATTTGGTTCCTCTGCCTGGCCGCCCTCCTGGTAGGGTTTCTGGGGGCCAGGGTTAATCCCCTGGTCTACCTGGCGGCGGGCGTCCTGGCGCCCTTGCCGGTGCTGATCATCGGTTGGCGCTCCGGGGAGTGGGCGGCCCTGGCGGTGGCCTTGGCCGGCGCCGTCGCGATCTTCTGCCTGCACCCCGCTCTGGAAACCATCTGGCAAAACCTGGGTTTTCTCAACCTGCTGCTCATGGGAGTGCTGTTGGCCGGCCTGCAGTGCCGGGGAGTAACCGCGCCTCAGGCGATCATGCTGACGGTGGCGGCCTTGACCGTGGGCGCCTTGCTGCTCTTTCTCGGGCAGGCGGTTTATATGGGGATTGCGCCCCAGGACCTGCTGGCCCAAAAGAGCGCCGAGGTTATGGACACCGTCCGCAAGGTCCTGGGGGACACCGCCGAGGGCGCCCCGGGCTCCCTGGTCCCGGGGGTGGCCCCGGCGCAGGTGGAAGCCATTTTACAGCGTCTCCTGCCGGGGTTGCTGGTTACCAACATGGCCCTGGTTGCCTGGCTGAACGTCGTCTTGTCCCGGCAGATCATCTTTCTGCTGGGATGGGGCGCCGCCGATCCGCCGCTGTATCACTGGGTGGCCCCGGAGTGGCTGATTTTTGTCTTGCTGGGGGCCGGTTTTCTCCTGCTGGTGCCGGTAACCGGGGCGCGGTTCTTCGGACTGAACCTGCTCATGGTGGTGGCGGTGCTCTATTTTTGCCAGGGAGTGGCGGTGGTGGCCACCTGGTTTCACCGCCTGGGGCTGCCGCGTCTGCTGCGGATGATCGGCTACCCCTTGCTGTTTTTGAATCCGTTTTTTTTCGTGATTATCACCCTGGGATTACTGGACCTGTGGCTGGATTTTCGCCGCTTGCATCAGCCCAAGGATGCGTGAGGAGGAGTTTACAATGAAGGTCATCTTGACGGAAGATATCAACCCTTTGGGCGCCATGGGCAGCGTCGTGGACGTGGCCCGGGGCTATGCCCGCAATTTCCTGATCCCCCAGGGCAAGGCCATGGAAGCCACCCCGGGTAACCTGGTCCAGGTGGAACGGGCCAAGGTCAAGTACCTCCAGACACAGGCCACTGAGCGGGAAAAAGCCCAGGCCCAGGTAGCGCATCTGGAAGGGGCGAGCGTCACCATCGCCCAGCGGGTAGCGGAGGAGGAGCGCCTTTACGGTTCGGTTACCGCGGCCATGATCGCCGAGGCCCTCGAAAGCCAGGGTTTCATCGTGGATAAGAAGCAGTTGGACCTGGCGGAACCCATCAAAAAGCTGGGTACCTACGAAGTGACTATCCGCCTGGCCCCGGAAGTCCAGACCACGGTCACGGTGGTGGTGGTGCCAGAGGCCGCCTGATTCTGAGCAACCGGATATCGGGGGAAGAGGTCAGGGGCTCTTTCATATTTTTCATGTTTTTCATAAAAGGCCCCTATCTCCTCCTCCGAACTCCCTGTGAAACCAGGTAATAAATTGCCCTGGTCAAAATTGGCCAGATACCCTCTCCACCAAAGTATAGTCTCATCTGACATCGTTCATTTTTCCAGCGCCAGCCCCCGCAAACACACCCTTCGTTGGTCTCCAGTTGGTATAAGACCGCTGAGAGCGTGGCCACCATGTCATCATGACCTCGACCCGAACAGTTGAATGAACCCCTTGCGCCCGAATTTGCCCGGCGGAATATTGCCGATGATTTAATAAACCGGACCAAAATGCCGTCTTATATGGAGAGGGGCTCCGCCGGCGCCGGTTCAGGCTTGCCTTCCCGATGACCGGACAAGGTTCCCGCTCCCGTTTCGACCTCCGGGGTTACAGGTTGCTCTTCAGCCCAATCGGTATTATGTTAATCAAGAAGCTTGACGTTCCGGTTGACCCTAAAGGGAAATTCTGCTATGGGAGAGGCATATTGAAAATGACGTTCACCAGCCCCCCAGGAATTCACCCCCGCCAGGCCACCGGCGCAGCCTCACCTATCGACCTATCCGCATCTCTCAGGAGATAACATGGCAACTACAGAAGATGAAAAACACGAGATCATCATCCCCGGCGAACTGCCCATGTTGGCAGTGCGGGACGTGGTGGTTTTTCCGAATATGGTCCTACCGCTGTTTGTGGGGCGGGAAACCTCGGTATTGGCGATTGAAGCGGCCCTGGCCCAAGACCGCCTGATCTTCCTGGCCACCCAAAAAGATCAATCCGTGGAAAACCCCGAAGCCGAAGACATCTACTCCGTGGGCACGGTCAGCCTCATTTTGCGGATGCTGAAACTGCCGGACGGGCGTTTGAAAATCCTGGTCCAGGGCAAATCCAAGGCCATGGTCAAGGAATATGTTAAGGAGCGCCCCTACTTCCTGGTGGCCATGGAGGTCTTGCCGGAGACCACCGTCACCGAGATCTCCCCCGAGGCCGAGGCCCTGATGCGCAACGCCCGGGAGATGTCCGAGAAAATCCTCACCCTCAAGGGCATCATGTCACCGGATCTGCTGGCTATCCTGGAGTCCATCGAGGACCCGGGGCACCTGGCCGACCTGGTGGCGGCCAATCTGCGCCTCAAAATCGAAGAGGCCCAGATGGTGCTGGAGGAAATGGACCCCATCCGCAGTCTCATCAAGGTCAATGATTTCCTGCGCAAGGAAATGGAAGTCTCCGCCATCCAGGCCAAGATCCAGAACCAGGCCCGGGAGGAAATGGACCGCACCCAGCGGGAATACTTCCTCCGGGAGCAGTTGCGGGCCATCAAGAAAGAACTGGGCGACCTGGACGAGACTTCCAAGGAGATGGAAGAGTACCGCCTCAAGATCGCTCAGGCCCGGATGCCCAAGCAGGCGGAAGAGGACGCCCTCAAACAGCTGTCCCGGTTGGAGCAGATGCATCCCGACGCCGCCGAGGCCTCCATCGTCCGCACCTACCTGGACTGGCTGGTGGTTCTGCCCTGGAGCAAGAGCACCCGGGACAAGCTGGAAGTCAAAGAAGCCAAGACTATCCTGGATGAGGACCATTTCGACCTGGAAAAGGTCAAAGACCGCGTCCTGGAATACCTGAGCGTGCGCAAACTCAACAAGAAGATGAAGGGCCCCATCCTCTGTTTCGTGGGGCCTCCGGGTGTGGGCAAGACCTCCCTGGGACAGTCCATTGCCCGGGCCATGGGCCGCAAGTTCGTGCGCATCTCCCTGGGAGGCATGCGGGACGAGGCCGAGATCCGGGGCCACCGCCGCACTTATATCGGCGCCTTGCCGGGGCGGATCATTCAAGGGATCAAAAATGCGGGTTCCAACAACCCGGTGTTCATCCTGGACGAAGTTGACAAGATCGGCATGGACTTTCGGGGCGATCCCGCCGCGGCGCTGTTAGAGGTGCTGGACCCGGAGCAGAACCACTCTTTCAGCGACCATTACCTCAACGTGCCCTTTGACCTGTCCCGGGTGATGTTCATTACCACCGCCAACCTGGTGGACCCCATTCCCTCGGCCCTCAAGGACCGCATGGAGATTATCCGCCTGGCGGGCTACACCGAGGATGAGAAGCTGGCCATCGTCCTCCGCCACCTCCTGCCCCGGCAGTTGACGGAAAACGGCCTGCGCGCCCAGGATTTCAAGATCTCCACCGAGGTGATCCGGGAGGTCATCATGAACTACACCCAGGAGGCGGGGCTTAGGAACCTGGAGCGGGAAATCGGCTCCCTGTGCCGGAAGGTGGCCCGGCGCATCGCCGAAGGCGAAAAAGGGCCGTTCGCGGTCACCCGGGGCAACCTCCACCTCTACCTGGGACCGCCCCGCTTTCTCCCGGACGGCGAGGTGGAAAACGAAGTGGGAGTGGCTACGGGCCTGGCCTGGACCCAGGTGGGGGGCGAAACCCTGGCGGTGGAAGCCAGCCTGATGAAAGGCAAAGGCCAGCTCACCCTGACGGGCCAGTTGGGCGACGTCATGAAGGAATCGGGCCAGGCGGCCTTGAGTTACGCCCGGGCCCGGGCCGACCGCCTCAACCTGGCGCCGGATTTCTACGAAAAGCTGGATATCCACATCCACGTGCCCGCCGGCGCCACCCCCAAGGACGGCCCCTCGGCCGGGGTCACCATGGCCACCGCCCTGGTTTCGGCCCTCACCCAGATCCCGGTGCGGCGGGACGTGGCCATGACCGGCGAAATCACCCTCCGGGGCAAGGTGCTGCCCATCGGCGGCCTCAAGGAGAAGGCCATCGCGGCGCTCCGGGCCCGGGTCAAAAAGGTCATCATCCCCGCGGCCAACAAGAAAGACCTGGTGGAGATTCCCAAAAACGTCAAGCGCCGCATCAAGTTCGTGGCCGTGGCCGACATGGATGAGGTGCTGAACGAAGCCTTGATGCGCTCGCCTTTCAAGGAGAGCAAAAAAGCCGGAACCCCGGTGGGGCGGCTGACCACGCCCCCCTCCCGGCCGGTGGTGTGAGGGGAGACTGACCAACCGTAGGGGCGGTTCGCGAACCGCCCCTACAACGGCTTTAGGGATGCCGTGTGCAGATCAAAGGTGATGCCCAAGTGCTGGCCAAATTTCTCGATGAGGGTATAATCCAAGGTGATGCCTTGGACCTGCTGCCACGCCTTCCCCAGGACAGTATCGACCTTTTCTTCACGAGTCCGCCGTATGCCGATGCCCGGGCCTATAGCCGGATACACCCGGATCAATACGTGGACTGGTTCCTCCCGTTTGCCAAAGCGATGTTTAATGCTGCGAAGCAAAGTGGCAGCCTCATCCTTAATATCAAGAATCGCGTGGCTAAGCAGGGCCCGCTAAAAGGTCAGAGGCACCCTTACGTTTACGAATTGGTTATTGCCCTCCAACGGATGGGTTGGCGTTGGATCGAGACGTATATATGGGCCAAACCGAATGCAGTTCCGGGTAAGTTTGGCCCGCGAACCAAAGATAGTTTTGAGTACGTCTACCACTTGGCACGGGGCGTTAGGCCATACTTTGACTTGAATGCCGTGAGAATTCCCTATAAAGCCGACTCCGCCGAGATCGCCCGGCGTAAATTGGACCGGCTTGGCAGGCGTAACACCGAGGCCGGTTTCGGGCGTGACCGAACCAAGACGTATCTCTTAGGCGGGGCGGACCCGGGGAACGTGGTGACTGTGGCCCAGACCTACAACCAGCATCGAGGCGTTGCTCATACCGCAGCTATGCCGGAGGGACTGGCCGAGTTCTTCATCAAGATCGCCAGCCCCGAGGGCGGGATCGTGATCGACCCATTCGCCGGCGGGGGGACTACCGTGGTTGTGGCTCGCCGCCTGGGACGCCAAGCGGCGGGATTTGAAATTCACGAACCCTTCGTCGATGAATGTCGTCGCCGCATCGCCGAAAATTCTGCCGTTGATATTCCCGGATATCTCTTCGCGGTCGGATAAATCGGTGCAAAATACCGGGATACAATCGCCAAGATTGCCGATAGGAACAGTCAGGACCAGGCGCCCCCATGTTAACCACCCAATACCTGCTGGAAGCCTTTCGGGGAGAGGGGATCACCCATGTGTTCCTGGTCCCCGGGGGCTTGATTGATCCCTTTTTGACGGCCCTGGCCTCCACCCCGGGAATAACCCCCGTGGTGGCCGGCCATGAGGGCGGGGCGGCGTGCATGGCGGATGGGTATGCCCGGGCCGGCGGGCGGTTCGGAGCCTGTTTTGCCATCGGCGGCCCCGGCGTCACCAATATGGTCACTGCGGTGGCCGCCGCCCGGACCGACTTTTCGCCGGTCATCGTCATTTCGGGCCAGGTCCCCACCGATTGGGAAGGGCGCGGGGGCTTTCAGGATTCCAGCCCCGCGGCCCTCAACGACGTGGCGGTTCTTAATCCCATTACCATTTCCTCGCTGATGGTGCAAAACCTCCACCTGGTCAATCATCACCTGCGCGCCTCGATGACCAAGATGCTGGCGGGGTCCCAGGGGCCGGTGCATATCAGCCTGCCCACGGATATCCAGAAAGCTGAGGTTCAGTCTCCCTGGGTCAAGCTGGACGAGACCCTTTATGCTCCCCGGTTTGTGGACCGGCATGGCATCGAGCGGCTGTGGCGCCTGCTGGCGCCGTCCGGCGAATCCTCCGCCCCGATACGGATACTGGCCTTGGTGGGGGCCGGGGTGGAGAAATCCGGGGGTACCAAAGACCTGGTGGCCTTCGCCGAGCGCTTTGAAATCCCCGTGGCCACCACCCTCAGGGCCAAGGGGGTGTTTCCGGAAGATCACCGGCTATCCTTGGGCATCTTCGGCTATGCCGGCCACCGGCCCGCCATCGACACCATCCTCTCAGATGAAGTGGAGGTGCTCCTGGTGCTGGGCTCCGGGCTCAGCCAGCGGGATACCCTGTTCTGGGACCGGCGGATGCTGCCCAGCCGGGCCCTGGTCCAGGTGGATATCAATCCCCAGGTGATCGGCCGCACCTGGCCGGTTGATGTTCCCGTGGTAGGTGACTGCGGCCGGACCCTGCAAGTCCTGATGTCTTATGATTATCAGCTCACCCAGTCCCTGGAAAAAACCAACGCCCAACGCCGGAGTTGGCTGGAGCGCATCCGGGCCGCGGGTCCCCGCCACTATGAGGGCAAAAATACCACCAGCGCTGCCGTGCCCCTGCACCCCGCCCGGGTGGTCACCGAGTTGCGCCGGGCCATGCCCCGGGACACGGTGCTGGTAGTGGATTCCGGCGCCCACCGGGCCTTTTGCGGCCATTACTGGGAGGCCTATGAACCCCGGAGTTACATCTCCGCCACGAATCTGGGTCCCATGGGTTGGGCCATTCCCGCCGGTATCGGGGCCAAGGCGGCGCGGCCGGACAGGCCCCTGGTGGTGGTCACCGGGGACGGCTGCATGCTGATGCACGGCATGGAGATCCAGACTGCGGCCCACTACGGCATCGCGGCAATTTTTGTCGTGATCAACAATGGCGCCCTGGGCAACGTCTGGCTTCGGGCCAGGAACGAGGGCCCCGGCGCGCAGGCGCTCACCGAAATCCCGGTGCACGACTGGGCCGGGATTGCCCGGGCCATGGGCCTGAAGGCCGCCACCGTGCATCAGCCCGAGGAACTGGCCCCCGCCTTCGCTGAGGCCCTGGAGGCCGGCGCCCCATTTCTGGTGGACGTCCGCTGCGACCGGGCCTGCTCCACGCCGGTGACGCCCTTCAATCAGGCCAAGCAAGAGTGGGTCGATGATGATTAGTACCATATCCATATTGAAACGAAACAAATTGTAGGGGCCGACCTGCGTGTCGGCCCGTGGTTAGGGCGGACACATAGGTCCGCCCCTACATCGTTTGCCGCTTTTCAATGCGAAAACGGTATAGCTTTAGGTGGCCAAGCGTTTTTAAGCCGAGTTTTTCTTGAGGAAATGCCATGGCACGCCTGCCCGACCCCACCGGCTCCCTTTCCCCCGCGGCCCAGGCGCTCTATGACGAGTTGGTGGGCTGGCGGGGCCGGATTGACGGCATGTATCGCAGCCTGCTCAATCATCCCGAACTGGCCCGGCGCGTCAGTGACCTGGGAACGTTTTTGCGGTTCGGCGGCGGCACCTTGCCCGCCGCGGTCCGGGAGTTGGTCATTCTCTGGCTGGCCCGCCAGGTGGGTGCGGCCTATGAGTGGGTCAAGCATGAGCCCCCGGCCCGGGCCGCGGGCTTGTCCGATCCGGTCATTGCGGCGCTCCGGGCCGGGAGGGAGCCCCCCGGCTTGGACGAGACCCAGCAGGGATCCCTGGTGGTGGCCCGATGCGTGGTGGAATCCCGATCCATCCCCCCAGACCTCCAGGAGAGGCTCATGGGCCTGGTGGGGATGGAGGGCCTCATCGAACTGGTGGTGCTGGTAGGCTTCTACCGCATGATCGCCGGGGTAATCTTCGCCTTCGACGTGCCGCTACCCGAAGGCGAAGATGCACCCTTTTGAGGAACACCCGCCGCGCGAAAAAAAAGGTCACCAGCAACATAATTACCAACATTGCGCCGATTATCTTTATAATAAGCCGGAAGGACAAGGGTGTCGAAGTTTTCTTCACCTCACGGCGTGCAACCAAACCATGGCATCCTGCTAAATAAGTGGACTCCATCCTTTCACATCCCGATCTCATTCGCTGGCTGGCCCTGGGTGGGCTGCTGGTTCTCTACATTTTTTTCGCCGCCGCCGAAACCTCCCTTTTCGCCCTGAGCCCCCTGGACCGCCTACGGCTCAAGGAGAGAAGCGCCACCCGGGGGGCGCGGGTGGAATCGCTCCTCAAACAGCCGCAGCGTTTGTTGGTTACGCTGATTATGGGAGTGGAGATCGTCACCATACTGGCGTCGGTGCTGGCCACTTCCCTGGCGTTAAGCCTGTGGGGGGATCGGGGCAAATGGATGGCCCTGGTGGTGATGTCGCCCACCCTGCTGCTCCTGGGAGAAATCATTCCCAAGTCGGTGGCCCTCACGTACCCGGCGCATTTGGCGCCGCGTTTAGCGCCGCTGGTGCGGGTGGCCCTGACGGTCTTTGCGCCGGTGCGGATAGTGCTGGTCCAGATCAGCCGGGGAATCCTGGCCACCCTGGGTTTTCGCCCCGATTTGCAGGTTCCCACCGTGCTTCAGGAAGATTTTGTCCGCATGGTGGAAGAGAGCCATCGGGGCGGGATGATCGCCGCCCTTGAACGGGACTTCATTCAGAACTTGTTGGATTTTGGGGAGATCAGGGTGAGTCAAATCATGGTGCCCCGGCCCGACATGTTCACTCTGCCCATCGACCTGCCTTTCCCGGAAATGATTCAGGCCATCAAGGGGTCCCGGTTCTCCCGGGTGCCCATTTATGAGGAGACCCACGACCACGTGCTGGGGGTCCTCCATGCCAAGGACATCCTGGATCTGTGCCATCGCCACCCCTGTGAGGACGACCTGCCCCGGCAGCTTCTCCGGCCGGCCTATTACGTCCCGGAAAACAAGCGGGCCTTCGATCTTTTGACCGAACTTCAGGCCCAACACCAGCGCCTGGCCCTGGTGGTGGACGAATACGGCACCCTGGTGGGCCTGGTCTCGATGGAAGACCTGTTGGAAGAGCTCTGCGGCGACATTCCTCAAGAATTTCAACCGGAAGAAGAACCCTTGAAAGAGGTGTCTCCCGGGGTTTGGCGGGTCAAAGGGACCTTGGCGCTGGTTGATGTTAACGACGCCTTGGACCTGGACCTGCCCGCGGAGGAGTTCGACACCATCGGCGGTCTGGTCCTGGACCTCTGCGGCTCCCTGCCCCGGGAAGGCCGGGTCATAGCTTATGACCACCTGACTTTTCGCGTTTTGAAGGTGAAAGGCACCCGTATCCTCGACCTGGAAGTGCGGCGGCAGAGTCAATGATTATCGGCTTCTTTTTCATCTTTGTGCCGTTTCTGCTCCTGGAGGCCTTTTTCTCCGCCTCGGAGATCTCCCTCATTTCGGCCAACCGGCGCCGGTTGAGACAATGGGCCGAACAGAAGGTTCGGGGCGCAGCCCAGGCCTTGAGACTGCTGGAGCGGCCCGAACGCCTGGTGGCCACCACCCTGCTGGGCTCCAACTTATCGGAAATCACCAATACCATCCTGGTCACCGCTTTTTTGCTGGAAACCATGGGGCCTGGCGGCGAGATCGTGGCCATGCTCCTCCTGCCGCCCTTAATTCTGATCCTGGCGGAGATTATCCCTAAATCCATCGGCCGCCAGCACCCCAATCGCCTGGCCCGGCGTCTGGGACCCATTCTCCTGGTGGTCTCCTGGGTCCTCTATCCCCTCACCTTCTTCTTTGCCGGCCTGAGCCGATCGGTGCTTTGGCTGACCGGGGCTCGCCATACCAGCCAGTTGCCCTTCATCAGCCGGGAAGATTTGCATCTGGTGGTGAAGAAAAGCGGGCCGGAAGTGGACCTGGAGACCCCCGAGCGGCGGATCATCCATCGCATCCTGCAGTTTTCCCTGCGCACCGTCAAGGAAGTGATGGTGCCGCTCATCCGGGTGGCGGCGATCCCGGATACGCTGACCGTGGGCCAGGCCCTGGAAGAGTTCCGCACCACCCGCTTTTCCCGGCTGCCGGTCTACCACCACCGCATCGACAATCTCATCGGGGTGTTGCATGATTTCGACCTGCTGGGCGAGGACGGTATTGACAGCCCTATGCGTACCTTCATGCGCCCCGTCACCTACGTGCCGGAACTCAAGAAGATCGACCGGCTGCTGTCGGAAATGCAGCGTCAGGGAATCCACCTGGCGGCGGTGGTGGACGAATACGGCGGCGCCGTGGGTATTGTCACCATTGAAGACCTCCTGGAGGAGATCGTGGGGGAGATCATCGACGAATTTGACCAGGAGGTGGCGCCCTTCAAGAAGCTGGGGGAAGGCCACTACCTGATCAGCGCCAAGACGGAAATCAAGTCCCTGAACGAAACCCTGCACCTGGAGCTGCCGGCGGGGGATTACGAGACCCTGGCCGGATTTCTCATCTCCGAACTGGGGGACCTGCCCCGGGCCGGCGAGCAACTGCAATACCGCAATCTCAAATTCACCGTACGCCAAGCCGAGGCCCGGGCCGTAAAGGAGGTCGAACTCTTTGTCGACGTCGCCCCGGAGTGAGTGCTGAACCTTTCGACAAGAGTCGAGAATTCCTTATCCTTCCGATAAAGAAATCAAACTGAACAAGAAATCAAGTCCGGAATTTTCCTGGGAATGATTATTGAAGCTGGCAAGCCATGTGGCGAGGAAAAGTTTTTGTTCAATGTGCCTTATCCCGATATTCAGATAATTGACCTTGTCGATTCAACGGGCTCGTTCGTAGCGGTATCCGCCCGAAGCGTCTTTGGAGCAGGAATGAACGATTTTTGGAAAGTTGCAACCTATGAGCGATAAAACACTAACGCCCCTCCCGGCCGGAATCAACCGCTGGCGGGCTATCCTGATGATCGCCCTGCTGGCCGCCGGGGCGATGGGCATATGGTGGGCGGTGGCACGGGCTGACCGCGAGATGCGTCAGGAAATGCTTACCCAGACTCGGATGGTGGCGCAAGCGATGAACCTGGACAATATCCGGGCGCTCACTGGAACGGCGCACGACCTGGATTTGCCTGACTACCAGAAGCTCAAGGCGCAGATTTCCCGCGTCAAGCAAGCCAACGATAAATGCCGCTTCGTCTACCTCCTGGGCTATAAGTCTGACGGCAAAATAGTATTTTTAATGGACAGCGAGCCTGTTGGCTCCAAGGACTACTCCCCGCCCGGGCAGGTATTTGACGAGGCCACGGAGGAACTCCGGAACGCCTTCGACACGAAGATGGAATTTGTCGAAGGTCCGGTCCTCGACCGCTGGGGCATATGGGTCTCAGGATTGGTCCCTCTTGTAGACCCGAAAAACGGCGACCTGCTAGCGGTGTTGGGTATGGATATCGAAGCCCATACCTGGAAATGGGACGTGGCGGGGCGGGCGGCTTTGCCTGTGGGGCTGATACTGGCGATGCTCATCGGCATGGCCGCCGTTTTTGCCGCGACGCGCCGCGTTGATGCCTCTCCCAAGCCGGTTCTACGGCGGCTCCTCCTGCCCCTAGCGGTCCTTCTGATCCTATTGATGGCTGTTGAAGGGGCGCTCTTCTGGCAACAGCAGCGGCAAAGGCTGGCCGAAGACATCAAAAGACAAGTTTCTGAGGTCTCCGGTTATCTGCGCATTGTTCTGGACCAGCAGGCTTCCGGCCTGGCTGCTGTCCTGCAAGTCATCGCCGCAGACACCGGTATCCCTCAGGCCCTGCGCAACCGCGACGCCGGCCGCCTGTTGGCCACTTGGCGGCCCATGTTCGAGAAGCTGCACCAGCAGATGAACCTCACGCACTTCAATTTCTGCGATGCCAAGCGTGTCTGTTTTCTCCGAGTCAACAAACCGGAGCAAAGCGGCGACCGGATCGAGAGCGTCACAGCTTTAGAAGCTGAGCGAACCGGCAAGACCGCTTCTGGTATTGAGCTAGGACCACTGGGCACCTTCATTTTGCGGGTGGTGCAGCCGGTCTTCGCCGATGGCTTGCTTGCCGGCTATGTGGAACTGGGCAAGGAGATCGAGGATGTGCTCGCGCCGCTGCACAGGCGGGCCGAACTTCAACTCGTCGTGACCATTCACAAGGAGTATCTGAACCGAAAGAATTGGGAAGACGGCATGCGCCTGCTCAAGCGGGAAGCCAACTGGGATCGCCTGCCCCGAAGCGTGGTCATTTACGCCTCCCAGGATCGTCTGCCCGAGGCTCTGGTATCACTGGGAGATCACGACACGGTTGGCCAACAGGCCCAGGCCGAAACGGAACGGGAGATCACTTTCGAGGGGAAAGACTGGCGTGTCTCCGCATCGCCCTTGAAGGATGCCTCGGGCAAAGAAGTCGGCGAGCTTCTGGTTATGTGCGAAATCACCACGGCAAAAGCAGCCTACACCAGGTCGTTGCTCCTGGCCGGGACCACCGGCGGTGTGCTCCTGATGTTCTTGCTGAGTTTTGTCTGTGTTCTGCTCTACCGCACCGACCGGGGCATCCTTGCCCAAGAAGCGGAACTGCGCGAAAATGAAGAGAAATACCGAGGTTTGATAGAGACCACCAACACCGGCTATGTGATCGTTGATGCCGAAGGCAAGGTTCTTGATGCCAATTCGGAATATGCGCGATTAACTGGATATAACGACATAAAGGAAATATTAGGACGAAGCGTCATTGAATGGACAGTGGAGCATGATCAAGGGAAAAATGTTGCAGCCCTTGAGCAGTGTATGAAGACTGGCATCGTCAAACATCTTGAACTCGATTATATCGGACGAGACGGATGGTCCATTCCAGTAGAGATAAATGCCACTGCCATCAGCACCTCGGAGGGGGTAAAAATTTTAAGCCTGGTCAGAGATATCTCCGATCGCAGAAGGGCCGAGGACGAGAAGGCCAAGCTGGAGGCTCAGTTGGTAGAAGCCCAGAAGATGGAAGCCATCGGGACTCTGGCTGGTGGGATTGCCCATGACTTCAACAATATCCTTACCGCCATTATTGGCAACATTAGTATAGCGATGTTGGATTTTCAGATGAAAGAGCAAAGTCGCGAGAGATTGAACCAGGCGGAAAAGGCTTGTCAGCAAGCCCAGAACCTGTCCAAGCAATTGCTTACCTTTTCTAGAGGTGGAGTGCCGATTAAACAAGTTGTTTCGATTAAAAGGCTCATCACCGAATCCGCCTCCTTCGCCTGCCGAGGTTCGCAAGTAAAATATGAATTCAGCTTGCCGGATGATCTCTGGGCCGTGGAAGCAGATCCCGGGCAAATCAGCCAGGTTTTCCAGAATCTCGTGATCAATGCCATTCAAGCCATGCCCACCGGAGGAAGGATTAAAATTCGCGCCGAGAATATGGAGGGGGGGGCGGGAAGTGATTTGCCCATCCATTTCGGCCGATATATTAAGATTTCGATTAAAGATGAGGGGATCGGCATATCGGCGGGGCATCTCTCAAGAATCTTTGATCCCTATTTTACCACTAAACAGAAGGGCAGTGGTTTGGGTCTTGCCATTTCTTATTCAATTATCAAGAATCATCATGGTCATATTTCGGTGGAGTCCGAATTAGGAATAGGGACGACGTTTAATGTTTATCTTCCAGCCAGCTACCAGAAGATTATTCAACCACCCAAAGAAAATATGGAGATCTTCTCTGGCAAAGGCAAGATTTTGGTAATGGACGATGAGGCGATGGTACGAGAAGTCTTGGACAAAATGTTATTATATCTGGGCTATGAGGTGAAATTTGCGAAAGACGGTGCTGAAGCAATCGAATTTTTTACCCAGTCTGAGAAATCGGGAGATCATTTTGCGGCGGTAATCTTTGATTTAACTGTGCCCGGTGGCATGGGGGGCAAAGAGGCTATGGCGAGACTGCTCGAAATCGATCCCCGGATAAAAGGCATAGTTTCCAGCGGTTATTCCGATGATCCGATCATGGCCGACTTTCGAAAATATGGGTTCAAAGGCGTTACCGCTAAGCCCTATCGAATAACAGAACTTTCTAAGATATTACAAGAGGTGGTTACAGGGGAGCCATAATCACTTTTTCATGGCCGGCAGAAAATGCCGTGCCGCAACAAAAGAAAGATATATGCTCTCTATCCGGAATTCAGCTAAAGATGAATCCTAATCTATATAGCGTTGATATCGTTTAATTTATACCTCTCCCCGTGTGGGGGGAGGGATAGGTGAGGGGGAAATAACTTTTGCAGGTTCATCCAAGTTGGGCGTTTTTTGATTGCTTTGCCGGCATCAGCGGCGATATGACCCTGGGGGCCTTGATTGATTTGGGGCTGCCGGTGGAAGAGTTGCAGGGGCTGCTCCCGGCCCTGGGGCTGGCCGGGGTCTCCCTGACGGCCCGCCGAGTGACCAAGCAGCACCTCACCGGTATCAAGGTGGAGATCGAGGCCGGGGCGCCGCAGCCGGCCCGCACCTATACTGAGATCTGCGCCCTGATCCAGGCGGCGGGTCTGACTGAAACGGTCAAGGCCCGGAGCCTTACCGCGTTCCGCCTCCTGGGGGAGGTTGAGGCCCGCATTCACGGCCAGCCCCTGGAAACGGTTCACTTCCACGAACTGGGGGCCCTGGACACCATCGTGGACGTGGTGGGCGCGGCGCACGGCCTGGAGTACCTGGGGGTCTCCCGGGTCTTTTGCAGCCCTTTGCCCATGGGCTGGGGCATGATCGCCGCGGGCCACGGGCGGCTGCCCAACCCGGCCCCCGCCACCCTGGAGCTGTTGTCCGGCCTGCCGGTTTACGGCACCGACCTGCCGGGAGAGTTGGTCACCCCCACCGGGGCGGTGATCCTGAAGGCCTGCGAGGCGCAGTGCGAGCCCTGCCCCCCCATGACGCTGGCCGCCGTGGGCTACGGCGCCGGTACACGAGACCTGCCGGGCCACCCCAATCTCCTGCGCCTCTATCTGGGGACGCCTTTGGCACCCGCCCCGGGCCTCCGGGAAGTGGTTTTGGTGCTGGAAACCCACCTGGACGACATGAACCCGGAGTGGTACGAGCCTCTGATGGCCGGCCTTCTGGCCGCCGGGGCCCTGGACGTGGCCCTGGCCCCTATCCAGATGAAGAAGCACCGCCCCGCAGTGGCCCTCACCGTCATCGCCCCCCTGGCGGCCAGGGAAGGGCTGCTGGCCCGGTTGTTCGCCGACTCCACCACCCTGGGGGTGAGGTGTACGGAAGTGGAACGGGTCACGGCCCGGCGCTGGTTCGAGACCATCGAGACCGCTTACGGCCCGCTGCAGGTGAAGGTAATGGAGTACGGCGGCCGCCGCCGGCTGCTGCCGGAGTACGAGGCCTGCCGCCGCATGGCCGAGGCCCAGGGCGTGCCCCTCATCGAAGTCTACCGCCTGGTCCCCCGGGAGTGAGCCGGGGAAAAGAGGAGGAGGTGAGATGAGGAGGGTGCTGTTCAAATCCTAACGCTCATTTCCTCCAACCTTTCCTCTCGGTGTAGGGCGGGAACGCGCCGCGCATCCCGCCTTTTGCATTTTAGCTAATTGTCGGGACCGTGAAAAAAAACGTGCCTCCTGGAACAAAGGCGCGGAGGTATTGCGGCATGATTTCAGGTTATATACTCGTTGCCAACAGTTTTTCCGCCCCCCCTCACCCTAACCCTCTCCCCCCGTTGGGGGAGAGGGGATAAGAGGAAAGAACTTTTGGCAAACGCTATAGCGCTTGCCATAGATAATTTTCCCTTGGAGGTTTTCAAATCCCCCTAAATCCCCCTTTTTCAAAGGGGGACTTTATCGGCAATTCCTTGTAGTTGCCCTCCCCTTTTTAAGGGGGGCAGAGGAGATTATAATGGTTTCCTGAGCCGAGAAGACTTTTGGCGATTGCTATAATTCAATTGCTGAAGGCGGGATGCGCGGCGCTTTCCCGCCCTACGGGGCTACGGGGCTAATTTTCAACAATTCCAGGTTCGGGCCGGTTACCCGGGGGGCATTGCACCCTGCCCTCGGCCACCAGCACCCGGTTGCGGCCTTGGGTTTTGGCCCGGTACATGGCGTGATCCGCAGCCCGGAGCACGTCCCGGCCGGTGACGCCGTGCTCCGGAAACATCGCAACTCCCACCGACACCGTGACACTCGCCAGCACCCGGCCCCGATACCATACCGGAACCTTCGGGAATTCCCGCCTGATTTCCTCGGCCCGCTGGCAGACAATCTCCTGAGAGGCCTCCGCCAGGATCAAGACGAATTCCTCTCCCCCATAGCGGCAGGCCACGTCTTCCCGGCGCACGCGCTCTCCCAGAAAATGCCCCAGGGTGCGGAGCAGGGTGTCTCCGGCTTCGTGGCCAAAGGTATCATTGAAATGTTTGAAGTAGTCCAGGTCCAGCATAATGAGGCCCAGGGAGGCTCCCTTGCGGCGGCCCCGGTAAATCTCCCGCTCCAGGGTTTCTTCCAGGTAGCGCCGGTTAAACAGGCCGGTGAGGACGTCGTGGACCACCTGGTGGCGCAGCGTATCCCTGAGCCGGATGTTGGCCAGGGCCAGGGAGATGTGGTCACCGACGGTCACTGACAGCGTCTGAACCGGCTCAGTCAGCTCCGGAGAGAAGTCGTTGGGACCCTGAATATGTAACAGACCAACGGCCTCACCCTGGGCCAGCAAGGGCAGACACAAATGGGTCTCCGGGTGGGCGCCGGGCAGATGACGGCAACGCAACTCCCGGCACGGATTGCCGCCGATGTTGATGCGTCCCCGGCGGAGGGCCCAACAATCACTGGGAGGAAAGGCCAGTTCCCCAACCGGGGCGGCCCCCCAGGTCGAAACCGCTTCCACCATAGGGCCGGTGGGGCATTGGACGAACAGGGCCCCTGAGGTAAGCGGAAATATGGCTTGGGCATACTGGGCAATAAGAGGATAGGCTTCATCAAGGGAGAGGCACGATTGGAGCTTCTCCGCCATGGAGTTGACCAGGGTGAGTTCCCGGTTGCGCCTATCGGCCTCCTCCACCAAACCCTTCAGTCTGGCATTCATGAGACTCAACTCGGCCAGGGACTTTCTGGTTTCACTCAGGTCCCTGGCTACGCACACGCTCCCCATGCTTTTCCCGTCCTCATCCGCCAGCAATCCGATGGATAGGCTAAAGGGGGCGATGGTTCCGTCCTTTTTCCGCATGTCGGTTTCGTATCCCCGGACAAATCCATCCCGGCGCAATTGGCCCAGCATCTTGTTCAGGGCGGGTTTATCGGCATATAAATCAAAGGCAGTCAGCCCGGTGAGGCCCTCGGCGCTATAACCGTAGGCCTCTGCCGCGGCTTGATTCCATCTGGTGAAGCAGCCGTGTTCGTCCACGATGGCGATGGGGTCCACTGAGGAGCTGATAGTATTTTCCAGAAAGGCGCAGGTGGTGTTGATTTCCTCCTCGGCCTGCTTGCGGGCGGAGATGTCCCGGAAACTCCAAACCCGGCCCACAATCTCTCCCTCCATCCGGTGAGGTTGAGAATAGCACTCAAAAAAACGTCCATCCTTAAAATCCAGCACGTCATAGCTCTTTCCTTCCGGGTGGGCGTACAATTCCTGCACCTTGGCGAGGAAAGCCTCCGGGGTCTGCAACTGGTCCAAAACAAAGGCAAGGGCCTGCCGGTCATCACCTGAGGCCATAACTGAGGCCGGGAGGCGCCACAGACCCATGAACTTGCTGTTATAGCGGACGATCTTTCCTTGCCGGTCCACCACCAAAATGCCGTCAGTCGTGGATTCCAGCGTGCTGTGGAGGAGGGCAAGTGACTTTTTCAACTCCCTCTCCGCCTGCCGGCGGGCGGTGGTATCCTCGAACATACAGTGAGACCGGAGGAACTTTCCCTGTTGGTCCCGGATAACCTTGCCGTTAAAAGAGGCGATGATGATGGCGCCGTCCTGGCGAACCATCTCCCACTCCAGGCCGCTGACCTCCCCGTCGGTCTTGAAGCGGGTGAAACGTTTTCTAAAGAGGTCCTGGCAGCCGGGCTTCAGAAAGGCGCCGAACCAGCGGCCCAGCACTTCCTCCCGGGGATATCCCATCAGGTCCAGCCAGGTCTGATTGACCTCAAGGATGAGCCCGGCCTCGTCCAGGGATTGGTACCCCAAAGGAGCCTGATCAAACAGCAGATGGAATTTTTCCTCACTGCAGCGCAGGTCTTCTTCGGCGAGCCGGCGAGCCGTGCAGTCGCTGACGGCGGAGCGGCATTGGGCGGGACCCCTTCCCTTCGCGGGGACCGCAGCGCTCTCCAACGTCACATAGCGGGGGGCGCCCTCTGAGGTAATTAACTGCAAGGTGTAGAATTGGCCGGCCTGGGTGGTAAAAACCCGGTGCAGGTGCGCTTTGAATCCTGGCCGGAAGGCCGGGACGACGTGGGGCAAAAACGGGGCGCCCAAAATGGAGCCTTGTTCCACCCCCAATAACCGGGCGCCGGTGAGATTTGCCTCCAGAATCACCCCTCGCGGGTTGAAGGTGAAATAGCCGATGGGGGCGGAGTCGTAGAGGTCGGCATATTGGGCTAAAGCGGCCTCGGTTTCTCTCTGAGACCGGCGCAGTTCATCGTTCTGCATATCCAGTTCGACCTGGTACGTCTGCAGGTCACGCACCAGCTTCGTGATCTCGGTGGGGGGAATTTTGTCCAGTTCCGGGCTGGGCTTGGCCAGAAATTTTTTAGCCCGGGCATGCATAACCTCATCCGGTTTGCAACGGGTTTCCTGCTTGGCCACGAAAGGGCTCCTTTAAGAGGGCCGCAAGGGTGCCGCGGCGCTCAGATAGTCATGGAAACCGAGGTTTAGGAGGTGGCAATCTCCCTAACACCATCGTCAATTTTATTCATCGGTATCTGTAGATTTTTTGTTTAGGGGAAAATCTGGGGGCTGGGGAATTGATACCAAAGGGAGACCTCTGCGAAAGTCTCATGTAGGATAGCCGCCCTCGGTTGTCCATACTATTTGGGCGCAGGCGAGGGCGGCTACGCTACATTTTGATTCGGAAGGATAGATAGATACTTTCGCAGAGGTCTCATACCAAGGTGCGCTCATAAATAAGAAAGGCTTCTATCCTGTAGGTGCGCACCTGTGTGTGCGCCCTAGCGCAGGGCGGACACATAGGTCCGCCCCTACAAGAAATGAAACCGGCTGGCGCCCAGGGAATGGCCGGGGAAAGGGTATCGGGCGAGATGGGTGTGGTGGACCTTCACCTTTAAATTCATCCGCCTGACACTAATGAGGGGTCTATAAAATAATCGGTGACAATCTAACCGGGCCATTAACGATTACGGTGTTTCTATATCGCAAATTCTTGCCCCAATAGATTTCCAGATAATAAGGATCAGACCGTCTCGGGACATTATCGATGAAGAATCTGCCGGCGGCATCAGTTATGGAATACAGGGAGATTCTGCCCACAACCGGATGAACCAGGGATACGGTCAAGCCCGGAATAGGTTGATTTGACCTGGTCCTGATCTCCCCGGAAACAAATCCCACCTGTGCGGAGGCATCCATAACCAACACTATGAGCAGGATCAGGGCAATAAAAGATATTATCCGTTTCATCACGGCCTCCACGATGATGTTAACCTGCTGCAGGAAGGGGAGTTTATGCGTATAGATTCTTATTCTTCATATTTTACCGTGATTTTTAGGGGAGCAAAATAGTTTTTGGCAGTGGCATATTGGGTGAACACTTATTTATTCATTGAGTGGTTTAAGTTTTACAACCGGTTCTATTATAGTTGCTCTACCAAGTTGGGCTTCATCTATTTTCTTAATCAGGGTTATTTCCCCTAAGTATGAATACCCTTTACTTATATCATCATGATCTATCACCCTCTCACCAGGCTCATAACCTGGGGCGGTAATAATAAGCTTGAATATATCGGGAAGGGGGGACAAATCCTCTTTTAATTCACCGGAGGGCGGCAGGTACCATTTTCTGGCTTTGACCCCGGAAACCTCGATGGTTACCTGGGGAGGGATCGGGGGCGCGAACTTGCCGGCAACCTTTACGGGCGCCGTTTTGGGCCCGTCGGCCAGCAAGTAGCGCACAGTGACATCAAACATTCCAACCATAACCGCGAAGGCGAGGCTTATCAACATGTAATAACGGATGGTTTTTATTATGAGGGCGTGCGGTGTATCCTTTTCCTGCTCTTTGGAGAGCAGGCGAAAGGCCATAAAGAGCAACAGAAAAGCCAACCCGGCAATTCCAGCCTTCAGAATATCGACGACAATCGGCAAGTCCATGGAGGTCACCCGAGATTATGCGGCAGCCTTGGCAACCGCAGCTAACATATAGTTTGGGGAGCGCGCCTCCCGATTATAACCATGGAAAGTTTACTTTTTTCTGGTAACCAAATTGTCTGATTGAAGGCATGATAGCCTGAGTTTCGCAGAAAAAGCAAATTATATTCTCTGATTTTGCCTACCGCCCCCGCGGACAGGTTTTTCGTGGGATGAAGACCCAGTAACCTCAGGCCTAGACCGCCCGGTAATGGTGAGCCTGAGGGGGGACGAGGGAGAAGTATCCGGCTGGATTGACTTTTATCTATTCAAATTACAACGGCAATTAACCGGTGGTAAGTAGTCTTAAATGTATCAGGAAAGGGAAATTGAAGATGAGCGCATTGTTCAGGAAAGCCCCCTTTTACTCCTCCATGGGCATCTGCAACAAGGCCAGGAGATACTGAGCCGCCCAGTAGTAAATATTGTGCTCCTGCACCCAGGCGCGCATGTTTTCCATCCGGGTGGAACGGTCTTCATCGGAAGCTTCCAGGGCCTCAAAGAGGGCGTCGGCGATATTTTCCGGATTGAAGGGATTGACGGTATAAGCCGCGGTCAACTCCCGGGCGGCCCCCGTAAAGGGGCTCAGAATCAAAGCGCCCTGGTTGTCCACCCGGCTGGCCACATATTCCTTGGCCACGAGATTCATCCCATCATGTAAGGAACTGACCACCATCACGTCGGCCAGGCGATAATAAGGCACGATTTCTTCATGGGACAGATGGCCTTTCAGGACAATGATAGGTTTCCAGCGGCCAAAGCCGTATTCGCTGTTGATCTCTTCTTCCAGGAAATCCACCTTGGCGATAAGCCGCTTGTAACTCTTAATGTGCTGGCGTGATAAGGGTCCCAACTGCACAAAGGTGAACCGTCCCTGATACTGAGGATACTTTTGGAAAAAGACTTTCAAGGCCTCCAGTCTTTCAGGGATACCCTTGGTGTAATCAAATCGGTCCAGACCCAGGCCTACTTTCACGCCATGTAAGTTATGGCGGTGGCGCAACGCGGTTATCTGGGTTATCGTTTGGGGCGCCGCGGCCAGGGATTCAAACCTCCCATTATCAACACTGATGGGAAAGGGCCGCACGCGGGTTTCCTTGCGATGACGGAAGATGGCAAAGTTTTCCAGATCAACCCGGGCTTCCAGGGTCCGGTCTACGGTATCGAAAAAGTTATTGCAGTGGTATTGCAGGTGAAAGCCCAGCAAATCATTGCCCAAAAGACCTTCCAAGATTTCTCTGGCCCAGGGGCAGATACGGAAGACCTCGAAATTGGGCCAGGGGATATGCCAGAATTGGCAGACCACCAAACGCGGGTCCGCCTCTTTCAGCATCCGGGGCAGTAGGGCGAAATGATAGTCCTGGATAAAGACGATGGTGCGCTGGTCACCCACCTCGGACAAGATGGCGTCGGCAAACTTGCGATTCACCGCCTGGTAGGTTTCCCATTGGCCGGTGTCGAAATGGGGCCGGGTATAGGCGATATGGCACAAGGGCCAGAGGGCCTCATTGGAAAACCCGTAATAATAATCCCTTTCTTCCTGCTTGGTCAGCCAGACCCGGCGCAACTTATATTTCGGGTCTTGGGGGGGCACCATCACCGCGTCTTGCCCGGCATAGGCCTCTTGATCCGCTTCACCGCTGCCGGAGGCGATCCAGGTGCCGCCACAAGTCTGCATCAGCGAGTCCAAGGCGATGGCCATACCGCTGGCGGGCATGATGACCTCCACCTCGCCCCCTCGATAGATGTGCATATAGGGCTCCCGGTTGGACACCAGAATTATCTGGTAATCGCTTAACCTTTTCTCCACCAAGTCCTTTAGCCTTTCTTTATTCCAAATCATCGGCCCTCTCTTAGTTAAGATTACAGTTCGATGATCCGGCTGTCCGGTTTGTCCAACAAGATCATCAGGGTGAGGTAGTCGCGAATGTTGCGGGTGATGAGAAAGTGGTTGCGGACAAACTCCCGGGCCAGTTGCCCCATACGTTTGGCCATGTCCGGCCGATGCAGCAGATAGCGGATGCGAAAGGCGCAGCCTTCCGGGGAATATACCCGGAATCCGGTATTATAGTCCTGGAGCTGCAAGACGATGCCTCCCACCGCACCACCGATTACCGGTTTGCCCTTCCACATAGCTTCGGTGACCGTTAAACCGAAACCCTCGCGGGTGGACTTCTGCACAATCACGTCCGCAGCCCGCTGCAGGGCATTGACTTCATGATGGGCGTCGGCCGGCAAGAGCAATATCTGGATGTCGGACTCTCCCCTGGCCGCTTCCTGAACCTCGGCAAGGATGCGCGGCCCCTCCGGGTCATCGGTAGCCTCCCCCCCCGCCAGTATCAGCTTACAGGGAGTATGCCGCCGTACCATGCGAAAGGCCTGAATGACCCCTACGGGGTCCTTAAAGGAATCGAAGCGTGAGACCTGCAAAACGATGGGCTTATCCCATTCGATCCCCAGACGGTCCAAGACCGCCTGGATTTCCTCGGGGGTCAGCTCCCGGTTCTTCTCGCTCAACGGGTCGATGGAGGGACGGATAAGATATTGGGGGTGAGGCAGATTTTGAGCAAACTGGGCCATGGAAAAGACCGAGGCGTCGTACTGACTCACCACTTCCCGCAAAAACCTCCAGACCTGGAGGTTGGGTCGCGAGACATCGATGTGACATCGCCACACCCAGTGTTTGGCCCGGGGTCGCAACTCCGTGATCATATAGGCCGGCTGGGGGTCGTGCAGCAGGACAAAGTCGGCCTCCCAGTCAGCCCGGCGGGCGTTCTCCAGGTTGATCTCCCGGTAGTGGTTGAACATGGCCTGGGTGAACTGGACTTTATGCCCTTGCAGGGCATTATGCATGGCCTTGGTGATTTCAAAAAAGAAAGGATCCCCCAGCATCACTTCCCACTGGGTTTTAATGCCCAGTTGATTGAGGAGGGGCACGGCCCGGTTCAGGATTTCCGCCACCCCGCCGCCGGTGCGGGTGGAGTTGATATGGACGAACCGGCGATCGGCCACAGCCTCTGACAGGCGCTGAAGC
>Ga0351871_1092_pt1 | contig 30488 bp, 25 predicted proteins | sample TotcelHFGM3001N8_FD_206786 | JGI IMG/M metagenome (GOLD analysis project Ga0351871, IMG submission 206786) | Enriched cells from coal bed in the Powder River Basin, Montana, United States - Total cells FGM rep2 HSBNCT.FGM.300.1.N8 ...
CCTGGTGGACCTCGAATTCCCCCAGGGAAATGGTGCGGCCCCGTTTGGCGATGTGGGCCTCGGCGGTGACGTCGCCTTCTTTCACTGCGCCCAGGAAGTTGATCTTCATCTCCACCGTGTTGAAGGTCTCGCCGTCCGCCACCAGGCTGTAGAGGGCGTAGGCCACGGCCTCATCCGCCAGGGCGGCGATGACGCCCCCCTGCATCAGGCCGATGGTGTTGGCCAATTCGGGTTTGAAGGGCAGCAGGAACCGGGCGTAGCCCTTCCCCAACTGCGGCGCCTGAATGCCCACAAATTTTATAAAAGGGTTAGCCGCCAATTTCTGGCGGATGGCGGCTTCCAACTCCGGGGGTAAGGGTTCGATTTTTACCTGCATGGGCGTTCTCCTAAGAAGATTGGGACTCAAAGGGCAGTCTTATATGAACCTTCGACCGGCCCGAAATGGTGCAACGGTGGTAGGGTGGGCGTCCTCGCCCGCCGCCAACTTGTCAAGCGGTGCGTAGGACGCACCCTACGCAAGGCTCAAAAGCCCCCTGAGATCTAGTTCTTATCAAACCATAGCACAGGGCGGGCGCCGTTGCCAGCCGAGGCTGCCGGGTCGTGACCGGGGCGGCGGGCAGGGCGCCGGCGGAGGAAAAACCGCGGCAGACCCCTATTGCATTATCGCTGGAAAGACATATTTTCTATAATAACTAAGTAATTTTTGCCAACTTGAGGAGTAACCCGATGAAAATCGCCATCAGCGGCAAAGGCGGGGTGGGGAAAACCACCCTGGCGGCCCTTTTGATCAATTATTACCGGAGTCAAGGCAAGAAAGTGCTGGCGGTGGACGCCGACCCCGACGCCAACCTGGCCATGGCCCTGGGGGTTCCTGACCCGGAAAACCTCGTCCCCTTGAGCCAGATGAAAGAGATGATCGCCGAGCGCACCGAATCCAAGCCCGGGTCCATGGGGGGCTTTTTTAAATTTAACCCCAAAGTGGACGATATCCCCGAGAAATATGCCCGGCAGATCGACGGCATCAAGCTCATTATTATGGGCGGCGTCAAGAAAGGCGGCAGCGGCTGCGTCTGCCCCGAGAGCGTGCTGCTGCGCACCCTGGTGACCCACATGGTGCTGCTCCGGGATGAGGTGGTGGTCATGGACATGGAGGCGGGCATCGAACACCTGGGAAGGGCTACGGCCCAAGGGGTGGACCGCCTGATCATCGTGGTGGAGCCGGGCCGCCGCAGCATCGAAACCGCCATGCACGTCAAAGATTTGGCCGGCGACCTGGGCCTCAACAAGATCGCCATTGTGGGGAGCAAGATCCGGGGCGCCTCCGACGAGGAGTTCCTCAGAAAGAATTTGCCGGATTTTAACATCCTGGGCTTCATCCCCTTTGATGATAAAATCGTGGAAGCCGATCTGAAGGGGCTCTCGCCGTATGAGGCGGTGCCGTCCCTGCTCCAGGTGGCGGAGACCATCGCCCGGAGACTCGAAGAGAAATAATAAAAACCCTGGGGCGGAAAGGGGAAAAGGCGAAAAGGCGAAAGGGGAAAAACCGGGACTTGCCTAAGTTCGTGGGCCGGGTTCCCCGGGTTTTATTCCGGTTGGCTGATTATTTCGCCTTTTTTCCTTTCCCCTCTGCCGGTCTTCTTTTAAAATGGGGCGAGACAGCCAGATGCTTATTCCATAACTCAGACGCCTACCAGTCCAGCCCGGCAGGGGTAAGGATGCGTGAATTTATGATAGGTTCCTTTCCCTTTTCGCCTCTTCGCCTTTTTGCCTTTTCCCCTATTTTTTAACCATGCCCGCCCAGCCTCCGGCTAACCTGTCCCGGTCCCTCAAATTTCTGGTAGTGGGTGTCCTTTACTTCGCTGAAGGCATGCCCTTCGGATTCATCATTACCGCCATGAACGCCTACATGGCCGGCCAGGGGGTGCCGCCGGAGCAGATCGGCATCTTGAGCCTGCTGGGCCTGGCCTGGAGTCTGAAATTTTTCTGGAGCCCCCTGGTTGATCTGACGGGTTCCCGGGCCTCCTGGATGGTTGGGGCCCAGGTCGCCATGATCCTCTGCTTTTTGGGGTTATCGTTCCTGGTGGGCCAGCCCGTCACCCTCTGGTTCTGGGTCTTGCTGGGGGTCTTGTGCGTGGCATCGGCCACCCAGGACCTGGCCATAGACGCCTACACCATCGATTTTCTGGAGACCAGCGAACTGGGGATGGCCAACGGCATCCGTAGCGGCGCCTACCGGGTCGGCAGCCTGGCCGCGGGGTCGGGGTTGCTGATCCTAAGCGATTGGCTGGGGTGGCGGCCCGCCCTGGTGGGCATCGGCGTGCTGCTGGCGGCCCTGGTGGTGACGATTCTGGTGTTCAGGCCCTTTCGGCTGCCCCGCCCTCCCGAGGCCCTGGCCGCCCGGAGCGCATCCCAAGAGACGGGGATGCTCCTGAACGGGCTGCGCCAACTCTTTGCCGCCCCCCTCCAGGGCCTGGCGAAGTGGTGGGATTCAGCCAAAGGTTTCATAACCCAAGTCTTTACCGGACTGGCCCGCCACCCGCATCTCGGGGTCATCATCGTCTTTGTGCTGATTTATAAGGCCGGGGATGCCCTGATGGGCATTATGGTCATTCCCTTCTGGAAGGCCCAGCAATTCACCAACACGGAAATCGGCGTGGTTTCCGGCATCCTGGGCGCGGTGGCCACCACCCTGGGAGCTTTTCTGGGGGGATGGTTCACTTCCCGCTTTGGGATCGGCCGGGGCCTTTTGGTGTTGGGCATTTTTCAGGCGGTCTCCAACCTGGGCTACTGGGTGGCGGCGCTGCCGGGCCTGGGGCGCTATGCCGTCGTTACCCTCCACCTGCCGTTTTGGGACCAGAGTTTTGCCATCTATCCCATCTATTTGGCCTCGCAGGGTGAAAGCTTCAGCTCCGGGTTGGGGTATGCTCCTTTCATGGCCTTTTTGATGAGCCTGTGCGACAAACGCTTCAGCGCCACGCAGTATGCCTTTTTTGTCTTCCTGGTGGTGTTGAGCGGCAGAGTGATGGGATTTCTGGGCGGCTTCGGGGTGAAATACCTGGGATACGCCGACTTCTTCTTCATGACCTTCCTGGTCTCCCTCCCCGCCTTCGCCCTCTTACCCTGGATACTGCCCTTAGTGCGGAAGATCGAGGGGAGAGAATCAGTGGTCAGTAGCCAGTAGCCAGACGGAGTTGGCGGCGACCGGAAAACCGCAGGCAAAGCCCCCTGCCTCTTCCCCAAATCCTTAGACATAGCGCCTGCTGAATAATTTCCGTAAAGAATAAGCATGGTTACCACGTAAAAGTTCCTTGTTGCTTATTTGCCCGTTGACCGATAAGGTGAGATAAGTAGGGCAAAAAATATATTCACAGGCCATTGGTTTAATCTTTACAAACGAGGCCCGTCCATGACGGCAACAGATTGGAAAAACCAACTCTATTTCGGCGACAACCTGGGAATCCTCCGGGAACACATCCCCGTGGATAGTGTGGACCTCATCTACCTGGACCCGCCCTTTAATTCCAAGGCCACCTATAACATGCTCTTCAAGGAACCGGGCGGCGAGCAGTCTCCGGCGCAGATCGCGGCCTTTGAGGACACCTGGAAATGGGGGCCGGAATCGGACCAGGCCTTCCATGAGGTGATGACCCTGGGGCCTAAGGTATTGGCAGACCTCATGGAATCCTTGCGCGCCTTTTTAGGCGTCAACAATATGATGGCGTACCTTATCATGATGGCGGTGCGTCTGGTAGAAATGCACCGGGTGTTGAAACCCACCGGGTCCCTCTACCTCCACTGCGACCCCACGGCCAGTCATTATTTGAAGCTGATCCTGGACGCTATCTTTGGCGTCAGATATTTTCGCAATGAGATTATCTGGAAGAGGACCTCCGGGCACAGCGACGCCCGCCGTTACGGGCGGGTCCATGACACCATCCTCTACTATTCCCGAAGCAATGACTTCACCTGGAACCTGACCCATCAAACCTATGATCCCACTTATGTCGAACAGTATTACCGCTATCAGGATGCGGATGGGCGGCGCTGGATGTCGGATAACTTGAGCGCCGCAGGCCTCACCGGCGGGGGATATGAGTATGAATGGAAAGGGGTCAAGCGGGTTTGGAGATGCCCTGTAACTACCATGGAGCGCCTGGAGCAGGAGGAGAGAATCTTCTATACCAAAAACGGCATCCCTCGCCTGAAACGCTACCTGGATGAATCCGGCGGCCTGCCGGTGCAGGATATCTGGACCGATATCGAGGCCTTGCGGTCCTGGCATAAGGAACGCCTGGAATACCCCACCCAGAAGCCTGAAACGCTGTTGGAACGAATTATCCGCACCAGCAGCAACGAAGGCGATCTGGTGCTGGACCCCTTCTGCGGTTGCGGCACCGCAGTGGCGGTGGCGGAACGCCTGAAACGGCGCTGGATCGGCATCGACATCACCCATTTAGCTATCGCTTTGATTAAGCAGAGACTGTTCGACACGTTTGAATCCGAACGCTGCCCGTATGAAGTGATCGGCGAACCGGTGGATGTTCCTAGCGCTGAGGCCCTGGCCCAGCAAAACCGCCATGAATTTGAACGATGGGCGCTGGGTTTGGTTTATGCCCGGCCAGCCAAAGAGAAGATGAAAGGGGCCGACGCGGGAATCGATGGAGTAATTCACTTTACCGATGATAGCCGCGGCAAGTATAAAAAAATCATCATTCAGGTAAAGAGCGGCCATGTTTCAGTGAGCCAGGTGCGTGATTTGAAGGGGGTGATGGAGCGGGAAAAAGCGGTCATCGGAGCGCTCATCACCTTAAAATCGCCTACCCGGCAAATGCGCGACGAAGCAGCCGCGGCTCGCCATTATGAACCTGATAGCCTGCCGGGTCAGCGCTATCCTCGTCTCCAGATTCTCACCATCGCCGAATTGTTTGCCGGAACAACGCTGTCTTATCCCCGGCTGGGCATCGCTACCTTCAAGAAGGCCCCCCGAAAAAGCAAAGGACTCTCGCCGGAAGAAAAACAGGGAAAGTTAGAAGAGATGATGGCGGAATATAGCATCGATTAACTCCCAGTGTTCTACTCGCTGGTCTCCTCTTGGGCGCCGGGTTCCTGGATGCCAGGGTGATCCCCCCAAAACCCAACTTCCTGAGATTTCAGGTATATTGCAATTGTGGCCGGCGGTGACTATAATTGGCTCAATATGGCAACGGAAACCTGGATTGAGGTGCGCGTTATCGTGCCCGCCCGGATGCAGGAGGAGGCCTCCCTGTTTCTCACCGATTTCAGCGGCCGGGGGGTAATCATCGAAGAAGAGAACGTCCCGGCCGGCGGCGTGGTCATCCGGGCCTACTTTCAGCCGGAAGAGTATGGCGACTGGCAGCGCCAGGAGTTGCAGGACTATATTAAGCGCCTCAGCAGTTACGAACTCTACCCCCTGGGTCTGGAGGTCCGCCAGGTGGCGGAAGAGGACTGGGCCGAGGCCTGGAAGGCCCATTTCAAGCCCCTGAAGGTGACGGACCGTTTAGTCATCCGGCCGCCGTGGGAGGAATACGCCGCCCAACCGGGGGAGACGGTGATCACCATCTACCCGGGCATGGCCTTCGGCACCGGCCGCCACGCCAGCACCCTGCTGTGCCTCAAGGCCCTGGAACAGGTGTGGGAACCGGGCCCGCCCCGCGCCGATAGCCCCTGGCAGGTTTTGGACGTGGGCACCGGCACCGGCATCCTGGCCCTGGCCGCGGCTTGCTGGGGGGCTGAAGTCCTGGCCATCGACCTGGACCCCGAGGCCGTGGCCGCGGCTTTGGAAAATGTGCGGCTGAACAATTTGATCGACCGGGTGTTGGTGGAGGAAACCCCGCTGGCATCTCTGCGGCGGCAGTTCGGCCTCATCATGGCCAACATCACCGCCCCGGATTTGCTGCAATTAGCCGACGCCCTGACCGCCCGCCTGTTGAATGACGGCGTCTTGATCATCTCCGGTTTCCTGACCGAGGACGCCCCGCGGCTTGCGGCCCGCTACCAGGGGCTGGGCCTGCATCAAACCGGTTTTCTTACCCAGGAGGATTGGGGCGCCCTGATCTTCCGGCGTTCTTAGGCGTAGATCAAGAGGATGGTAGGTCGATGGAGCGCCGGTGAATCTTCTTAATCCGCAACAGGTCATAACCTTAGGAAAAAATAGAACCATTCAAATCGTTATTTGTGCGGTCATCATAATTTTCATGAGCAACCTCAACGCCCTGGTTGATGCGGTGCTCCACCCGGATATTCCCTACTTTGATCATGAACACTTGATTGTCGGTGGTATTACCGGTTTGGTGAATATCATTTTATTCGGTCTCTTGACCTTGTATGTACGTTATCTGAATAAAGCGTTGAGTGATATTAAAACGCTGGAAAGCATCTTGCCGATTTGTTCACACTGTAAAAAGATCCGCAAGCCCGGTTCAGATGCAAAGGACATGAAGTCATGGCAGCCACTGGAGGCTTATATCACTGCCATGACGACTTCGAGGTTCAGTCACGGAATTTGTCCGGAATGTTTGGCTAAACTTTATCCGCAATTTTATGGAAAGGAGCGGCATAGCCGGCCGCAGGACACCTGAAACCTCAATACCGCCAACGAAAAGGGCGGAAAATGAAGAGGGGCGACCTATGAAAGAATTGTTGCACAAGGCGTGGCTGTTTGGCGCCGGGGTATTCGATTTCACCAAGGATAAGGTGGAGACCCTGGTCCAGGAAATGGTACGGCGGGGCGAAATTACCCAGCAGGAAAGCTCTGAGGCCGTGAAACAGTTGTTGGCCAAGGCCCAGGAGGCCCAGCAGGCCATGGTGGCCAAGGTGAAGGAACTCACCAAGAGCACCGTCGACGAGATCAAAGTGGCCAAGGCCGCGGATCTGGAGGCCCTGGAAAAACGGGTGGCCGCCCTGGAAGAGGCCCTGAAGGCGAAAGACAGGGGTTAGGGGCCAGCGGTTAATACAAGATCTCCCCCAAAAACCAAAAACCAAAAACCAGAACCTTGAACCTTGAACTTTGAACCCTGACCATGCGCCGATTTTACGCCCATCCCCGTCAATTCGGCCAGGACGTCGTGACCCTGGACCCCGAGGAGACCTTGCACCTGGCCCGGGTCCTGCGCCTGGGGGTGGGGGCTAAGGTCCAGGTCTGCGACGGCGAGGGGGGAAATTTTGCGGCCCAAGTCGCTGGCCTGGATCCCCGGGGGGCCACGCTCCGCATCCTCGGTAAGCTGGACGCCTGGGGAGAGTCGCCTCTGCCCCTGGTCCTGGGGGTCGGCCTGGCCAAAGGGGAGGCCGCCGACGAGGTGGTGCGTAAGACCACCGAGATGGGAGTGAGCCGGATTTTCCCCTTCATCTCGGAGCGGTCGGAACGGCTTAACCCGGAACGGGCGGCCCGGCGCCTGGAGCGTTGGCGGCGCCTGGCCCGGGAGAGCCTCAAGTCCTGCCAGCGGTCACTGCTCCCCATAATTGAGCCGCTCCGGGATTTTGCCGCGGCGCTGGAAGGCCCGGAGGAGGTTAAGCTCATGTTTTGGGAAGAGGAGCAGGGTGGGGGTCTGAGGCCCTTGCTCCAGCTTCCCCGGCCCCGGGACGTCCGGGTCCTCATCGGACCGGAAGGCGGGTTTTCCAATGGTGAGGCGGCCCTGGCCCGGGAGGCCGGCTTCCAGGCGGTCAGTCTGGGCCCCCGGCTCCTCAAGGTGCCCACCGCGGCGCTGGCCGCCATTACCCTGATCCAGTATGCCTGGGGGGACCTGGCCTGATGGCTGCCGGCCTGCCCTACCGGGACCTCAATTCTTACCTGAAAGGGCGGTTCGGGCAGCGGGTCCAGAAAATCACTCTGGATGCCGGGCTGACCTGCCCCAACCGGGACGGCCGGCTGTCCACCGGGGGGTGCCTCTACTGCAATGCCCGGGGTTCCGGGACCGGCGCCTGGGGCCGGGGCCAAACCATCCCGGCCCAAATGGAGACGGGTATGGCCCGCCTCTCCCGGCGCTACGGGGCGGCCCGGTTCATCGCCTATTTCCAGAGCTTTTCCAATACCTATGCGCCTTTGCTGACCCTCCGGGAACTCTACGAGGCGGCCCTGGCGCCTCCCCAGGTGGTGGGCCTCGCCATCGGCACCCGCCCGGATTGCCTGGACGATGACGTCCTGGACCTCCTGGCTGGCTACGCCCGGGACCGGCTGGTCTGGCTGGAACTGGGATTGCAGTCCGCCCATGACGCAACCCTGGCGCGCCTCAACCGGGGCCACGATGCGGCCTGCTTCAGTGAGGCTGTGGCCCGGGCGGCGGCCCGGGGGTTGGCAGTAGTGGCCCACGTGATTCTCGGGCTGCCGGGAGAGGGGCCTCAGGAGATGGCGGCCACCGCTGAGTTTCTGGCCCGGCTCCCGGTGCAGGGCGTCAAAATCCATCTGCTCTATGTCGTCAAGGGCTCCGGACTGGCCCGGCTCCACGAGCAGGGGGAGTATGTCTGCCTTACCGAAGATCAGTATGTCAGCGCCGTGGTGGACTTCATTGAACGGCTCCCGCCCCACCTGGTGATTCACCGCCTGACCGGCGACCCCCATGCTAGAGAGCTGGTGGCCCCGGCCTGGTGCCTGGATAAACCACGGGTTATGAAACGTATCCGGGAGGAATTCCTGCGCCGGGGGACTCGCCAGGGGGAGTAGGCTTATCAGGTAAGTCTTTTATCCGGTTACCTCATTTCCCGCGGCCGGAAGGAGTGAGATCATGAAATCTGAGGCGGCGAATTCGGATCAGGTTCCCGCCGGCATCAGGGAAGTTAAAGATGACCTGACTGATGGGATCACCGAATACCTGGGAGTAGGTCCCTCCATGGCCAACCGGAGGGAGTACCTTTTCTTCCTCGCCGCTTCCTTCCTGGTTTCCCTGGGGATTCTCTCCCTGGTGGGGTACATTTATCTGTGGCCTCTCTTGAAACCTTACCATGCGATCATTTCTGATCCGAAAAAAATCAGCGGCCTGTTTCGGGCCGCAGGCGATTGGGCGCCTATCGTCTACATCCTGCTTGAGGCTGTCCAGGTGCTCACCATGTTCTGGCCGGTGCCGCTGGAAATCGCCGGTGGCTTTCTGTTCGGTCTGCCTTTGGGGCTGGTTTATTCCATGATCGGACTCACCACGGGAGGCGTGTTGGCCTTTCTTTTGGGACGCTGGCTGGAACGGACTTACCTCAGACGCATTATCGATCCCGCCAAGTTACAGAGATTTCGCAGACTTATGAAGCGGGAGGGGACTCTGGCGGCCTTTATCATTTTCTTGATTCCCGGGGTTCCCAAGGATTTTGTCAGCTACGTCCTGGGTTTTACTGCCTTGTCGTTGAAATTTTTTATCGTGGCGGTGGCGATCTTCCGGTTGCCCAGCACTTTTCTCCTCACCCTGCAGGGGTCCGAGGCCGCCAAAGGCAATTATTGGCTGTCCGTGGGACTGTTGGGCTTCAATTATGTATTGGCCGTTCTGATCTACCGGTATCGTGAGTATTTGTACCGATGGACCAAGGCCTGGCATCGGGAGGAATTTTAGGACGGGTTCTTCCCTCGGGTTGTGATATGCTAGTGCCTGCCGGCCCGTTGCGGATCAGCCTTTTTGCCGTGAAAGTCCACCCGTAGGGGCGGTTCGCGAACCGCCCCTACAAGGAATTTCATGAGTGGGGGCGGCCCCAAACGGCCAGGTTGGTTTAACGCTGAATAATCACCCGAAGATAATCTCGCTTGCCTTCCAAAACAGGAGGGGTTGAGGTTGATGGTGAACAAGGAGTGCTTAGATAAGTGACTGAAGAGGGGAACGGAATTTTCTCGCCCAAGAACCGGCCCTGGCTCTGGGGACTGCTGGTTCTGGCCCTTCTGAGCCTGGGGCTGTTGTTCTGGGCATTTCACTATCGCAGCTTTTTATGGGGCCAGATTTGCCATATAACCGGCCTCTGCGCCGATAAACATTGGATCAAATCCGCCCTCAAGGCCGCCGGGCCCCTGGCGCCTTTGGTGTTCATCGTAATCCAGGCCTTCCAGGTGGTCTTCGCTCCCATCCCCGGGGAGGCCACCGGTTTCATCGGCGGCTACCTGTTCGGGGCGCCCCTGGGCCTGTTGTACTCCACCCTCGGCCTGACTCTGGGCTCGGTGGGGGCCTTTTTTATCGCCCGTTGGCTGGAAGAACACTACGTCAAGCGGTGGATTCCGGCGGAAATTCTTCAGAAGTTCGACTTTCTGATGGAACGCCAGGGGGCCCTGGTCGCATTCATCCTCTTCCTCCTGCCCGGCTTTCCCAAAGACTACCTCTGCTTCATCCTGGGTCTGAGCCGCATGCCCTTCAAATTATTTTTGCTGATCTGTATCATCGGGCGGCTTCCCGGCACCCTGCTCCTGAACCTCCAAGGGGCTAAGGTTTACAAGGGCGACTATTACAGCACCCTAATTATCCTGGGACTCTGCCTTGTACTCGTCCTGCTCCTATGGTACTACCGGGAGCCGGTGTACCGCTGGATCAGGCGGTTTGACCATAAAAATGGGAATGCGACGGAAGCGAAATGAGTTGGAACCAGCCCGTAAATTATGAAAAGTGGCTGGCTGTCGATCATGCTGAGCGGTACACACCCTGATATCAACCTTGAACTTTGAACCTTGAACCTTGAACTTTTTTTTCAGGAAAAGGAGCAAGCATGACTACGGACCCTAAAGGTGGTTTCGAGCAAATCATGTCCATGATCCGGGGCTTTCAGGTCGCCAAGATGCTCATGGTAGCCGTGGACCTGGCCGTCTTCGATTTTCTGGCCGAACCGAAGAGCGCGGTGGAGACCGCAGCCTGGCTCAAGGCCGACGCCCGGGCCACCGGCATCTTTTTAAATGGCCTGGTGGGGTTGGAACTCCTGGACAAGGACGGGGACAACTTCAGGAACCGCGATCTGGCCTCCCGCTACCTGGTGCGGGGGTCGGAAAACTACCGGGGGGCCATCGTCAAGCACATAGAGCACACCTGGGACCGGGGCTGGAATGACCTGAAGGAGACGGTCCTGGAGGGCCACCCCCCGGAGGTGGAAACGGAGAAGTGGGTGGATGGCCGGCCCGAGCGGGACGAGGCCTCGGTCCGGGCCTTCATCTGGGGCATGCACGCCATCGCCCGGGACCTGGCCCCCAAGGTGGCGGCCATGCTGGATCTAAAGGCCGTGCGGCGTCTTCTGGATCTGGGTGGCGGCCCGGCCACCTATGCCATCACCTTTGCCCAGGCCAACCCTGAGCTCCAAGCCACGGTCTTCGACCTGCCCATGCCCATAGAGATCGCCCGGGAAAATATTGCCATTAATGGCCTGACCGATCGGGTGGACACCCTGGCGGGGAATTTCCTTAACGATGACATCGGTACGGGCTATGATTTCATCTGGATCTCCCAGATCCTCCACAGCCACGACGAGGAGCAGAGCAAGCTCATCATCGCCAAGGCGGTGGCGGCCCTGGCCCCCGGCGGCACCCTGGCAATACAAGACTTCTACCTCAACCCCGACGGCGCCAGCCCCACGGGGGCGGCCATGTTCGGAGTTCACATGCTGGCCGTCACTCCCCGGGGCCGGGCCTACACCCATGCAGAAGTGGCGGAGTGGATGCAGGCGGCGGGTTTGACGGCGCCGGAGTTCGTCCAGAGTGGCATGGACGCCAGTATCTTGATAGCTAAAAAGAAGTAGGCGAAGAGCACCGCCAGCCAAAAGGGCGAGGGCGGCAAAAGCTGAAAGGCGAAAGGAGTAATATCCTGTTCGCCTTTCAGTTTTAGTACCGGCGCGATTACTCGAAGGGGTTTTTTATCACATCAATGTTCTGGGGAGGGGGGATTGACTCAGGAAGATCCTCTTGAGCAAGCCTGGCAACTATGGAGTCAAGCAGGTGTTTTATCGTTCGGGCCAGTTCCAGGCCCCGCATATCCCGGGTAATTTCAATGCTGCCATAAATGGAAACCCTATCGGTGCGATTTTCCACCGTCAGATCATCTATCTGCAAGGATTGGCTCTCATTAGCAAAAGGATCAATGGGTTGCATGTGTCGGCCCTTACGGCGCAGGTTTTTTCGGAACGATGGTCTGATCCTGGATAACGGTTATACGAGTAGTCGGTTTCGGCGTGGGCAGAGCCATGGGGGTTTGTTTCACCTCGTTTGCCAAGGCGGGAAAGAGAGATATGCCGGCCAGTTGTTCCACTTCAGCAATCGATACCACCGCATAGCGATTTCCTGGGGTGTTCACCGCAAAGTAGGCTGCGGCCTGGTTTTGCCGGGGATCATAGATGGCTTTATATACATAGGTCGGAACCAGGACCCGGCCATTTATCCTTTTTAAATCAGAGCCATAAAAGATCGGACCCGTCACCACATATAATTCCCCCGAGGTCTTGGCGAGACCGCGGGTGGCTGCCTCAATTCCTTCCCACAACTTGGTATTGAGATTATGATCCTGGGGGATCATGTTGGCAAGGGAAAAGGACTCCATCTTAGGCCCCTGATCGGGCATATCCCCTGCCGGGGCCATGTGTCCCCGGTCAAAACCGGAGCGCGCATAGTCTTTCAGTTCGGCGCGGTCTGCCGGTGAAATATTCGGGTCCGGATGAAAATTGTTTGGGCGTTTGGAGGACTTCCGGTTGAGCACCTCAGCGGTAAGATGCTCGGCGGAAATAAGCGGGGTTCGCGATATGCCGGAGTGAATCAGCGCGTATAATCGATAGCAAACCTCCTGGGTTTTGGGGGCGAGCTTCTCGTTGAGAATGTCGGGGGCTTGGCCACCCCAATAATGCTGGGGGCAATTGGTTTGCGCGGCAAAGGCAAAGGTGGAGAGAAAAACCAGGAGTAAGCCAAGCACTATAGCGCGAGTTTTCATGGTGCCCTCCTGAAGATGGTATAGTTGTCCTGCGAGGCGAAAGAATCCTGGCTAAACAGCATAGTGAGGACAATTACAAAAAGCAAATAATTTATTATTTAAAATATCTGCTATTCTTTTCAGCCCTGGCCTATAGCGAATGCCAAAAGTATTTTCCGATAGCGGCATCACGCTAATCTCCCCTTGAGAAAAGGGTTGAACTATAAGGAATTGCTGTTAAAGTCCCCCTTTGAACCAGGGGGATTTAGGGGGATTTGATACCGAGTTGCAATCAAAAAACCATTTATGGTAGCCGCAGGCTTTAGCCTGCGCCTGCACAGGCGAGACGCCTATGCCACCAATTGATTGCAAAATGGTATAAGAACCTCCACGCGGAAGAATTTATAGCAAACGCTATAATTGGAAAAATCGGCGGGCAGTGCCCGCCCAATAAATCTGATAGTTTGTGGGAGGACAGCCGCACGTAGCTGTCAGGGTCGGTGTGTAATACGCACTACATGGCTTATCGCCCCTTGCGGCCATCGGCGGCAGATTGCCAGGGCCAGCGGCCGGTGATCTCCAATTCCAGGGAAAAACTCAGAAAGGTGCGGATTACTACTAAAAGCGCCAATATCCCCAGATCAGTATAGGTGGGGCCAACCGCCACCGTGCCGACGATATCGGAAGCAATGAGAAATTCCAGACCCAGCAGGATGGCCTTGCCGAAATCGCTGCGGAATCTCCGGTAACAATCTTCCAGGGCGCCCTCTTTGATGATGCGCACGAGGAAGATGACGGTGGTGGTTATGGCGCCCACCACTATGATCCCGATGGCAATGGCTTCGATGCCCACGGCGACCCATTTTATCAGCTGATCGAAGCCCTCGAAACCCTTGCCTGCGCCCACCATGATGAAGTCCTCGCCAATGGTGATTTTCTTATCTGCTTCTTAGACCAGCGCCAGGTCCAAGTGGTTGGAAATTTTCATTCTTTGTCCCCCTGGCCGAGTAAATCCGCCAGCGCCGCCTCGATGGTGGGAAAGTTAAATGTGAACCCTGCGTCCAGCAGGCGTTTGGGCAATACCTTCTGCCCGGTGAGCAAAGTGTCGGCAAATTCTCCCAGCACCAGGCGCAGCATGAATGCCGGGGTTGGCATGAAACTGGGTCGGTGCAAGACCCGGCCCAGGGCGCGGGCCAGTTCCCGGTTGCGCACCGGGTAGGGCGCGGTGAAGTTTACCGGGCCGGAAATCTGCGGGTTTTCCTGGATGAACCGGAAGGCCCGGGCGTGGTCGGCCTGGTGGATCCAGGAGAACCATTGGGCCCCGGAGCCGATGGGTCCTCCGATAAATTTCTTGAACAGGGGCGCCATCTGAGACAGGGCGCCGCCGTCCCGGCCCAGGACGACGCCGAAACGGGTAATCACCACCCGGACTCCCAGATCCTGAGCCTTCATGGCTTCCGCTTCCCATTTGTGGGCCACCTCCCCCAGAAAACCGGCGTCGGGTGAGGAGTCTTCCGTGAGTTCCTCCTCTCCCCTGGCCCCGTAGATGCCCACCGCCGAGGTGCTGCAGAAGAGTTGCCGCCGGTCCCCGGCGGCCAGGGCGGCCACCAGATTGCGGGTGGTGCGCTCCCGGCTCTCCATGATTTCCTGTTTCCGGGCCTCGGTCCAACGGTTGAAAATCGAGGCCCCCGCCAGATTGATGATCCAATCATGCTCCGGCACCGCTGCCATCCAGGGCCCCTCCTGAGTGGGGTCGCCGGTGAGATAGCTGATGCCGGCCCGGGGCGGGGCCGGGGGGTGGGCCCGGCGGCTGAGAATGGTGATGGTGTGGCCCGCCTGGACCAGGTCCCGGGAGAGATAGGTGCCGACAAAGCCTGTACCGCCGGTCATAAATACTTTCATGATGGCTGTCCTCCCTTTCTGACGGGCCGGCTTTCGGAGCAGGGTCTTCGACCCGGCGCCCATTCGTAGCCCGGTTTCAAGAAAGTTAACCATTAAAAGCGGGCCGGCAAGCGGCAAAGGCGGGATGCGCTTCGCTTTCCCGCCCTACAAACTTACGAGATATTAGAGCATGAGCTAATTTTTAAAAAAAGGCAAAATTACAGTCACTATCACTAATAATAAAGTAATTCCACCCAAAGCCCACGTTGCATAGACAAGGTTTTGAGTGCTCTTTTCGGTTTTCTCGAGGTATTTATATTGTAGTACGTGGGTACATAACTCATAAGTCCATGTATCAGCATCAAATTCACTCATATAATTAATTATCTCTTGTGCTGATTTGCCCCAAACATCCTTACGGACATCAACTGTAGTAGTCATTATACTCTCCATAAAGGACCCTATGTTAGGAAAAAATTACTCTATGCAGCGGAGTTTGTTTGCAGCTGCACAGTAAACAGTAATGGTGAGTTCACAATCTTTGAGTGCCCTGTGAGTTCCTTGGATATTGAGGCCCCCGATGGCCGATAGGTTCCCTAATTTATAGCTTCTTAGGCCAGGCCAAGCACGTTTCGCCATGTCCAACGCACAGGAAACGGGATTCTCCAAGCATTTACCAAATCGTGAAACGGCTTTGGATAAGAAAGCGTGGTCAAAAGGAGCATTAAAGGCTACTAACCTCAGATTATCTGCAAACTGCATGAACTCTTCAATTGCTGACTCAAGACTATTTCCCTCTGCTTGGAGCAATTCTGATGTAATGCCAGTGATCTCAGAAATCCTCCTTGGAATCTTCTTATTAGGCCGAACAATGATTGTAAAAGTATCATGTTCATTAGAATCTCTATTCACCTTAACAGCCCCTATCTCTATAATCTCATGCCTTTCCGGATTTAATCCAGTCGTTTCAAGATCAAAGACAATAAACTGTTCCGGCAAAAAAGAGATATCTGGATCGGTCCTTGAATGAGAACTAATGGTTAGTGTTTTACTACGGAATCCGTATAGGATTGTGGTCATAATAACAATGGCAATCGCTAAGACGATCCAGACCATTATCGTCTCCCGAACTCATTTAATAGGTTCACATTGCCACAAGAAGGTTTGGGTTGTCAAGGAGGGAAGTTAGAGAGGGAGCAATTCGGGGGCGGGGAGACCCCGCCCCTACAGTTGATCTGGGATTATACGACAGATATGAGGTGATCAGGTAGCGGGGGCGTGCTGCCGGGCCATTTCGCGGGCCCCCAAGGCGATAAAGATATAGGTCCAGCCGCCAAAGATCATTTCGATGGCCACAAACAGGCCGATCACCCACAGTCCCGATACCGGCCAGCGGGCCAGGATCATGATCCCCAGAACCAGGGCGGCGATGCCCCCGATCAGGGGCCAGAACCAGTTTTTGGCGCCGCGCAACTGGAAGGCCATGATCAGGCGCACGACCCCGATGCCCAGCAAGGCCCCGGCCAGGAGCAGGGTGAACAGAGCAGACGCCGCCAGGGGGTCGGCCATGATGCTGATGCCGGCCAGCACGTAGAGGACGGCAATGAGGGCGTGCCCCAGGATACTGCCCCAGCCGCGGCATTTGAAGGTCTGAAAAATCTGGACCCCGCCGCCGAGGAGCAGAAAGACCCCGAAAATAAACACGGAGGCCAGGGTCAGCCAGATGGTCATGCCCAGCCCGATGGTCCCCAGGACCACCAGCAGGATGCCCTGGGCCAGGAGCCAGCCCCAGTTGTGAGCCAGGTCCCCCCATACCGGAGCCGGCACCATGGCCGGGGATGATGCGGTGTCATTGGTCATATTCCTACCTCCCAAACCTTTTTGGAATGAATGTCATCCGTCTCCCTCGGTATTTCGGTCCAAGGGCCGCAAAACATTAAATCCAGGGTGAAAATCCGGTTTTATCCGGCCTGGCCGGGTAAGTCTCCCTGCCCGGGGCCTAAGTGCGCTAGTTCAAAAATATGGTAATGTATTGCTTTCTCCGTGAAGAGCACTTCCCCCTCACCCTAACCCTCTCCCCCATTTGGGGAGAGGGGAAAAAGCGGAAGTGATTTATTGCCTCATGGTTACTAAATCGGCCACACAGCAACTCCCTCTCCACCCGCTTCGGGGGGAGAGGGCTGGGGTGAGGGGGGCAGAACGACCGCGTGCAATTTTCTAACCTACCTTGAAATTAATTGTAAAAATAGCTTAGAAAACCGAGGCACGCATTTGCACAGGCCGGAAAGCCTGTGCCACCAACCTACACTATCCCGGCCCGGGAAGGTTCAAATTTTCCCGGGCAAACCCCATAGCGCCCCCCGGCTCCAGGAAAAGGACCTGGCTGCTGTCGTCATAGGCCAAAAGTTCGGCATAGCGTCCCCAGTCGATGGCGGTGTCCAACTGGCGCTCGGCTTCTTCCTCGTGAAACTCCAACTCCAGGGCCTTCTGCACCACGTCCCACTCCATCTGCTTTTTATCGCTGGCCCGGAGCAACCCCAGGAGCCACTTAAACAAAGGCAGGCGGCGAATCCGGGTGGCGAAGATCTCTTTGCGGGCCCGGATGCTGGCCTCGGCAAAGGTCTCCCCCAGGGGGTTCAGGGTGATGTCGCCATAGGCAATGTTGGCAAAGCCCAGCAATTCCGCCGCCTCGATGAGGCGCAGCAGATCGTCGGAATTGACCTGGAGCTCCCGGGCCATGGCGTAGATGTCGGCCCGGTTGTTGGGCATGCCGTCCAGGTGTTCCATGAGCCCCGTCAGGTCGTCGATGTTGATATGGGGCAGGGCCCGGGTGCGTCCCGGCTCGCCGGGGGCGGTGCCCATCTCCACGTGTTCCGGCTGGGTATGCCCGGCCAGGACCATGTAGACCCGGTCCACCAGGTTCAGGAACTTGGGGTCCTTGCGCTGCCGGGGATGGGGCAGGTCCACCTTCAGATTCATGATCAGCCGGCCGGGGTCTTTGTCCATGACCAGGATGCGGTCGGCCAGAAACACGGCTTCTTCGATGTTATGAGTGGCCAGAAGAATGGCCCGGGTCGGGATCACCCCGCCGGTCCACAGTTCCATCAGTTCGCCCCGGAGGGACTCGGCGCTGAGCACGTCCAGGGCCGAAAAGGGCTCGTCCAGGCACAGGAGTTCCGGCTCCACCGCCATGGCCCGGGCAAACCCCACTTTCTGGAGCATGCCGCCGGAAAGTTCACGGGGATAGGCGTTCTCAAACCCGTCCAGGCCGACGCGGTCCAGCAGGTCCAGGGCCCGGGTGGTGCGCAGCTTGGGAGGCACCCCCCGGGCCTTGAGGGCCACTTCGACGTTTTCCTGGACCGTCAGCCAGGGGAACAGGGCGAAGGTCTGAAACACGATGGTGGCATGGGGATTTACCCCCCGGAGCGGTTTGCCCCGGTATAGCACCTCCCCGGCGGTGGGAACCTGCAGCCCGGTGATGATGCGCAGCAAGGTACTTTTGCCGCAGCCGGTGGGGCCCATAAGGGTGGCAAACTCCCCCTCATTCAGGGACAGGGTGACATCCCGGATGGCGGTGAAGATCTGCTCGCCGCCGCCGTAAATCTGGTTGATATGCCGGAGTTCCAGGAGGGAGCCGTTGGAATCAGCCATTGATCACTCCATGCGATAACGGGATTCGGCCAGACGGTACAACCGTTGCCAGAAAAACCGGTTGATGGTTACCACCGTCAGGATCAGAGCCAGGGTGGCGGCCAGTAACAACGGGAAATCGCCGCTGCCGGTGGCTTCGGCGATCAAGGCCCCCACCCCGATGGTGTGGTAGGTCTTGCCCCCGAATTGGGTGTATTCGGCTACGACGCTGGCATTCCAGGCGCCGCCGCCGGCCGCGATGGCCCCGGTGATGGTGTAGGGAAAAATGGCCGGAAGGATGAGTGACCGCCAACGCTCCCAGCGGCTTAATTGCAGCAAATCCGACGTATAGCGCAATTCCCTGGGAATGGCGCTGGCCCCGGCAATAATGTTAAACAGGAGATACCACTGGGTGCCAAGCAGCATCAGGAGAATGGCCGCTACATCGAGTCCCCCGGGCAGCCCCAAAACCAGAAGGAGCAGGACCGGAAACAGGGCGGTGGCCGGCAGCGAGGCGGCGATCTGAACCACCGGTTGCAGCCAGGCAGCCAGGCGCGGGTTGCTGCCAATGGCGACCCCCGCCGGAATGGTCCACCCCAAGGCGATGAGCAGCGCCACAATCACCCGGAGCAGGGTAATGAGCGTGCCCAGGGCGATGTCGACCCATTTCTGCAAGGGGAGGGTCCAGAGCATCTGTGCGGTCAGAAAAGTGCCATAGAGCGCTCCCAGGCCGGCAGCCGTCAACAGGAAATACCAGACCCAGGGACGCCGGCGCCGCGGCTCATCTTCCGCCTCCGGGGCCACAAAGGCATGTGACAGCCATTCATCCAGGCGTCTCAAAGGCGGCTGCAATACTGAGGCGGAGAGAGAATGCACCAGCCTGGAACTCCTCAGGGCATCGTAAAACCAGGATGTAGGGGGGGTGGGGCTTTCCACTAAAGACATGGTGAAACGTTCGGACCAGGCCAACAAAGGCCGCCACACCAGTTGGTCCAGGGTGACAATAATGAGAATGAGCGTTCCCAATCCCCAGGCGATGGACTCGTAGCTCCCCTGGTTGGCGGCCTCCTGGAGGTAGGCGCCCAACCCCGGCAACCGGAAATTTCGTTCCCCGACGCTGAAAATTTCCGCTGCCATCAGGAAGAACCATCCTCCGCCCCAACTGGCCATGCTGTTCCAGATCAGGCTGATGGCGGCAAAGGGCAGTTCCAGAGTTTTAAACCGCAGCCAGCCGTTAAAGTTGAAGATGGTGCTGGCCTGCCTGAGGTTGCGGGGAATGGTGGTCAACGATTGATACCAGGCGAAGGCGATATTCCAGGCCTGGCTGGTGAAGATCAGGACGATGGATGACAACTCCACCGCCCAGGGAATGGGCAGAATGGCACTGAAGCTCAACAGGGCCACCGGCAGGAAGGAGAGTATGGGCACGCTTTGCAGAACGTCGAGGAGCGGGATCAGAAACTTTTCCGCCGTGCGGTTCCGGGCCGCCAGGTAACCGAAAACCATGGAAAACAGGATGGAGAGGATATAGGCCGCCACCATCCGCCCCAGGGAGAGACCGGCATAATAGGGCAGGACCCGGGGCGCCAGCTCGATTTCCGGCCCCTGGATCGCCGCCGGGGCTCCCAGTCCCAGACGGATACCCGCGTAAAGGAGCAGCGCCAGACCCAGCAAGACCACCCCATCGCCCCAGGTCAGGGGACGCAGCAGGGGTTGGGTAATCCGGAACAGGCGGGATGGCTGGCTCATTAGGTCTGCCTTGAAAAGTTCAAGGTTCAAGGTTCAAGGTTCATGGTATCGACCAAAAACGCTTCATAGTCCGAAATTCTTTCCATGATTAGGTGGCGCGGCATAACAAAAGGGCCTTGCCACTCTGGTGGAAGGCCCTTGACAGGACAGTTCGCAATCGACCTTCCTCACTCGTGGAGCTTTGGCACTGCATAACGTAGAGTCGATGTACTCAGCCACATTAAGTAAGACCTTAAGCCGGTAGTACCTGTTCGGCCCATTGGCGTCTCTCGACGTTTCTGGGCAGTGGCCTGTTTTTATGCAGGAGCCTCACCTAACTGAGGTAATTTTACTGTATGCCAGGGGCAAAAATCTGTCAACCGGCGAATTCCTCTTGGCCGCCACCGGGGGGTAATACCAATTTGCGCTCAAATAGGTAATTTATTTCTTGTAAAGGCGGACCTATGTGTCCGCCCTGGGCTAGGGCGCACACACAGGTGCGCCCCTACAGGATAGAAGCCTTTCCTACTTTTATGAGCGCATCTTGGTAAAAGCCGATTAATGTGGCGCCACCTTGCAAAAGACGAATATGCCGTCATGCTGTCCCGGTCCGGGGCCTGCGCGGGGCCGCGTAGCCGGCTGGCAAGTTTGCAATCAGACCTTTTATCTAATATACTTACCTAGTTAAAAATGAGGAACCAACTCCAGGGGTGCCCATGTCAGTGAAATATGCTCTTTACCGGCTTGTGGCGGCGGTTATCGTGGCGGGAATTTTGGCTTTTCCCGTTCCGGTCCGGGCCCAGGCCGTGCCGCCGGAGAAGACGGAGAAAGGGGTTGCCTCGCCCCAGACCCTGCCCCGGGGATTTGAGCAAAGTATCGCCCAGCTACAGGAGAACCTCAAGACGTGGAAATCCCGGATTCCCGCCGCAACCGCCGATCTGGCCCAGACCCAAAAAGAATTGGACCAGCTCCAGGTCGCGGTGGCCTCCGTGAAGGCCAGCATGGTCCTGGAAAGACTCCCGTTGCTTCAGGTGCAGGAACTCCTGGATTTATATGCCGGCCATGAGAAGGGGGTCAAGGCGAAGCTCAATGACCTGGGCCAGGAGATCGATGAACTCAACCGCAACCGGCAAGCGCAGGTAGAATCGCAAAATGCCCTGAGGGTCCAACTTAGCATAATCCAGGCCAAGGACCCCGCCGCCCTGCCCCCGAAACTTCAGCAAACCTTTTTGACTTATTTAAAACTGGCCGAGGACCGGGACCGCCTGATGACCCGGGTGCTGGACCAACTGGAGCAGCGGCGCCGGCTCCTTGAGCAAGAGCAGGAATTACTCGCCGGTCTCACGCCACCGTTGAAGCAACTGGAAGCCGACTGGAAGGGACAGCTCCTAAAGCGGCCGGCGGCCGCGGTGCCTTTTCGGGAACAGGTTGTGCTGGCCTGGAAGAGCCTGGTTGTCATCCCCCTGCAGGGCTGGGATTGGCTTAAGGGCCTGGTGGAATCAGGACGCCTGAGCGCCTTTATTTGGGGGCGCCTGGGCCCCATCGTCGGCCTGCTCAGCTTCATCCTGCTCTTGGGCTGGACCACCCGGCGGCTCAATGACCTGGTGACTCGGCGACTCCGGACCTGGAGGGAGCGGACGACCGATGTTCACCTGCTTCCCCTCTATGTTCTGGGGCATGCGCTGGTAGCCAATCTGTTCGGACTGGGTCTGATTCTCTGGCTGGGCCTGTTTTTTTGGACCTTCAACTTGATGGGTTCTACCCCGGCTCAGGTAATTCTCGCCGCCCTGGTGACGCTCTGGGCCTTGCGTCTGGCTATCCAGTGGGTGCAGGGGTTTTTTGCCGGCCGGACTGCGGGGGGAGTGCTGGTACTGGACCGGGACGTCGCCAGGTTTTACCGGCGCTCCCTGAAACTCTTCCTGGTGTATCTCGGCCTGGGTTTTTTGGGTCTCAGGAGCGCCGGCCTCCTCGGTTTTCCCGAATCCAGCCGGTTGTTCGTGGAACACTTTTTTCTCCTGGGTATCCTGGTCTGGGGCTTCTGGCTCTTGCGCCGCCCCTACCTTACCCGGCTCTTGCCGCATCTGTCGGCCCCCACCTGGCTGCACCGGCCGGTGGTCAGTCTGTTTGTGCGGGGCCTGCTGTTGTTTCTGCTGGTGGTCATTATCCTGGCCGACCTGCTGGGATTCCAGAACCTGTCCATGTACCTGGCCCAGGCGGCCGTCTGGACCATGCTGGCCGTTGTGATTCTGTGGTTCCTCTGGCTGATGGGGGAGACCGTAATTCTCCATCTCCTGCATCCGGAAGCCGGCCGGGCCCTGTATTTTTTCCCGGAACGGGCCGAGCTGATCCAGAGGGTCTATGTCTTTAGCCGCTGGGCCTTGGGCATTGTCCTGGGGGTGGCCGTGGTCCTGTGGTCCCTCAACTCCTGGGGGATCACCCCGCGCCAGGTTGTCTGGGCCTTTCAGTGGACCACCTGGGGGCCCAGCCTGGGACCGGTGCGGCTTACCACCCTGAACGTCGGGGGGACCATCCTGGCGATATATTTGGGGTTTTTCCTGTCCCGGCTGATACGCTCCCTCATGCTCGCCCGCATCTTCCCCCGCACCGCTTTGGACGCCGGGGTGCAGTACACCATCACCACCACCCTGCATTATGTCATCCTGATCCTGGCAGGGTTGGTCGCCCTGAACATCCTGGGATTTCAGCTGGGCAACCTGGCCTTGGTGGCCGGGGCCCTGGGAGTGGGGATCGGCTTCGGCCTCCAGAATATCGTCAACAATTTCCTCAGCGGCCTCATCCTCTTGTTCGAAAGGCCCATCAAGGTGGGGGACATGCTGGTGATCGACGGCCAGTGGGGGACGGTGAAGGAGATCCGGGTGAGGAGCACCATCTTCGAGACCTTCGACCGGTATGTCCTAATTATCCCCAACTCGGAACTGGTGTCCAACAAGGTCCTCAACTGGACCCATTATGGGGCGGGCATTAACCGCCTCACCCTGAAAGTGGGGGTCGCCTACGGTTCGGACGTGCGCCAGGTAACCCAGTTGATCACCGAGGTCTGCCAGGCCAACCCCAGGGTGGTGGCAGTGCCGCCGCCTCAAATCTATTTCGAGGCCTACGGCGACAACTCCCTCAACTTCACCATCTGGGTGCACCTGAGAATTCCCAGCGACCGCACCCCCGCCACCCATGAGCTGAACAGCGCTATTTTAGAGGCCTTTAACGCCCACGGCATCGAAATCCCCTTCCCCCAGCGGGACCTCCATATCAAGGAGTGGCCGGAAGCCTTGGAGAAAAAGACCGAAGGTTAAGTGGGCAAGGCACGTTGAGGGCAGTGGCGGGCTCTTTATCATGGTGCGCAGTGAGCACCATACATTAATTTATTTGCGATTGATTTGTGCAATGAGGGCCAATTTAGCAGGCCCTTAAGCAGAAGCTTGGTAATGAAGGCAAAAAAATAAAAAGATAATTCTTTTATTATTTATTGATGGCATCAGTTTTATTCAACTCCTTCTTAAGTTTCTCAATTTCCAATTTTCGCTTTTCCATTTCTAATTTCTCATAACTTGACTCTCTATGTTCTTTTCTCCAGGAAATAATCGTGGTTGATAAAAATCCAATCAAAGATGTTAAAGATGTTAACAATGCTATAATCGAAATATCTATCGATAAATATTTTTTTTCGTTCCAGAATAATCGAGTATCATAATAAAGTAAATAGACCCATAAAAACAAAAAAATAGATGAGGAAATAGAAAATAGCCATCCAAAAAGTTTTTTTGTCGTCCGAAGTTTCATTTCTGTCGAGATTATGCAGCCACCTATGCCACTGATTTCCAAAAATGGTTTTGGCGACCTCTCCCCCTGAGTTTAACCCCGAGAACGTTCCTCTTTCTGTAGCCGACTTCTCTTGTAAGCGGCATGATAGCACAAATCTCGATAGAAAAGTATTTGTTCCAAAAATCTAAGCATACAAAGATAGCGAATCACTTGCCAGGTTAGACAATTATCCTCAGATGAGCGAAAAATCTGGATATGATTTGAATAGCGAAATTGACCTTTTGTGGGGGGAATTTTTTCCAGAATCTCTTTTTGTCGGATGATATTATGCCTTGATGGAGAGGTTGTCTGGTCAAATATTGACCATTACAACTATTCGGCTGGGACATCTTTGAATTTGGCCTGAGAAGATCTGACCTCGATGATCTTGGCCCGGGGGCGGCGGGGCGGGTCAGGAGATTTTTCCGCCTGCAGGTCTTCCGACGTGGAGTTCTTGGGGCGCGATTTGGCAGCTTTCCCCGGGGGCGGGACGGCCGCCTTGCCATTGCCCGGGGCCGGGTTCTTCATCTGGTTGGGTCCGGCATAGGCCCCCATGACGTTGTTGACGAAAACTTGCGTTTCCTGGTAAGGCGGAATGGCGCCGCACCGGGCCACGGCTTCCGGACCGGCGTTGTAAGCGGCCACGGCCAGGGGCACGTTGTGCTGAAACCGGTCCAGGCAGTTCCGCAGGTAGCCCACGCCGCCGGCGATATTCTGCTCCGGGTCAAAGGGGTTTTTTACCCCCATGAGGGCGGCGGTGCCCGGCATGAGCTGCATCAACCCCTGGGCGCCCTTGGGGGACACGGCCGTGGCCTTGAAGCCCGATTCGTGGCGCATCACGGCCCGCACCAGGCCGGGATCAACCCCATAGACCTGGGCATACTTCTGGATCAGGGCTTCTAACTGGGGATCCTTGAGGGTTAAGGTGCCCCTAAAGGGAGTCCGTCCGGAGTTCCCATAAATCTGGGGCCAGACCCGGGTCTTTTTGTTGAAAATATAAACCTGCACTTCCTGTCCCAAAAGTTCGTAAAGGGTATCCTCCGAGCCCGAAGTCTTCTTGCCTTGCTTGGTATCCGGGTTTTCTATCACCAGGCTGCCTTCCCGGGACAGTATCTTGGGGGCGGCCACGGAGGACCCCGCCAGGGCGGCCTGGAGCAAAATCAGGGCCAGGATAAATACATATCTCCTCATAACTTTATTTATATTCAATATTTAAGCGATTTTGTCAAGCACAAACTGGGTGGTACTTAATCTTTCTTTATCTCAATCTGAACCTTATTGTTGTATTCAGCCGGTACAGCGGCGAATCGAGAGGAGAGCATCTTGTTGGTGCCTTCCCTCCAGGTGATGGTTTGGTCCCGTCTAATCTTTCAATCGTCAAAAAGGAGCAGGTTAACTGCCTGGCTTGGGCGCTTGCCGGTGAAGAAGACCACCGGCGGCACGTCGCACTGCCCGGCGCCGTTACCTCCCCAGGCGAAGACTTTGCCGTCAGCCCTCAGGGCCAGGCTGTGCTCGCCGCCTCCCGACACCGCCACCGGCCGCGGGAGGCCCAGAAGGTCTGGAGAAATCAAGTCATTCGGCACTATGGTCTGGCCTTCCAACCCTCTTCCCCAGGCCCGCACCCCGCTGTTGATGGCGTCAACCGTCTGGATGGTAAGGTTATGAAAGAGGCCGGCGGCCATCACCGTGGCTGGAACCACGTAACCCGGCACTTCCCCCTGACCGTAGTAATTCCGTCCCCAGGCGGTGATACTGCCGTCGGCCTTCAGAGCCAGGCTGTGAGACGCACCGGCGGCCACCGCCACCACCCCGCTCAAGCCCTTCGGCACATCGGTCTGGTAATAATCGTTCAATCCCCAGGCGGTCACCGTGCCGTCGGTCCTCAGGACCAGGGTGTGGCCATCGCCGGCGGCGATGGCCGCCACCGGGCCCAGGCTCGGGGGCACGTTTACCTGGCCGTAGCCGTTATCTCCCCAGCCGACCAGGGACCCGTCGGTCTTCAGGGCCAAGCTGAAGTTGGCCCGAGCTCCGGCGGCCACCGCCACCACGTTAATTAAGTCCGGGGGCACGCTGCACTGGCCATTATCGTTCCACCCCCAGGCAACCACGGTGCCGTCGCTCTTCAGGGCCAGGCTGTGATTGTAGCCTGCGGCCACGGCCACCACTTGCCTCAGGTCCGCCGGCACGTCGCACTGATTCTCATTGTTATAGCCCCAGGCGGCCACCGTGCGGTCGGCTTTGATTCCGAGGCTGTGGAAACACCCGGCGGCGATGGTGTTGGCGCCCCCCGGCGACGCCGAACCCATCATGGCGAGGATCATGATCGCCATTGCGACTGCCAGCGTAAGGCTCGTCCGCCTGGACTGCTTAAGTGATTTCCGGACCTGCTTGACAATCACCAAGATATGTACCTCCAAAAATCTGAGAGCACTGCTCAAAAGAAAAAAGCCTGCCCGGCCGGAATGTCCAAAAGCAGGTTTCCAAGTATGGATCACAAGCCCAATTTCCGCCCCAGAATAATGGCAATGTATCTCAATGTCCACAAATTTTATCAAGCTTGATTAAAGATAATAATCCGGGTTGGAATAATAATCCGTGAGTTTTCCGGAACCGGAGGTCAGGTTATTAATAATTTACTAAAATAAAGTTCACCACTTTTATAAAGAATATTGTCAAACACGATAATAGAATGTAATATCGAATAGTTAATTTTTGTCAGCCGTCGACCATGGATGGTCCTGCATGTCTTTTTATGCATCGGCAGTTACCCAGGAAAAGCTAAACTCCGATCCCCGGGAGCCGCACCGGTCCGGCGTTAGCCTGGGGCTGCGGCCGGTGGCCCGGCCCCTGGTGCCGGTGACCCTGGCCCTGATGGCGGGGATTGCGGCCCCGGCCTGGGGTCTGCGTCTGCCGGAGCCCTGGCTGCTAACGGCCGCGGCCGCCCTCTGGGCCGCATTGGCCTTTATCTGGTGGCAGCGGCGTCCGGCCCGTTTTCTGCCCTTGATCCTGTTCGCGCTCCTGGGGGTGGCCTTCCACCAACAGGCCTGGCACCCGGATTTTCCTCCCGGACACCTCACCAAACTGCCCCAAAATCAAAGTCTGACCCTCTTCGGCCATCTGAACCAGCCCGGCAAGCTGGCAGGGGAACGGGTCCAGCTCTTTATGGAGGCCGGGTCCTGGCGGAGTCCCTGGGGCTGGCGGCCCGTCTCCGGCAACCTCCTGGTGCTGGCGCCGGTGCTGGAACTCCCGCCGGTGGGCGCCGGATTGGTAGTCAGGGGGCGTCAGGCCCCGCCCCGCGGGCTTCAAAACCCCGGCACCTTCAACCGCCCCCGCTTCCTGGCCGCGGACGGGCTTTTCCGGGAGGTGCGGCTCTCAGACCCGGGCCGCCTCATCTTTCTGGCCGAAACCCAGGACTATCCCTGGGCGGAAAGGCTCCGGGGGGGCATAAGGGAACTTCTCAAGTCCATGGACCCGGCTGGCCGGGCCATCTATCTGGCCATGCTCCTGGGGGACCAGGGCGAAATCACCCAGGAAATGCGCCGGAATTTTTCCCGCACCGGCACCAGCCATCTGCTGGTCATCAACGGGCTGCATCTGGGGATGGTGGCCTTGGTCACCTACTTTCTCAGTTTCTGGCTCTTGCGGTGCTTTCCCCGGCTCCTGTTGCGGGTCAACGCGGTGAAGATCGCCACCCTGCTGGCGGCGATTCCGGTGGTGTTCTATGCCTGGGTGGCCGGGGGGTCGCCCTCCACCCAGCGGGCCGAAGTCATGGTGCTGGCCTACCTGTTCCTGGTCTTCCTGGGGCGCCCCGGGGAGGTCTGGAGCGCCCTGGCCCTGGCGGCCCTCATCATCCTGAGCCTCTCGCCCCTGCGGCTCTTTTCCATCTCCTTCCAGCTCTCCTTTGCGGCGGTGGCCTTCCTGATCTACCTGGTGCCCCGGTTGGTCGAATGGACTAATTGGCCGAAATCAGACCATCCCATCCGGGGCGTCGCCTCACACACCCTTTTCCGGATCAAGGAGTGGTTCATTGTCTCGGTGGTGGCCACCCTGGCCACCGCGCCCCTGGTGGCCCTCTATTTCCAGGTGGTTTCCCTCCTGGGCATCCTGGTCAACCTGGTAGCCATTCCCCTGGTCCTGCTCCTGGCCCTGCCCCTGGGGGAGGCCGCGGTCATCTCCCAGGCCTTGTCCCTGACCCCGGTGGCCCAGGCCCTGGTCTTCGTGGGCAAATTTCCCCTGTGGCTGGGCTATCAGGTGATCCAGTGGGGGGCCCAGGTTCCCGGCAGCGCCATCATCACGCCCACCCCCACCTGGCTGATGATTGCCGCCTACTATGCTGTTCTGGTCCTGGTCTTTTATCCCCGGCGGACTTTTCTGACCTGGGCCGGGGCGGGCCTGGCGGGGCTGGTTTTATTAACCGCCGCGGCCCTGCCCCTGGCCACGAAGCCCCAGACCCTGGAAGTGACCTGCCTGGACGCCTACGGGGGGCTCGAGGGGGTGTTGGTGACCCCGGAGAACCGGCGCCTGGTGGTGTCCGCGCCGATGCCTACCCGGTGGGGCCGGCCCGCCCCGGGTTGGGGGCCGTTGCCGGGATACCTGCATTGGCGGCAGTTCCGGCGCCTGGATCTGGCCATCGCCTTGAACCTGAGCGAGGCCAACGCCGGGGAACTGCTCACCCTGGCCCAGCAGTTCAACGTCGGGTCATTCTGGTACGGTCGGCGGGACCGGGCCGGGGCGGCCTATTGGGACCTGGCCAACTACCTGGGCGACCGGGGCGCCACGCCGCACTCCCTCGATCGGGACCGGCCTCCGGCTGCAGTGGGCCCCGTGGCCTTGCAGTATATCAAACTGGCCCCGGACGCGGCTCCGGCCCTGGAAGTCGCCTATCAAGGCCGGCGGGTCCTGCTGCTGCCGCCGGTGGGGGGGCTGGCGGCTGAGGCCCTCCCGGCTGCCGCCGGGTCCCTGGACGCCCTGGTCATCCCCGCGGAACTGGCCACCTCCGAAAACCGCAACCACATCATTTCCCGCCTGAAACCCCGGCGGGTGGTGGTCTATGGCGACCCCGGCCGCTCCCACGCCGCCCGGACTCCCTGGCCCGTGCCCTGCGACTTCACCCGGGAGGGGGCGGTGAGCCTCTACCTGGACGCCTCCGGAGTAACCGCCCGGCAGTGGCGGCCGTTAGAGTGATGGTTTTGCTACCGGGTTGCGTTCGAGGGGCTATTGGGGGTGGCCGCAGGCTTTGACCCGCGCGAGCACAGGCGAGACGCCTGTGCCACCGGTTTGATTGCTGCTCGCGCTTACGACTTACGAGAAGTCTTGGGGATGAAGTGGCTCATCTGCTGCTTCACTTCAGTGGCGTTGCACTTGGGGCAGGCGACCTGGCCGGCTTCGTAATCCTTGAGGCTCATGATGCGCACAAACTGTTCGCCGCATTTGACGCAAACATATTCATAGGTGGGCATGGCAGTCCTCCTGACGAGGGGGATGATTCTTTTTTATAATAATAAATTTATCACATACTTGCAATGGTTCCCTGCTGGTGCAAGAAAAATATCTCCGGGGCGCGGAATACGAAAGGCCTGCCCACAGAAACGTAATTCATAACGAATTTGCGGTCAAAAATATACCGACGAAACGTAGGGGCGCACCTGTGTGTGCGCCCTCAGTGGGGGGGACACACAGGTCCCCCCCTACGGGAAGATGTTGCCTTTTGAGCCTCCCTTGAGGTAAGCGGCCAAAGGCGGTCTACAATGCCGGGGCGACAAGGCCAGGGCTCCCAGGGTAGATCTCGCCCGCCGCCAGGAGCAAGTTCCCGGGCGCCAGGCTTCGGGCTACCAGGAGATTGTACCATTCATAGGCCTGGTGCGGTTTCGGGGTCTCCATGATGGCGGCCTCGGGCTTGAACCAGGGATGGGAAAGCAAGTGCCGCAGGCCCGCCAGCCCGATGGCGCCCTGGCCCAGGTGCCAGTGGCGGTCCCGCCGGGAATTGCAGGCGGCCCGGGAGTCGTTGAGGTGGACAATCTTGACCGCGTCCAGTCCCGGCCCCAGCGCCAGGTCCGCCAGCAGCCGGTCGACCCCCGGGGGGCGACTCAGGTCATACCCGGCCCCATGGGCGTGGGCCGTATCCAGACACAACCCCAGGGGTACGCGGCTTAAGGTAATGATGCGCTCCAGGTGTGTGATGCGCCGGCCCAGTTCCTGGCCCTGCCCCGCGGTATTTTCCAGGAGCACCAGGGGCGGCGGCGGCACCTGGGAGACCGCCAGGGCCAGGGCCCGGGCCACCTGCGCGAAGCTATCCTCCACCAGCGGCCCATGGCCGGGATGCACCACCAGGTAGTCGGCTCCTAAGGCCCGGGATAGCTCCAGTTCCCGCAACAGCCTCTCGGTGGACAAGGCAAAAAGCGCCGGATCGGCCGTGGCCAGGTTGGGGAGATACCCGAGATGCACCACCAGGGGCCCCAGCCCAGCTTGGGTTCGGGCTCGACAAAAATCCCGAATTGCCGCCGGCGCCACCGGGCGCCATTTCCAGCCCCGGGGATTCTGGACAAAGATCTGGAGGGCCTCACAGCCCAGGACTTG
>Ga0351871_1096_pt1 | contig 29995 bp, 20 predicted proteins | sample TotcelHFGM3001N8_FD_206786 | JGI IMG/M metagenome (GOLD analysis project Ga0351871, IMG submission 206786) | Enriched cells from coal bed in the Powder River Basin, Montana, United States - Total cells FGM rep2 HSBNCT.FGM.300.1.N8 ...
CCAGTGTGGGGATGGCCAGAATCTGATCACCCTGAGCTAATTTCGGGTTCTCCAGAAGATCGATGATCTGGATGGAGTATCGCCCTTCCAGATGCTCTTCGCAGATTTTCTTGAGGTTGGCAAACGCGGCCAGGCACTTGGGCGTCATCCCTGCCACGTAGAGCCGCAGTTCATAATCTTTTTCTTGGGGCATCGGTTTATTCTCCCTCTTTTAACTCCGGAGAATCGGCTTTGCGGGCCCAGGCCAGCCGCTCTCTTTCCTCTCCGGCAATTATTATCTGGAGCTTGCTCTTATCCCGCAGTGTCTGCAGTTCCTCTTCTTCGGCGCCAATCTCCGCCTGCAAGGCCGCGACCTGGGCTTCCATGATCTGGCGCTTGCGGTCGAGAACGCGGCGGCGGCGCTCCAGTTCCTCTTGGGTGGCCAGGGCCGCGGACTTCTCCTGGGCCTCTTGCTGCAGCCGGGCCGCGCCGGTGAAGACTCCGCCGGGGCCCAGATAGACGTCCACCAGGTCGATGCCCTGGTCGGTGATGATAAATTCCCGCATCTGGTTGGAGTGGGCCATGCCCCGGGACTTCAAGAGATGGAAGACCCGGTTGCGCTCGCCGTTGCTCTCTACGCTCAAGAGCAGCAGCCAGGTGTCCATGAGGGAGGAAACCCCGATGGTGGTCGTCTCCACCTCTCCAGAATGGGTCAGGTTGGTAAACAGGACGGTGATTTGCCGGTTCTTGAAAAAATCCACCAGGCGCATGAGCATCGACTTCACTTCGTTGTGGCTGGCCACAATGGACAAGTTGGTAATGGGGTCCATGATCACCGTGGCGGGCTGAAAGTCGTTGGTCAGCTTGTGGATCATGGCCAAATGCATCTCCAGGCCGTAGAGGGTGGAACGGGCGGCATGGAACTTGAGCATCCCTTGCTTAACCCAGGGCGAAAGGTCCAGCCCGATGGAGCGCATGTTGCGGATGATCTGGTCCTGGGATTCCTCGAAGGCCAGGTAGAGGCAACGCTCGCCGCGGCGGCAGGCGGCGTCGGCGAAGTAAGCCGCCAGGGAGGTCTTGCCGGAGCCGGCGGTGCCGGAGATCAGGACGCTGCTGCCCCGGTAATACCCCTGGCCCCCCAACATGGCATCCAGGCGCGGGATGCCGGTGGAGACGCGTTCGCTGGTGACCGTGTGATCCAGCCCTAGGGAGGTGACGGGCAGAATGGAAAAGCCGCTCTCGTCTATCAAGAAGGGGTATTCATCGGTGCCGTGCACGGAGCCCCGGTATTTGACGAACCGCAGGCGACGGGTGGCGATCTGGTCCACCACCCGGTGGTCCAGGAGCACCACCGCGTCGGAGACGTATTCCTCGATGCCGTGGCGGGTCAGGGTTCCTTCGCCCTGCTCTCCGGTGATCAATGCGGTGACGCCCTTGTCTTTCAGCCAACGGAAGAGGCGGCGCAACTCGGAGCGCAGGATCAGCTCGTTGGGGAACCCCGCGAACAGGGCCTCCACCGTGTCCAGCACCACCCGTTTGGCCCCCACGGAGTCGATGGCGTGCCCCAGGCGGATGAAAAGGCCCTCCAGATCGTACTCACCGGTCTCCTCGATTTCGCGACGCTCGATATAAACGAAATCCAGGGCGAGGAGCTTTTGTTTTTCCAGGTCCGCCAAGTCGAAACCCAGGGAGGCCACGTTCTTGGCCAGTTCCTCCGAGGTTTCCTCAAAAGACATGAAGACGCCGGGCTCACCGTAATTGACGGCCCCCCGCACCACAAACTCCATGCCGAACAGGGTCTTGCCGCAGCCGGCGCCGCCGCACACCAGGGTGGGGCGCCCCCGGGGGAGGCCGCCGCCGGTGATCTCATCCAGCCCGGTGATGCCGGTGGGGCACTTGGCTAACTGTAGGAGCGAAAGTTCTCTTTGCCCATCGGTTTCAGCCATAGACCATTCTCCCGAAAGCTATTTGATATTAATAAGTTCCAACTGCCCGTGGTAAGATTCAACATACATCCTTTTCCGAAAAAATTCAATTCACCTGCAATAGATACGTGAATTTTTGGGCCTCGTTGATCAGTCTCGGATCATCGCACTCCTGGAGTTTCATGAGATTTCCCACAGCTAACTGGCCATGATAATTCAGAAAACCTGCGTTTCGACTCATTGGGGCCTGGAGCCCTATGCCGGGGAATGGCTAAAGTAGGTCAACTGTCACCCGCCGCCAGATAACGCATATTAGACCAGCCGACAATATTGCGCCGTACGTCCCGCACTCGCCCCCATCCGCCGGAGGTTTCCAGGAGTTCCACCTCGTCCTGGAAGTTGAGGATGGCGATAAGGGGTGCAGACCTGGAGGGGCTAGCCCGGAGGGCCAGGCTGTGAGCGTTGACCACGTACAGGGGCGGCGATGGTGTTGGCGCCGTCACTTTCGGGGGAGAAGGGGTGGTTGGTTCTGAGAGGACAGCGGGTTCCTGGGCCTTGGGAGCCGGTGGGGCTGTTGCTGCCGGGGGCATAGGGGGAGCAGCAGGAGTTTGCTCTGCAGGGGCCTGAGGAGGCGGCGTCACTACCGGTTGAGGCGGTCCGGGACTTTTTTTGAAGAGGAATACCAGGAGCACGGCTACGATGACCAGACCAATGGCGATGAAAATGCTACGAATACTAAAAAGGAGCTTCGAACCCCTGGCCGGCGCGGTCGAAAGAGTCCCAGCCATCTCCGGCAAGGCGGCCTTGCACTTGTGGCAGATTTTCTGTTGGGGAGCCACCCGGATGCCACATCGGGGGCAGAAATGGTCCTCCTCCTCCGGATGGGGAAGGTAGTTGTTGCAGGTTGCGCAGTAGCGCTCGCCCACCCATACGGCCGCGTTGCAGATAGGGCACTGAGGCATAAAGTACCTCCGGCTCAGGACGCAACTTGCTGGTAAAACCGCATTGCAACCGCGAGTGACCCTCGGATTCAGCCGAAATAATGCGTCAACCCGTCTATTCCTGCGGATATCACCGCCATCATAGGCGAACTCGAAGCAAGTGGCAATACGTTTTTTAAGTGGTGGCAACTGAAGTTCTGCCATGAATGGCTAATCTAGTTCAGATTCTATTTTGTCAAAGGCGTCCTCAATTTTATAAAGAAGCCGGTCAGCTTGGGCGAGATTCCAGTCGGCTATACTCGCTTCAATATTCTTATGAAGGTCTAGAAGATTATCTCTATGCCGGAGAAGCACATCTCTGAACGGCGTACCATCAAAGGTATAGAGAAGCTTATCCAACTGTCCCGCGATTCCATAGAGTGAAGGATTCCGTTCCACCAGATCAGAAGCTAACGCTTTTAAATAACGCTCTAATTTGGGGTAAGCATCCTTAAGGTCTCCTGGATAATAAGGGACTACCGTAACAGTGAGGTGCATGTATTTGCTCATGGTTGATCTCCTTATAGAGTTGTGCATGTCAGGTTCTGCAAATTGGCCGAAGCATACAGGTTTTCTTCTCCCGCGCCGTTAAGCTCAGGTGCGGCGAGTTGCCGGGTATGCGCCTCAATGGCTCGCTGGAGCCGGCTCAACTGAAAATTCAGCGCTCAGAAGTACGACTGGAGCTCGCCTCGCCGCCGCACGTCAAGGGTAGCGCAGTGGAAGGAGCCGCCGAAGGGAGCATAGTTGGCAAACGAACAGGGGATCGGTTCGAAGCCCCAGTCCTTGAGCTTTTTAATGAGAGACTCCTGCAACCGCTCCACGATGACTCGCTTCTCGTCGAGCATCAACACGTTGATGCTGAGCCAGCGGCTGCACATCGAGGGGATGCGCCACGGGACGGGGTTCGGTTCCGGGGCGATGAGGATGTCCCACGAGGCGAACATCGGCGGCAGCCGGCTCGGGTCAATATAGTCCGGATTGACCAGCAGCTTCCCCGGCGCCAGCGGCATCAGGCTCGAGTCGATGTGCATGGGCTGGCGACAGCGGGTCTCAAGCAGGGTGAGGCGGAATCTGTCGCCTAAGTGAGTCCGGAGCCAGTGAATGCCGGACTCGTTGGTCACGTTGCTGCGGATGCCGAACAGGTCCCGGCCGCAGCGGACAAAGTCGGCGGCATCGAAGACGGGCTCATACTCGTTCACCACGAAAGGGATCGCCCCCCCCGTCTCGGGGAGACGATAGTCGTGGTTGTAGAGCGCATCGACCAGCGCCGGCCGCGGCGCGGTAATCCACTTCGCCCCGTTCGCGGTGTACTCCTTGAGCAGCGGGCGGTAGGCATCCACCTCGAAGTAACGAGACCGCCAGGCCATGGGTGTCTCGATGATCTCATCGCCGACGACGAGCAGCCCGTCTCTCGGGCAGGCCGAACAAAAGCCTTTCGACTTCCAGTGCGGCGTCTTGAAGGTGACGGAGAAGTCCGTCACCGCTGGCCGGCGCACGGTGACGCCTTCTGCCTCGAGGATGTGAATGAACTCGTCCAGTTCGCGCTGGGCCGGGCGCACGACAAAACTCGGATAGGGCAGCCCGGCGATCAGCTTATAGATCTTCATCAGCCGCTGGGGGATGTTGAAGGTGACCGTGAGGTGTCTGGACGGGATCCTGGCGCCCTCGAGGCGCCCGACCACGACCTCCTCGAGGGGGTCCCATTCGTTGTAGGAACAGACCGGTGAACTCGTCACCACTCGTTCTCCGGCTGGCCAAGCCGCTGGCTTTGCGACCCGGATCGCCCTAAACCGGGATTCCCGAGATGGACCATATTTTCTTTCCTCTGGCGCGGTTGCACGGGCCTGTTAAGGGCGCGCCCTGCGGTGCGTCCCGGCGACCGAACGATATGAGCCGCAATGAGCGGCCAGCCCGCCTCGTCTGTCCCGAATTGCGGCTTGGCGTCTATTTTACGAGTTTAACCCCCAAAACCTGATCCTATGGTTGACGATCTTTTGATAGACATGCTTTTTGTATAAGTCAAGGTGTTCCCGGAGTGTTGGTCTACGGGCCATAGGCCGTGAATCGATGCGAGACCGTTTTATTGATGAGGGGTATGCCCGAAAGCTTATGGATTCTTGACTTTTTAAGTATTGTGCTTAGGTTAAAAAAATATTGCTTACGAAAACGGGGCGTTTTGGCGGTTAAATTGGGATGAGAAGTTCAAAAAAAAATTTTGACTGCGTTACGCAAGGTTGCCGAATAATCTCAGTTTACATGGGGGCATGTCCCTTTGCCTTGGAGCTATCTATGCGCCGACAAGCGGACATTTTTAGGTGGAGGCGCTTACGGCTGGTCCTTTTCTTATTCCTTTTGCAGCCACTTGCCTGCGGGGAAAGGAAAGAACCAATCGGGATTATAACCACAACTAATTATTGTCAGGGTACAACCACAGCATCGGACACGATAGTAAAACCCGGTGATATTGCTCTCAGCCATGATATTGAAAAGAAATATCGACTAAAATTTGGTGACTTGATCTATCTTGAAGGCGAGACAGACCCCTATATATTCACGGATAGAATGCCGGGGCAATGGTCGAGACGCGCAGATCTTTATAGTAGGAGTTGCAAAACGGCAGAAGAATACGGAGTCAGGAAACGTATGGTATGGTTTGTCAGAAAAAAATAGGGGAAGGATTACTCGTCAGATTAGGGGGAACTCTTTTACAAAAACAAAAAATCTGAGGAGATTTTCCCGGGGCCGGAAGGGCCCAAAAACTATTATTGATAATGGTGGTATAGGTTACCATATAATTCTGGTTTACAAGAGCGAGGGAAGCCATGCCTAGTAAAGAAATGATGCGATCTATTGGAAAAAAGGTTTTCCTGCTCTTTGTGGCGCTTTGCCTAGTGGGGGTCTTTTCTTCGGTCTCTTGTGCGGAGGAGGCAACAGTGAACAAGCCGGCGCCAGAAACTCCGGCAGCGGAAACCCATCATAGTGCGCCCCAGGGAAAGATCGAAAGCGCCGGACAGGCCACGGGCAAGGGAATTGAGCGGGGCGCGCAAGCCACTGAACGGGGAGTGAAGCGTGCCGGCGAAGCCACAGCCAAGGGAATTGAGCGAGGCGCCAAGGCCACTGAGCGTGGAGTAAAGCGAGCAGGCGAAGCAACCGGCAGGGGAATTAAGAAGGCCGGCGAAGCAATCGAAAAGACCTTTTCCGGCAAGGATTAAGCAAGGTAACCAACGCAACAACAATAATCAGTCCATCTTTACTGCACCCGTTGGAAGCGAAACATTTTGAGAAGTGGGGAATAAAATGTCTCTCCAGGGGGTGCAGTATAGGTACCCTCCTTTCGAATCGCTCATATCGTTATATTTTTACTGCCTTCCAAGTGGCTCGGTCATATAATCAGCCATCTTGGATGAACTAATCCCGCTTAAACTGCGTTAAGAGTGAATGATGACGGAAAATACCTTGGATAACCCCACAAAGAAATTGGAGAAGAAAAATGTTTTCCGCCATAGAGAAGGATTCACTGCGCCAAGCTCATTCTTTCATCCTGGCCTTGTTGACGGCCCTGGTGTTTCTCAGCCAGGGCTGTATGTCTCTTCCGGTACGCCATCCGCTGCCGGAGAACCTCCTGGACCAGGTCCAGGTGGCCGGCCTGCCCGGCATCCGGGACTGGGGCGACGTTCACAGTGAAAACCTGGAGCAGAGCGCCCTTGAGTCCATCAAGCAGGAACTGGCTGCCAACCAAGGAAAGCTTGGGCCCGAAATGAACATCCTGGCCCTGTCCGGCGGTGGCGGCGACGGCGCCTTCGGGGCGGGAATTTTGTGCGGCTGGACGGCGGCGGGCACCCGGCCTCGATTCAAGCTGGTGACCGGCATCAGCACCGGGGCCCTCATCGCGCCCTTCGCCTTCCTCGGGCCGGAGTATGACGCCAGGCTGAAGGAAGCCTACACCACGATGTCCGATAAGGATGTCTATACGGTGACCAGCGTGGTGACGCTGGTGCGGAAACTTGGCAAGGTCGAAGCGGCAGCTAATACGAAGCCATTAGCCAAGCTGCTTGAGCGGCTCATCGACGAGAACATGCTCCGGGCCATCGCCGCCGAGCACAACAAGGGCAGGCGCCTGCTGGTGGGAACGACCCAGCTCGACGCCCAGCGCCGGGTGATCTGGAACATGGGGGCCATCGCCGCCACCTACCACCCCGACGCCCTCAAGCTATTCCGCCAGGTGCTCCTGGCTTCGGCCTCTACCCCCGTTGCCTTCAATCCAGTGTACATTAAAGTGAAGGCCGCCGGGCAGGAATACGACGAGATGCACGTCGATGGCGGCGTCGAGGCCCAGGTGATGCTGTATGGGGAGGCCATCAGTTTCTTCACCACCAGCAAAAAACTTGGTCCCCTGATGCCCCAACGTCCCCGCAACCTCTATATCATCCGCAATGCGCAAGTATCTCCCGAATATGAAAGCATCAAACCCCATATATGGTCGATCGGCCCCCGGGCTATGACCAGCATGACTAAATCCCAGGGCATGAGCGATTTGTACCGCATCTATGTCCTGGCCCAACGGGACGGGATTGACTATAACCTGGCATTTATCCCGTTAGATTTTAAAACGAAACGGAACTCGGAATTCGACACCAAATACATGAATGAGGAATTTGAGCTGGCCTACAACCTGGCCCGCTCCGGTTACAAGTGGAGCAAATATCCACCTGGGTTTGAGCCCGAAAAATCAAAGCCGACTACCGCCAAACAGGTTGAGCCTTAATTACTGACTGTGGTCACTGCTCTCTATGGGCACCCTGCCAAAAAAATTTTAACTGTTGCCGCGAGGAAAAGATCATTGAAAGCATTGGTAACCGGGGCGGCAGGATTTATCGGGAGCCATCTGGTGGAAGGCCTCTTGCAAGGTGGCGTCCAGGTCAGGTGCCTCGTCCGGCCGACGAGTCATTTAACGTGGCTGAAGAGCCTTCCCGTCGAGATTATCTACGGAGATTGTCAGAAGAAGGATTCTTTAGGGCCGGGTGTGAAAGATGTCGACCTGGTGTTTCATCTCGCCGGCGCCACCCGGGCCATCGACGCCAAGACCTATTTCGAGGTGAATGCCCAGGGCACGGAGAATCTCGTCCAAGCCTGCCTTGAACATACTACCCGACTCCAAAAATTTATCTATCTTTCGAGCCAGGCAGCCGCGGGTCCGGGACGGGACGGCGGGAAGGAAAAGGAATCCGACCATTGCTCCCCGGTCTCGCCCTACGGGATGAGCAAGCGGCGGGGGGAGGAATTGGCCCTGTCCTATTCCCACGAAGTTCCTCTCCTGATCCTCCGGCCGGCTGCGGTCTACGGGCCCAGGGATAAAGCCTTCCTTTTTCTTTTTCAGTGTCTGGCCAAAAGGATCAAGCCCTATTTCTCCGGCGGCGTTGAACATCTTAGCCTGTGCTCGGTCCAGGATCTGGTCGGTGCCATCCTCTTGGCGGCCTCGACCCGCACCCAGAGTGGAGAAATATTCTTTCTGTCGGATGGGCAAGACTACCGGATGGAGGAAATTAACGACGTCTTCGCACAAGCGATGGGGGTGACCGCCTTCCGCCTCCGCCTTCCCGCACCGGTGCTCTTCGGCATTGCCGCGGTGGGGCAATATTTCTCTAAAATCTCCGGGAAGCCTGTCCTCATCAGCCGAGGCCGGGCCGAGGAAATGATCCAGCCGAACTGGCTCTGCGACATAACCAAGGATAGAACTCTCCTGGGTTTCGAGCCGCAAATTTCTCTGGCCCGGGGAGCCAAACTAACCTTTGACTGGTACAGAAAAGAAAATTGGTTATAGATGGGGCGAGATTGAGCGTTGAAATAGTAGCCAGGCTGCTTTATGTTATTTTGATCCATAACGTTTAGAAAGCCGAGACGGTCTTCCTATAAAGAAGGGTTACATGAGAGTCTTGCTCCTATCCATGCCTGACACCGCTCAATTTACCGATTTTGTCACCCGTCTTCCCAACCTGGCGATCATTTCCCTGGCCGGTAATCTACCGGGACATGAGGTTCGGGTCCTGGACCTGGTCCTTTTTAAGCCGCACTTCGAGGCCGCGCTGCGCCAGGCTCTAGCCAGTTTACGCCCTCAGGTGGTAGGCCTGAGCGCCATGACCTTCCAATTCGCTACCCTGTTGCGCGTGGCCCGCTTCATCCGTGCCTTTGACCCAACCATTCAATTGGTGGCCGGTGGCTACCATGTCAGCCTGATGGCCCGGGAACTGACTGCGGAACCAGAAGAATTACCCCTGGATTTCCTGGTCCGGGTTGAAGGGGAGACCACATTTCGGGAATTGGTTACTGAACTGGAGAAACCAGCCCCCGATCTGGGCGGCATCCTGGGCCTCAGTTATCGCCAGGGCCAGGAGTGGGTCCACAATCCCAACGGCCCGCTGCTGGATCTGGATACCCTGTCCTTGCCCCGGCGCCAGGCCAGGCTGGCCAACGACTTTTATTTTTTGGAGATGCCCATGGATGTGGCCGAAACCTCCAGGGGCTGCCCTAATAACTGCAAATTCTGTTCCATCACCCAGATGTATGGCCACACTTTCCGGCGGTTTTCCGTAGAGCGCATCATTGCCGATCTGAAGAATATTCGAGACCAGGGTTTCAAGGCGGTGTTTTTTGTCGACGACAACATTACGTACGACATTGATCATTTTCGCCAGGTCTGTCAGGCCATTATTCATCACCAATTAAATGACTTGTGCTATCTGACTCAGGTGAGCGCCGCCGGGATTGCCCAAAATCCCGAACTGGTGGCTGACATGGATCGGGCCAATTTTCGCATCACCTTTGTGGGGTTCGAGTCCATGGACCCAAACGCCCTGAAGGGCATGAAGAAGCCCACGAGTCCGGAGCTCAACCGCCGGGCCGCGGCCCTGCTCCGGCAGCACCGCATCGCCATCATCGCCGGATTAATTTCGGGGTATCCGGAGGATACCCGGGAAACCGTGACCCAGAACTGGCGTATGATTGAGGACCTCCAACCGGATTTAATCTATTCCCAGTACCTGACCCCTTACCCCAAAACCCCGGTACGCCAGGAACTCTTGGAGGCCGGCCTCGTCGTTGACGTGGATGATTATACAAAGTACGACGGCTGCCACTGTAACGTTCGCACCCGGCATCTAAGCAGGGACGAACTTTACCACTTGGTGAGAGGCTTGGGCTTTAAGAGCAACTTCAACATATCGTTGATCGTACACAATCAATTTTTGCGGCACCATATGAGATACTTTCTGCGCAGCTTAGGAAAAGTGGTGGCCGAAGGGGTATGTAATCTAACTCGTGATCTCCTTCCGAAGTTTATACAGCCAAGAAAATATTAATTGCACATTTATTCATTGTATCTGGAGTGGCATAGTGAGATTTGATAGACTCCATTACCGTTGCGCGGAATATCTAACCTTAATCATGGTAACCATTCGAGGTTATCAGTATTTCAGCGCCTTAACGGAACCGTAATGGCCGGCCTGGAAATCATTGCTGCGGAAGGAAGATCGGCACTAAAAGACTTCATTGACCTCCCATGGGAGATCTATGCCAAGTACCCTCAATGGGTGCCCCCTCTTAAAAAGGACGTGCGCCGGATGTTGGACCCCCGGCGGCATCCATTCTGGGAGTTTTCCGAGCGCCGACTTTTTCTGGCCCGACGCGATTCGAAGACGGTGGGCAGGATCGCCGGCATCATCGACCGCCACTATAACGAGTTCCACGAGGAAAAAATGGGCATCTGGGGATTTTTCGAATGCTCTTACGATCCGGAGGCGGCGGAGGCCCTTTTTTCCGCCGTGGAAACCTGGTTACGCCAGCAGGGCATGACCTTCATCAGAGGCCCGCTCAACCCCTCGCCCAATTATGAGGCGGGGTTGCTCATTGAGGGATTCGATTATCCGCCGGTGTTGGGCATGACCTACAACCCGCCATACTACTCGAGGTTGGTTGAATCGTGCGGTTTCATCAAAGAGAAGGACCTGTTGGCGTTCCTGATAGAAGACCCTTACCAGGTTCCCGAGTGGATGGATCGGCTGGCTGAACGGCTGGCGCATAAAAAGGGGGTTCACATCAGGCCCTTCAGTCCCCAGGATCAGGACTCCGAGTTCTTGTTGATCAAAGAAATTTACAACGACTCCTGGTCGGGCAACTGGGGTTTCGTCCCCTTAAGCGAACATGAAATACGGGATATTCAAAAGGACGTGATGAAATTTGCCGATACGGACCTGGCTTTCTTCATCTATTATGAGCAGGAACCGGTCGCCGTCTGCGTGGTCTTGCCCGACCTTAACCCTTTGCTCAAGCGGCTCAACGGGCGGATGGGTCTGCTGGGTTTGCTGAAGCTGCTCATGTACCGGACGGAGGTCAGGGGATTGCGGGGTTTTATCTTCGGGGTTAAGGAGAAGTATCGGCAACTGGGATTCCCCCTGTTAGCCACCCACCACCTCTATGAAATTGTGAGAACAAAAGGGAAGTATCATTATATGGAAATGGGCTGGTGCCTGGAGGACAACGAGTCGATCAACTTTTTGATCGAGGAAGCCGGGGTCAAAACCCACAAGAGATATCGCCTATACCGAAAGTCTCTATAAGATTAAAGGTTAAATGTTTGGCGTTGACGCGGAGGTCTGGATTTAGTGGTTGAGCAACGAGCCCCCCTTATCGCTTTCGTCTGGCGGCCCAAGGAGATCATCCCGGCGGTGACCCAAATGGCGCATCGAACCGGCAGCCGGGCTATCTTCGATGTTTCCACGCTGGGGGTGGAGGCGCTGCGGCCTGTCTTACGCCAGGCTGATCCTGCCGGCCAGGTGCGGGATATCAAGATTTCTGCTTCTACCTTGATGGACCCAGCTTTGGGGCCATGGTTGCAGGAAACCGGGGTCCAAAATATCTGGGTAGAGTGCCAGCCCCAGTTTTTCCCAGGAGATTCGGCCACCGTTCTGGAGAGACTGCGGCAATTGTCGGAACACCACCGTTGCTTCCCGATCATCGGGGACTTACTCCTCCTGGCTGCGGTTGTGCAGGATAATCGGGGCATCGGGCGCATTGTCTTGAAAGGCTGCGAGGCCTCAGGATTCGTGAGCCCTGAGACCACCCTGGCTCTTTATGCCGCGGTCAAGGAAATGCGGCCCACCGCTTCTCCTTCCCCGGACATTCTGATCTGGGGAGGTGTAGCCACCCCGGAGGCGGCTGCGGCCTTCCTGGCCACCGGGGCCGCCGGGATTGTCTTCGAGAGCCTCCATTGGCTGACCGACCTGGTTGCCATTGATGATCAGCAGCGCCAGCGGCTTTCCAGACTCCGCCTGGATTCCACCGATCTGGTCGGCCTGGACCTCGAGGTTCCTTGTCGCCTGTTCAACAAGGGCAACTCTCTGGCATTCAAGGAGATCAAGGCGTTCGAGAGGTCGCAGTGCGGCGCCGAGATCACCGTGGCCAGCCGCCGCGCCTTCGTAAGCCAGGTACAGGCCAGGGCCCTCCACCCTTTGGCAAGCCGTTTCAGCCCGGATGAGGTCATCCCCCTGGGGGTGGAGGCTACCTTTGCGGCGTCGTTTGTGGAGCGTTTTGGGGCCGAAACCGAGGGGGCCGTACAAGCCTTCATGGACGAAATCCGCCACGCCTGCCGCTTGGCTGAGATGAAAAAGGATGCCTGGGTGGACAGCCCGGTGGCCCAGGAGATGGGAACTCTCTACCCCTTTATCCAGGGGGCCATGTCCTGGATCACCGAGGTCCCGGAGTTTGCCGCTATGATTGCCGATGCCGGGGGTCTGCCCACCATCGCCCTGGGCCTGATGGACGCCGTAGCCCTTGACCAAAAGCTGGGAGGCCTGCCGGAGATCATGGGGGGGCGCCCCTATGCCGTAAATGTCGTGTCTTTGGCAGAAAACCCCTACCGTCAGGTGCATCTGGACTGGATAAAGCAGCACCGGCCCCGTTTTGTGGTGATCGCCGGAGGTAATCTCTCCTTCGCCAGAGAAGTGCTGGAATGCGGCCTTGAGGTCATGTATATCGCCCCGGATGAGGCCCTGATGCGCCTCGCCCTGGAAGCCGGCGTCCGGTACGTGATCTGCGAGGGCTATGAGGCCGGCGGCCACGTGGGGACCCACAGCACCCTTACCCTGGCTCAAATGGTGCTGAATCTGAAACGGCGCTCCCCATCTCTGTGCCAAAACTGTCGCCTGATCCTGGCCGGAGGCATCTTCAATCGGGAGACCGCCTTTATCGCCGCGGCGCTCGGGGCGGACGCCATCCAGATGGGCACCGCCTATCTGGCCACCCAGGAGATTGTGGAAACCGGGGCCTTGGCGGCGTTTTATCAGCAGATGATCCTGGAATCGCCCCCGGGGGAAACCGTGGTCTCAGGCCAGGCCACCGGGCTGCGGGTGCGATCCTTGAGGACCCCGAGAACCGCGGCGATCTTATCCCTGGAGCGGGAGTTTGCCGGGGGCCGCCAGGACGAGGCCGCCTTTCGGAGGAAAATGGAGGAGATGACCGCGGGGAGCCTGTTCGCCGCGGCCCGGGGTCAGGACCGGCCGGGCGGGGCGCCTCTGTCGGAGCGGGCCTGCCGTGAGCGCGGGCAATTCATGAGTGGGGCCTGCGCCGGGGGCATCCATAAGGTCCGGAAGCTGGAATCTTTTCACCGCGAACTGGCCGCGGGCCCGCTTAAGCTGCATCAGCCCTTTGCGGGGGTGACCTATTCTATCCCGCCATCTCCACCCGGCCCCGGGCTTGAAAGAGAAACCCCATCCGTCGAAGTTGGCCATGGATTGCTGCGGGGAACGCCCCGGCCAGAATCGCCGGTCCGGGTGGCCATCACGGGGATGAGCCTCGTCAATCCCCTGGGGCAGAGCCCGGAGGAGGTCTGGGCGGCAAGCCTGGCCATGAAGAGCGGGATTACCCCGGTGCCGCCTTCCCGGTGGGATCACGGGCTTTATTATGATCCGCACCCGTTCGTTCCCGACAAGACCTACTGCAAGGTGGGGGCCTTCACCGACTTGCAGATCTCCCGGACTGAACTGGGGATCCCCCCCCATGATTTCCGAACCATGACCGAGTCCACCCGGATCACCATGTGGCTGGCGGACCAGGCCATCCGCACCTCCGGGCTCCTATCAGCAGACATCCCCCGGGAGCGCATCGGGGTCCTCATCTCCCAGAACTCGGGCGAGGCCGCGGGGACTCTCGCCGGTATCATCATCCGGGCCAACATTTGCCACATCCTCGCTGACATTAAGAGGGCCGTTTCCCTGACGCCGGATCAAGAGAGCGCCATCGAACAGGAGATGAAGACCGGACGTCTGGCCCCGGACGACACCACCCTCCTGGGCCGGCTCAACTGCGCCGCGGCCGGGTTCATCTGCAACCGCTATGGGTTCATGGGGCCCAGTTATTCGGTCTCGGCCGCCTGCGCCACCGCATTGGTCGCACTGTACAGCGCCATCCAGATGATCGAGAACGGCATCATCGATGCAGCCGTCATCGGAGGGGCCGAAGAAATTCTCAAGCCCTTGCATTTTCTGGAATTCTCCGGTCTGGGCGCACTTTTTGGACTGTCCGGGCAGGATAGACCGGCGCCCGAGACCTCCCGTCCCTTCGATGCCCAAAGAGACGGGATGGTTTTAGGCGAAGGCGGGGGCATAATCGTCATCGAGCGGGAAAGCCTGGCCCGCGCCCGCGGGGCGCGGGTCCACGCAGTCATCACCGGTATGGGGGCGAGCAACAGCCCTCTGGGCATGGTGGAGTCCTCCAGCGTTTCCCAAGAGATGGCCATCCGCGCCTCTTTCCAAAGGCTACCGTATGGCCCCGAGGCCGTGGACCTGGTGGAATGCCATGCCACGAGTACCCGGCAAGGAGACGTGGAGGAGGCCCGGGCCTTGAAGGCGTGCTTCAACGGCGGCAAGCGCACCGTGATCACTTCATTCAAATCCCAGATCGGACACACCCTGGGCGCCTCGGGCATCAACAGCCTCATTCGCGGCGTCATGGCCATGCAGGCGGGGGTTTTCCCTCCCACCCTCAATTATCAATATCCGGACCCGGAAATCGCCCTGGAAGGATCGGGGCTCATCATCGCCACGGAGCCCCTTACTTGGGAGTCCAGGAATGGCCGGCCCCGACGGCTTCAGGTCAACGCCTTCGGGTTTGGCGGTTCCAACTACGTCGTCCAGGTGGAGCAGGCCATGGATGCCGCGGATACGGTCCTGGTCGCCCCCAGCCGCGAGCCGGGTTTGGGTGCTCCCGCCCTCCGGGGCGTCTCCCTTTTCAAGACCGAGATGGACGGCCGTAACTGGCGGGTGGCCGTGATGGCGGCATCCGAAGCCGAGGCGCTCACGGTCATCGAGAAGTCGGCCCCGCTGGCCGGGGACGGCCAGGTCTCACCCAAGACGCTGAAATCGTGGGCGCGCCAGGGGATCTTCCTGGGCCGTGAAGATCAGCCGGTGCTGCCGCTCGCCCTGGTCTTTCCCGGGCAAGGGTCACACTATGCCGGCATGGGGCGGGAGCTCTACGAGTCCTTTCCCGTCATCAAGGAGTGGATGGATCGGGCTGCCGCCGCCGCGGACTTCGACCTGCTGCACCTGCTGTTCCACGATCAAGAGGAAAATCTACAGAAGACCCGGTGGCAGCAACCGGCCCTGTTCACCGTGGAATATGCCGTGGCTCGATACCTCATGGCCCTGGGTATCCACCCGGTGGCTATGGCCGGGCACAGTTTGGGCGAGTTGACCGCCCTGTGTCTGGCCGGGGTCTATTCCCTGGAAGACGGGTTCCGCATCGTCAACCGGAGAGCCCTCTGCATGGATAAGGCCGCGACCATGGGTTTGGACCCCGGCGTCATGGCGGCCGTGGACGCCCCTTTGGACCTGTTGCAAGAGATGCTTCAGGGGGTGGAGCAGGTCTACATCAGCAATATCAATTCACCGAACCAGGTCGTGCTGAGCGGCAAGACCGAACCGGTGAAAAATTTCGGCAGCCGGCTGAAGGAGATGGGATACCGGGCTACCCTGTTGCGGGTCAGTATGGCCTTCCACTCGCCCATCATGAGGGTCATCCGGGATGAGCTCGAGGCCTTCATTGCCCCCATTCCCTTTCATGCCCCCCAGATTCCCGTCATCTCCAACACGACCATGGCGCCGTTTCCGTCCGAGCCCGGTGAGATCAAGCGCATCCTGATGGCCCACCTGGAATCTCCCGTCCATTGGATGCCCAACGTCCAGACCCTTTGGCATGACTATGGAGTCCGGCTGTTCACCGAGGTGGGCCCCGGCGATATCTTGAGCAATCTTATCTCAGACACGCTCCCTGAACCGGCCTGCATCCAGACCTGCCTGCCCAACGCCGAAGGCCTGACGTGCAAAAGCGCCCTGGCTCAGCTCTTCACTCAAGGGCAGCTGCCGCCTCGACGGGAACTGAGATTTGTTTCCCTGCCCGGATTCGGGAAGGCTGCCGCATCTGTCCGCCACGTCCCGTCGCCCGGGTTACGCCCCCCGGAACCTGGGCCTGCAGGCTTTAAACCGGTGGAAAAGATCATTCAGAGGGAAATCAACCGTTTCGTGCTGGAGACTTACGGCCGCTTCCTGGAACCCCACATCCTGGCAGCCATCCGCCGGGAGCATGACCCAACCTTTCAGGAAGGCGATCTATCCTCGGCGATCCAATCCATGCTCCGAGATTCCGGGTCACCTGAAGGCCAGCCGCCATTCTCTCTGGGGGAACCGGCAGCCCCGCACCCCAAGCCGATCCCGGCGATTCCGGCCCCAGCCTCTCCTGCCCTGGAGGAGGCGCCCGGGGACCTGGGTCACCTGGAGACGCTGATTCACATTATCATGGATGCCACCGGGTTCAACCGGGACGAAATCGAACCCGACATGGATCTCAGGCGGGACCTCTCCATCCGCTCCAGCCGTCTCCCGATCATCATGGATGCGGCGGAACGCCAATTCGGGATCACCATCGAATTGGAGGATTTTATCGATGTCCGGACCGTGAAGGACATCGCCCAGAGGATCTCCGAGATCATCTCAAGGCAGGAAGGCGACGGCCTACAGCTGGCCGCGCCGGGGGTTAACCCCGGTCCGGAGCAGGCTGAAACCCTGAAGCCCTCACCGGATGAGGCGAGTTTAAAGCGGCTCGTATTCCACCAGGCTCCGGTTTCGCCGGCGGCCTCCCTGCCCGTGGAATTGAGCCCAGGCGAGTCAGTTCTCCTGCTCTCACCTGACCGGGATGACCTCCTGGCCGGAAGTGTGGAAGACATTCTCCGACTGGATTACGGGGTTGAGACGGTTCCCATGCTTTTCATGCCGAAGAACTTGGGTCCGGGCCTAGAGAGCTACAATCTTCTGACTGATGCAGGGTCCTTACGGATTGCCGAGAGAATATCGGCCCTGGCGTCCTTCACCGGGATGGTCATCACCCTCCCTCCAGGCGGATCGGCCAGGTTAAAAGACACGGCGGAGGCGGCGCGGCTTCTCAGGGGGCTCTTTCTCGCCCTGCAGGCATTTCTCCAATCACCGGCTAAGAAATTCGTCGTACTGATCCATGCCAAGGAAGATATCGCAACTCTCGGTGGGCTTCCGGCAGAGGGGATGCTCGGACTGTTTCTCAGCGCCGCCCAGGAATACCCATCGGTCCAGTTTCGCACCCTGGCAATCGGCCCGGATACCGACCTGCGCGCCGCCTTCGGCGGGGTTCTGAATCGAGGCTATACCATAGTGGAGATGATTCATCGGGATGGCAAGGTCTTCACTTCAGAGGGGCGCGTCTCCCCGTCGGTCTTCAACGGTCCGGCAAGTCTGCATCTGAGCCCTGGAGACGTGATCGTCATGTCCGGGGGCGCCGCGGGCATCACCGCCCACCTGGCCCGCAGCCTGGCCCCCTTCAGGCCCCGCCTGGTCTTTTTGGGGAGGACCCCACTTTCCCCGGGCATTAATCCCGGCACGTCGCCCCGGGCCGCGGAGATAGCTCAGACCCTGGCGGATTTGCAGGCCGCCGGGATCGAGGCCACGTACCATAGCTGCGATGTAACCGACCCCGAGGCAGTCCGGACGATCCTGGGCGAGGTAGCAAGCCGTTACGGCAGAATTGACGGCATTATTCACGGGGCTGGAGTCCTCAGGGACGGTCTTCTCAGCCAAATGACCTTCGAGGACCTCTCCCTGGTCACGGACGTAAAATTTCTGGGTGCCTGGAACCTCTTCTCGGCGGCGGAGGGGGCGGGCTTGAGATTTTTCGTCGGCCTGTCCTCGGGGGCAATGATCCTGGGGAATCCTGGCCAGTCCAACTACGCCGCCGCCAACCGGATGATGTCGGCGCTCCTCAGATACCTCGCGCGGAAACACCGCGCCATCCGGTTCAAGGCCTTGATGTTGCCTCCGGTCGAGGGGGCGGGCATGGCCGACGATCCGGCCGTCCGGGAGCTGATGCGGCGGAAGGGCGTGGCCTACGTCCAGGTAAATGAGCTTGCCGGGCTTTTCTGCCGGGAGCTCTCGGTAGCCCCGGCCGACGACGATTGGGTGATGTTCATGCGGACCCTGCCGCCAGTAAAAACGGCGCAGCTCGATGCGACACCCCCCCCGGCGCTCGCAGGAGAACTGACCGGCGGCGCCGTGACCTTTAGCCCCGAGGACTTCCCCCTGATCGACCGCATCGCTCGCGTGGACCTGCGCCGGGAACAGTTGGAAGCCTCCAGGACCTTTTCCCGGGACAAGGACCTGTGGATCGAGGATCACCGGCCCCTCAAGTCCGCCGAGCATCCTCTGGTCTCAGCCGTCATGGTTATAGAAACCTTCATGGAAGCCGCCCGGCTCCTGTATCCCCACCTGGAGGTGCGAGGGGTTCGCCGGGTGCGCTTCATGGACATGATCGAATGTCCACCTGGGTCTCCGCGGACGGCAATAATCTCCTGCCGCCGAGCCGGCACCTCCCTGCGAGAGGTATGGTGCGAGGTTTCTCTCTCAACCCTGGCGATCTCCCCCACCGGCAGATTGACGGACCGTTTCACCCCGGACTGCCAGGGCCAGGTGCTCCTCGATGGCGGCGGCGGCGACCTCGGGGAGGATAGGACGGATTTTCCGGTCCGGCTGGACGAGCTTCAGACGCCGCCCATGGATCAGGCCCAGGTGCTGGCCTGGTACGAAGACCGCAGCGGTCTCAACGGCAGATACCGGGTAATAGAGTGGTTGGACGGCGCCGGTCCGGGGGTGGCCCGGGGCCGAACCACCTACCGGGAGAATGGTGATTTTGCCCACCTGCGAAACGCCCGGTACCAGTACTCTCCCTACCTGTTCGAAGCCCTGATGCAGTTGGCTTACTTCGCCATCGTCGCCCTGGACCCGGCGGAGCGGCGCTCCATGCTTCCCGTGGAGATCGGGGAGATGAGGTTTCTGCGGCCCTGCCGGGAGGGGGAACAGATAACCGTGGAGGCCCGCCGGCGGGCCCAGGACGAGACCGGCCAAACCTGGGACGCCAGGGGGCTGGACGAACAAGGCCGCCCCCTCATGCACGTTTGGGGTCTGCGGCTGCACTGGGTTTCGGAGTGAGCCGCACTCCCAGGGAGTGGTTTTGGGCCCGGCGCGGTCTGTGGAGGAGAAGCGGCAGTCCGGCTTTCTTAATGGCCTCAGATATTTCTGCTACAGGAGGTTCAGAAATGAGCGTCAAGAATCAATCTCGGAACTTTAGGCAGGTTCTGGCTAAATCCGTCCTGAGCGCGGCAGCCCTCCTGGTTTGGGTCCTGGCGCCAACCGGGGCGCAGGCTATCTTAGGCACCGGTGAGCCGGCCCCATCTTTCTCACTGTTATCCGGAAATAATAAAAGGCTCTCCCTTGACATGCTCAGGGGAAAGGTTGTCGTATTGTTTTATGCCACCAGAGATACCGTCGAGGTTAACGATGCATTACAAAATTATCTGGATACGCTTTACGCGGCTCAACCGCAAAACATTCAAAGTCAAATCTTCAGATTGCTGGTCGTGAATGCCATGGAGGCAACCGCGGTAACAACCTGGAAAGAAAAATTAAGTGAAACCTCCGCCAAGCTGAAGGTAACTGTTTACGGGGATTGGACCGGAGGCATGTTTGCGGCGTACCGGATGAGAGATAATGACAGCAATTTTGTCATTATCGATAAGAAGGGCGTCGTCAGATTTGCCGCCTCCGGCAAGATACCTAACAGCCGGTTTGAGGCCATAAAAAAACTCCTTTTAGAACTGGTGGCTGCCAAGTAAAAAGCCCCGGGGCCAGCGGCCTTAAAGGCAAAGTGGAAATCCATGGCAAAACCGACTGAACACGCCATCGAAGTCGAGAACCTGACGAAGCGTTACGGAAATTTGGTGGCGGTCAACGGCATATCGTTCAAGGTCAGGAAAGGCGAGGTTTTCGCCTTCCTGGGCCCGAACGGCGCCGGCAAGTCCACTACCGTCGAGATCATCGACATGATCCGCAAGCCCACGTCGGGAAAGGTGAGACTTCTGGGGATGGACGTCACCAAGAAGAAGCGCGCCATCGTCCCCCGAATCGGCGTCCTGCCGCAAGACTTCAGCTCCTTCGACCGGATAACGGTCCGGGAAACCCTGCAGTACTATTCGCGGCTGTTCTCCCGCGCCAACGCCGATATCGACGGGCTGATAGAACTCGTGAACCTCAAGGACAAGGCCGAAGAGCAGTATAAGAACCTCTCCGGGGGCTTGCAGCAGCGCCTCGGCATCGCCATTGCGCTGGTGAACGACCCCGAGGTCGTGTTCCTCGACGAGCCGACGACCGGGCTCGACCCCCGCGCCAGGCGCGAGGTGTGGGAAGTTTTGCTGGGCCTGAAGAAGCAGGGGAAAACCATATTTCTCACCACGCACTATATGGAGGAAGCGGAGATTCTGGCCGACACAGTCGCCATCATCTCGAAGGGGAAGATAATCGCCACGGGCTCTCCCGCGGGGCTCATAGAAAACAACACGAATTACCTGGTCCTGACGCTCCAGTCCGTTGATGCCAACGCAGTTGAGATCATCCGGAAGATGGGCTTCGAGCCGGTCCGAGACAACCACCAAGACCTCAAGGTCAGGGTGGAGCACACGGAAGACATCCTGAAGACCCTGAATGCCATTAAGGATGCCGGGGGGTCATTCCTCAGCCTGGACGTTCGCCGGCCCAACCTCGAAGAGGTCTTCCTGAAGCTCACCGGCGAGGCGCTCCACGCCGGCCCGGCCGAGAACGGGGAAGTGGGATGAAGCTCAGCGTCATCAGGGCCAATCTCATCGTTAAGCTCAAGACCTTCTACCGGGAGAGGACTGCGATGTTCTTCACGCTGGCTTTCCCGATCATCCTGATTCTCGTATTCGGCACCATTTTCCTGGACCGGGACAAATTGAGCTTAGACCTTTACGTGCAGGATCTCGACCACACCCAAGCCTCGGCGCAGTTTGTCAAGACCCTTCAGTTCAACGGGAGCTTCAAGATAATTGAGGTCGATCCCGCCAGCGACGCCAGGGAGTACGCCAGGAAACACAAGCTGAACCTCATCCTCGTTATTCCCAAACACTTTGAAACCTTGCACAATCAGCGGTCTGACCTCAAGTCCCACGATGCCTCCGTTATCCTCAGGTATATTTACGACCCCAGCTCTACTTCGGTGAAGACGAAGATGGAATACCTGAACATGGAGTTTGCGGGGATGAACCAGAGGATGTCCGGGAAGCCGCCGTTCTACCGGTGGGAGGAGACCTCGATCCTCGACCAGAAGTACCGGTTTATCGAGTTCTTCATCCCCGGCGTCATCGCCATGGCGGTGATGATTGCCTCCCTGTTCGGCACGGTGAACATGAACACGGAACTGTTGCAGAAGGGTATCATAAGGAAGCTGTCCACCACGCCCATCACTCGCACCGACTGGATACTCTCGAACATCGTGTACCAGTTCATGCTCGCCATTATCTCCACGATTGCGATGCTGCTGGTGAGCTACTGGGTGTTTCACGTCCACCTCCATATAAACCTCTGGCTCCTGGGGTTTCTTTTGCTTGATGTCTTCACCTTCGTCGGCATCGGGATGATACTCACCCGCTTTGTGCAGGAAGCCCAGAGCGCCGTCGCCGCCGCCAACGCCATCGTGTTCCCCATGATGTTCCTCTCGGGGAGCTTCTTCCCCATCGAGATGATGCCGGGCTTTTTGGAGACCTTCGCCAGGGTACTGCCGTTGTATTACGTCAATGAGGGTCTGCGGGCCGCCATGATATTTGATGACAACATGGCCGCCCTGCGTTACGCCGCCATAATCGGGGTTTTCGCGGCCGTGGTCTTCGCCTTGGGCATCATGGCCACCAAATGGGAAGAGGGTAAGTGATTGCCCAGCCCCTCATACCAACCTGCACTCAAAAAGGTAATTTCCCTTTGTAGGGTGCGTCTTACGCACCAAGAATGGCGCGTGAGACGCACCCTACGGATTTTAGTGATTGCCCTTAAGGTGAAGACGTGAACATAAAGCTGATCGCCCCCCACAAACAATATGAAGACTCAAGTAGTTTCAGGCTACTGCGGATAAATCTGCCTCTGCTAGCCGCGCTTACCCCGCCTGGCCACACGATTACCATCGTCGATGAAGCTTTTGCCCCCGATGACCTCAATCAAGAGGTGGATTTGGTGGGTATCACCGTCATTACCGACCTGGTGCCCAGGGCCTATCATATAGCCGATGCCTATCGCCGCCAGGGGGTGAAGGTGGTGATGGGAGGGATACACCCCACCATATTGCCTGACGAAGCGCTAAGACATTCAGATGCGGTGGTAGTAGGAGAAGCGGAGGGTGTCTGGCCGCAGGTGGTATCTGATGCCGCCTCGGGACAGATGCAAAGACTCTATCGGACCGATAAAAGGCAAGACCTCGCCGGCCTGCCAACCCCACGGCGAGATCTCTTCCCCAGACCAAAACATCGGGGTGCTGCTTCTCTCCATATCGGCGTCGAGGCCTCCCGAGGCTGCCCGTACGATTGCGAATTCTGTTGCAATGCCCAGACCTCGGGGCAGCAATATCAAGTCAGGCCGCCTCAAGAGGTGATTGCCGAGATCGAGTCTATTGATGCCTCGCGGTTCTTCTTCGTCGATGACGCCCTGGGACTGAACCGGGAGGTCGGGAAAAAGCTTTTTACGGCCATGATCCCCCTGAAGCGGCTATGGATGGGGCAAGGAACCGTGTCGTTAGCTGAGGATGTGGAGCTACTAAAATTGATGCGGCGTTCGGGGTGCCAGGGACTTTTGCTCGGATTCGAATCGGTCCAAAAAGGCCCTCAGCATGAGATGAAGAAAATCAAGAACCTGAAGATCGATTTTTTTGAGGCCATGCGCCGATTCCATGGCGAAGGCATCAGCATCCTCGGCGCCTTTGTTTTTGGGTCCGATCACGAAAACAAGGATGTGTTCGAGCAGACCTATGAGTTTATCGTCAAAGGTCGTCTGGATTGCGTCCAGCTGCGGATTCTCCAACCTCTTCCCGGAACCCGGTTATATACGCGTCTCCACCGCGAAGGCCGGTTGTTTGAGCCTGACTGGTGGCTTCGGGGCTATCCTCCTGATACCCTCCTCTATCAACCGAAGAGCATGACTGCTGACGAGCTCCTGAGCGGCTACGCCCGCTTGAACCGGCAGACCTATTCGTTCGACGCCATGATCAAACGGTTCTTTGGCATCAGCCCCTGGCAACGGAGTCTACGCGGTTGTCTCACGTACGCCGGCATCAATCTATCTTACCGCTACCGTTATCTCAAAGGCCTAAAGAAGCCCCAGCCATATGTCGGGGCGGCAACCTAAGCCAACGTAGCCAACGTAGGGCGGGAAAGCCAAGCGCATCGCGCCTTTTGCATCATTCCATCTATAGACGGTTTCATCAAGCCTCGCTCTTCTCCTGGCCGCCTCCCCCATTTAACCAGCGGTAAAGTCCAGGGCCCATGAGGCTGCACCCGGCTGCCAACGCTGCGCCGGCGAAGAGATCGATTACATAGTGATACCTCAGGTAGACCGTGGAGACGATGAGGGCGCCGACGATGGGGCAAAAGAGATAAAAAAGCAGCCTGGCGTAACGATAGGAGAGAAATAAAACGAGGAGCGCGATGGCGGTGTGACCGCTGGGCATGCAGTCCCGTTGGTTACCCTCCACAAAATTTATCAGATGGCTCACGGAATCGGCAATAAAACCGCCGTTTAAGGAAACCGACTGGAGGTGGGCCAGGGTGTACCGCGGGCCAATCGCCGGAAAAAACATGTAGCCGATGAAAGACAGGTACCAACAGAGGAGCAGGACAAAGACCGCCAGATCGAAATCCCGCCCGGAATTCTTCACATAGAGGGTATGAACCAGTCTGGCCGGCAGGAAAAAATAACTTAAATAAGCCACGGACAGGACGCCGGTGAGCCAGGGAACAATCCAGCGCTCCAGCCACACCGTCGGATGGACGCCAAAGAGGAGGAAATCGATGCGGATCAGCTGGGGATCGACGTCGGGGCGGAGATACTGGCTCAGATCACCGAGGGATTGGTAGATGAGGATAAGGTAAAGGATGGGGGAAAAATCATTAATAAACCTGCCGGCCCGGCCCCCAACCTCTCGGTCGGAGCCCCATTTCAAGACCAGGAGGACGCCTGCCCCCAGGGCATAACGCCCGAGCAGAGATCGCCACAGAGGAATTTGGTGCCGAAAAAAGAGAACTACAAAGAACAGCCCGATGAGAAAGAGCAGGGTCAGCCCGTGAATAGGATTGAGGCGTCTCATCGGGGGAAAATATATCCTAAACCGGAGGGGAAATCAAAAATTCCTGAATAACGTCAATTAGTTTAGAGCAAGTATAATCACAGATTATTTCAGGGCCTGGCCGAGGAGGCCTCGGCCAGGCGGGCTCGGGCCTTCAAGGGGCTGAGTTTCTCAACGTGGGGTTTTTAGGGACGGGAGAAGCGGCGGCGGGCAAGCCCAACAACCCCTCCTTCTTGACCTCGCCGGGGTTCACCAAGCGCCCTGCGAGTTTGCCAAAGAAAGTTACCCGGGTCCAGGCCAGGGTGGGAACCCGTTCCGGGCTGAGAAAGATAAAATACTGATTCGCGTCGCCCGCGCCCGGCGAGCAACTGTTCACCATCACCTTGAGCCCCTGGTCGGTAACGTCGCCGATGCAAAAGACCAGCTCCCGGGGTTTGGGGTCCGGCAGGATCATTACCTTCAGGGTGGCCCCGCCGGGCGCCGGACCCAGGGCGTCTAACCGGACATTATAAAACAGGCTCAAGAGGTCGTAGACCGGGCCGGTCAAGGGAACTTCCCATTCCTTGATTTTCTCGCCGCCGTCGACCTGGCGCCAAAGGGTCAGCCGGCTATGGTCATAGTCGAAAAGGTACTCCTTCAGGACTTTTTGGCCTGCCTCCTGGAATTCTTCACGATACACCACGGGTTGCAGCCGCCCATCCCGGTAGAGCATCTCAGTCTGGTAACGTTCGGGCAGCCAGCGGCTCAACAACTTCCACATCCCCTGGGCCGCGCCGGAAAACTCCGCCAGGTAATGTCCCGGCTTTAACTCTTTGAGAACTAGGTGAACCCGGGCCACATCCGACCACGGGCCCAGGCTGATTTGATATTCCAGGTTTTCCCGGATGTCCGGCGCGCCAACGATTATGGCCGGGGCGGCGGCGAGCGCACCCGGCGCCAGGACCAGGAGGAACAATATAATGATGAGCCAAACCCTTCCGACACGCATCAATTATCCTCGCAATCTTGATTTTTCGGAGGCGGCGGCCCCTCCACTCTATTATAAGGACGATTCATGCAGCTGGAGGGAGAAGAAGCCAGAAAAACGCGGATAATCGTCGGCGGACTACCTTCAGAGGCAAGCGGGTACAGGTATAGTTGGCTATCGCCCTGAAACTCTTTGGCTGATAAGATCGTGCGCCACCTGCCCGGTCTTAAACAAGAAGATGGGGCCACCGACGATCAAAAACCAGTAGAAGGTATAAGTTCGCCACACCAACAGGGTAAAGGCGAGAGTCTCCCGGTCCAGGTAAGGGCTGAGGAATGCCGCATAACCCGCATCCACCGTGCCGCCGCCCCCGGGCATGAGCAGGATTTGGCTCCCCAGATTCAGCGCCCCCTGGACGAGAAACAGGTAAGACAAAGAAACCGCCTGGCCCACCAGGTAGATGATTAAATACAATAACAGGTAGCGGGGCAGCCAATAGCCCAAAGTGACCAGAAAGAGGACCGCATACTGGGGCCATGACATTTTCTGTAAGAGGCGCAAGCACCGGACAAACTGGATCGTGGCCCGGGCCAGGCGGTAACGGTACCGGGCCAACCGGGGCACCTTGCCCATCTGGCGGCCAATGCCGATGCAGATGCGGCGATAGTGGCGCCCGAGGTTCCAGACGATCGCCGCGGCTCCCGCCACCACGAGCATGACCACCGCCACCAGATGCAGAACATCCGGCTTGGCCCCGACCTCGAACAACAGGCTGAGAGCGGCCAGAGGCATCACCGTAATATAAAATACCAGATCGGTCACCAGGATGAGGCCCTCCAGGCCGGCGGCCTCGGGAACCCCTATCCCCAAGCGGTGGAACAGGAATATGTATGTGGCGGGCATGCCCACTCCCCCGGGAGTGGCAACCCCGGCAAATTCGGCGGAAGCCGTGGTCAAAACCGCCTCACGCCAACTCATCCGGTGTCCGCCGATCTTCATGAGCATGCGGATACGCCAGGAATTGAACCACCAGCTAACCAGCATCAGCAGCGTAAAAAAGAGGGCCGCCCACCAGGAAAGGCGGTTCAGGAGTTTGAACTGGCCCAACCCTCCCAGCGCCAAGGGCAGGGCCAGGCTCAAAATGATGCTGGCTGCCAGCAGCCAGAGCCAGGATTTCTTCAGGCGCATGGGTTTAATCTCAGTTGCGGCGGCTTACCGGTTCGCGGCGGCTTCCGGATGCCGTGGAGGAGTTGCGAAAGGTATTTCTCTTCATTGCAGGTTGATACTACCGCTAACTGCATTAGAAAGCACACACCTTATCTTCAGATGCGCTCATAGAGATAAAAGTAGGCGATATGGTGGGGAGTGGCGAAATGTCTGCGCCCAGGAGGGCGGGTAGATCATGCCCCTCTGGATAAATTACCCCAGGTTATGCGGCCGCCTTGGCCCCATAGTCAAAAAATGGTTTTGGGGAGCCCTCTCACCGAGTTCAACTCCAGAAAGTTTTCTTTTTTTGAAACCAAATTGTTTTGTGGAAGGCATAATAGCACAAATTTCGTGGGGAAAGGTATCTTTCTAAAAGTTGCCCATACCAACCCCTTCCATGCTTAGCGTACAGCTTGCACTGTAAGCCTTTCCTCTAATCTTTCCATATGGTTTGTATATAAGAACCCTTACAAATAGAGCTTGGATTAAGGATTCTCCCGAAAAATCGGAAATTTTCCGGAGAGATCATAATGACCCGGGAGGAGGAAGTCCCTTCCTATGTGTCTGGTTTCCGACTCAGACCAAGGCCATAGGTGCGGGGCCAGGTGGCGCTGATACCCTGTGCTCTTCCCTCTTCCTAAGTAGGCGCTAAAAAAGAGTGGCACGCTTTCTGCAGCGTGATCACGCTTTGACCCGGACTATATGCCTTCCTCTGGGTTATGAGGCCCGTGAGAACTTCTAAGTGGTTCTGAAAAGCCATTGTATTAAGGGTAAAATTCTTGATTTTGTCTGACCCCCATATATAGACCAGGGGGGTAGGAGTTCCAGTCCCCCGGTTTCGGGTTTTATGGTCTTGGGTGCTGGGTGCCCTCGGCGCTGGGCAGCGAGCGGGACCATGGTCGAGGGGCGGTCCCCTTCCGGCTGGGGGTGTGTGCGTTGGCGAGGAAGGTGGCGAGTGCGAGCGACTGGTCAACCGAGGTCCGAGTGCGGCGGCGGGCGGCGGCCATAAAATAAGCAAGAAGAAGGTCAATGTCCTTCGCCGTACTCGGGTACGGTTGCCCCTGTCCTGAACCTACTCTATACCCTTGGGGGTGCGTCTGGGCCTGCTCCCGGGCACGGCTTCGGCTCCCCTGCTCCTGGACCTGGCTGGTAGGACCATGGTCACGGGGCGGCTTCCCCCGCGTCTGGATGACGGTGGCAGTGGCGCCGAGGCGAGGACGGTGTCATGGTCCGGGGTGATGGCAGGGCACCATGTGGTAGGCTGTCCAGAGGAACAGGAAAAAAGGCGTCGGTCGTTTTGCGACTGGTGTTCGGAGGTGAGTCCAATAGGTCTACCTTCACTAACCGCCGAGACTACCCCACCATCGGGGCCGGTATGATCAGGGATCGGGGCCAGGACCGGGCTGGCAAGAAGAGGTCTGGGGAGATAAGCGGCTGGGGCTGGCCAGGGAAGTTTAGCCGGTTTCGCAACTTTCGGAGTTGGGTAATCTTCAAAACTGCTTTTTGGCCTTAAAAAGGAATCCATGCACACTATGTGCACACCCTAATAATATCTGGTTGACCTATTTCAGATAACTCCTTGAATTTACTGGCGCGCCTGGGAGGATTCGAACCTCCGACCGACGGATTAGAAGTCCGTTGCTCTGTCCCCTGAGCTACAGGCGCATTACGGATATTCTACCTGATTATTTGCTTGGGAGCACTATGGGAGCACTTTATTGTCCTATTCCCAAACGGTTTTTGGGCCGCTTTGCCCCCAGAAAATCCCCAAAGCTTCCGTTCTTGATGCCAAAAAACCGGCCACCCGGCTGAGAGGGTTGCGTCTTTATCTCATGGTAGCAGTGACTTTTACTCGTTGCCAAAAGTCTTTTCCGCCCCCCCTAACCCTCTTCCCCCGTCGGGGGGAGAGGGGATAAGAGGAAAGAACTTTTGGCAAACGCTATAGAATCGGCAAGTTCACGAAAACGTATCGCCGTTTGCGGCCCTTGGGCGTCTCCTTCATGTTTAAAGAAAACAAAGGCCTGCTCCCATTTCTGCGCCATGATCCTTTCCAGCCAGGGTGACAGATCGGCCTCGGTATAATCGGCCCGGCGCAGTCGCAGGTAGCCCCAGGGCGCCGTAGGGATAATTTCGGTTACCGGATTCTCCTCGGTATCGGCGAGGCACAGGCTCAACCCCCGGCTACGCAGGAGGTCATGGATATCGGCCTCAAGCCAGGAGGGGTGGCGGAATTCGAAGGCGCAGGAGAAATTACCGGGAATCAGGGCAAGAAAATTTTCCAGCCGCAGGCGGTCCGCCCGAAAGTACGGGGGAAACTGAAACAGGACCGGCCCCAGTTTCCTGCCCAGGGATGACAGGGTCCTAAACAGGTACTCGGTCTCCCCACCCACGTCTCTCAACCTTTTCAGATGGGTGATGACCTGCGGCGCTTTAATGGCAAACACAAAATCGTCCGGGACCTGCCCGGCCCAAGAGGCGAGGACGGGCTCGGTGGGCATGTGGTAAAAAGTATTGTTGATCTCCACCGCGGTGAGGCGTTGCGCATAGAAACGCAGCATGTCCTTGGGCGAGATCTTCTCAGGGTAGAATCTTCCCTTCCATTCCTTGTAACTATAGCCGCTGGTGCCGACAAAAATTTTCATATTTTTCATATTTTTCATATAAAGACCCAGGCTCAAATTTCCTCGGGCTTTTCTATCTCCACTTCCCGGGCCGCCTTATCTTGGCGCAGCCGGGAAAAAACGGGTTGCCTCATCTGGCCATCTTCGGTCCAGCCGGCGAAGGTAACTTCGCAGACCAGTTGCGGCTTGACCCAGGTGACCGGGGTGTTGGAAGGCGGCTCGGTTTTAAAGGGACATTCGGGCTGGATCAACGGCTGCAATCTTGCATAGATTTCCTTGAGGGTCTCCGCCGCGAATCCGCCTCCCGAATGGCCGATGTAAACCAGCTTGCCCCCTGCATACGCCCCCAAAACCAGGCTGCCGAAATATTTCCGCCCTCCTAGCGGCTCCGTGAAGCCCGCGATCACCCCTTCCTGAGTTAACTTCGTTTTGATCTTCAGCCACTGCCGGCTCCTTTTGCCCATCCGGTAGGGGCTCTGGGAATGTTTGGCAACGATCCCCTCAAGTCCCTTTTCTTTGACAACCTGGAAAAACAAGACCCCCTCTTTCCAGACATAATCGCTGAATTTTATATGC